>Ga0070708_100002303_pt1 | contig 14785 bp, 5 predicted proteins | sample KBSK5503metaG_FD_65469 | JGI IMG/M metagenome (GOLD analysis project Ga0070708, IMG submission 65469) | Corn, switchgrass and miscanthus rhizosphere microbial communities from Kellogg Biological Station, Michigan, USA - KBS K5-50-3 metaG | ecosystem: Host-associated > Plants > Roots >...
CGGACGGGACGCCCCAGGACACGGACCCCCTCCCGCAACCGGCCGGCATCAGGGTCTTCGGCATCGGCCTCGGCAATGCCGGGCAGATCGACAGCGCCGCCTTGAGCGACCTGTCGACGGCCACCGGCGCGCCCTACCAGGGCGCGGCCGACCTCACCGGCAGGGACTTCTTCCTGCTCGAGAAGTACTTCACCCAGATCTTCATGGACAGCGCCGGGCTCGCCCAGATCGCGGACCCGTTCTTCACGATCAATCCCGGCGATGAGCATCGCTTCGAGTTCGACGTGTTTCCGGCCGACGTGAATGCGATGGTCGTTCTCTACGACGAGCCAGGAAAGCGCCTCCCCTTCTTCATCGTCAGCCCGGCCGGCGAGACGCTGTCCGGCAACTCGCTGCCGCCTGGCTTCGACGTCCGTTTCCGGTCCACCGACACGGCGCGCTTCGTCGAGTTCTTCTTCCCCAACCGGGAACCCGATCGCTACGCCGGCCGCTGGACGGTGATCGTCAGGCACCCGGGCAAGGTCTGTGCCGGTCCGGTCTCGGGTGGTGGCGGCAAGGACGAGCAGCGAGGCGAGGTCGGCCCGGGCTTCACGCCCGAGAAATGCAGGGGGTCTCGTCAACCGGTGGATTACGGGATCTCCATCGCGGCCGGATCGAACCTGCAGATGCAGGCCTTCGTCGAACCCGGCCAGAAGTTCATCGGCGACCCCATCCGGCTGGTCGCCGACATCTCGGAGGCGGGCCTGCCTGTCCGCGGCGCAACCGTCAAGGTTCGCGTCGAGACCCCGTTCGGCCAGACCTACACGCTTGCGCTCCACGACGACGGCGTGAGCCAGGACGGTCAGGCCGACGACGGTGAGTACGGCGGCGTGTTCACCAACACCTTCGCCGCGGGCACGTACCGCTTCTTCTTCCAGGCCGAGGGCGTCCAGGCCGGCAAGGTGCCGCTTGCATGGGTGCGCTCGGTCGAGCGAACGAAGGACGTGTACGACAAGCGAACGCCGCCACCGGATGGCGACGGGGGCGGCCACGGCAAGGGCTGCGACTGCGGCTGTTCGAAGCGAATGGTCCGACTGCTCGAAGTCCAGGCCGCGTTGCTTCGGGAGCTGGGCCGGCGGCAGTCCGTGGCAAAGGAGGTTTCCTGACGCGACACGTCCGGGTCAGCCCACACTTGTCGGGTCGAGATGAGGAGGCGGTACGGCCGGGCGTGAGTGAGCGGCGTGTGAGAGGCCGGTCCAGGCGACCATGGCTTACAGGCCTGGGCCTGTTCGTCGTTCTCGTTAGCGCGTGCGGTGGGTCGGAGATTCCCCCGCAGATCGACGAGGACGACGCGGCCGCGACCGCGATCCCCGGAGAGCTGATCCCGACCTCCGTTGCCACGCTGGACACGTCGACGCCGGCATCCGGCCGGTTGCCCGGTGAACCCAATGCGGCCCTGACGCCCGGCGCCTTCAATGCCGAGGTCACGCAGGCGACCATCAATACGACGATCTGCGTCGCCGGCTGGACGGCGACGATCCGGCCGCCATCGAGTTTCACGACGCAGTTGAAGGTCGCGCAGATCGCCCAGTACGGCTACACGGACACGTCCACGGCCGCGTACGAGGAGGATCACCTCATCCCCCTTCAGATCGGCGGGGATCCGGTCAACCCACAGAACCTGTGGCCGGAGCCTTACACGCTGACGCTGGTCGACGGAAGACCGGTCGGCGCTCGCGTGAAGGACGCGTTCGAGACCAAGCTCAAGAAGCAGATCTGTGCCGGCGAGGTCAGTCTGGCCGAGGCTCGGGCTCGCATCGGCATCGACTGGGTCCACGTCTACTACGGCATCCGGTTCCTCGCTGCGTCATCGGCTCCCTGAGCCGCGGCTCGGCAGCGGTACCCGAGGGTTCCGCCTACTTGCGGGTGGACGACCTGCGCCCGTACGGTCCCGCCTGCCACGCGACTGAGGATCCATAGGCCCTCATTGGCGATGGACTGAGCTGAACGTGTTGTTGAAGCTCCCGAGATTGCCTTGCTGCTGATTACAGCAGAAGACATAGGACGTTCCACCGTAGAACCAGTCGGTATAGAAGTGCCCGGTCTCGCCGTTACGGGCGATGAACGAACCAATTCGGTCGTTCCAACCGATCGTGGCGAGAACGGTGTAGTCCTGCGACATGTACATGTAGGAGCCGGCAAAGAGGGCGAAGTCGTAGATCGTGACGTAGTCGATTGAGGTCGTGGCCAGCAGCGGGGAGACTCGTGATTCGAGCATCGTTGGATTGCTGAAGCAATGAATCTCCGGATACGAGAAGTCGTCGCAGTAGTAGTCGGCCACCTGCTTGAGCGCGAGGGGTCTGCCATCGAGGGTGGCGGTGAGCTCAGCGGTGGACACGTTTCTGGCGGCGGCTTGCGACGGAAAGGCGAGGCCAGCGAGGCTCACGGAGACCAGGACCAGGAAAGCGATGCGCAACCAGGGATGCCAAAACACTCCCAGTGCCTCCTCTTCCCCCGCCACGTGGTTACGCTGGCGACGCTATGGCGCGAGAGAACCTGCGGGAATCCGGCAGAACCCTCGGTCCGAGCGAGGGTCATGCCGACTTGAGAACGCGCCGTCTCGGATACACGGTTCGGCGGACAGCCCTGACGGGCCTTGCTGTTGGGGCCCTGATCGCCGGCGTCGCCGGCGTCTCGGCAGCACTGCAGGGAGAGGCCGATCCCGGTGTCACGGCAGAGCGTCCTGGTTCGCGAATCGACGCCGTTTCGCCGACCGGATTTGCGTGGCGAGACGGGATCCGGCCAGGGCAGGTTGTTACGGACCTATCTCATGCCGACGACCCCGACGGTTGGCGGCTTGAGACCACAAACGGGTCCACCTCATTCGTCAGCCGAGCCGCACCGATCCAGCGAGCGCTCCACGACAGCCTGGCCCTTGGCCTCTTTGGTCTTGGCGCAGGCAGCCTGGCAGTCCTGTTCGTGCGAACGAGGCGCGAGTGGATCCTTCCGGCGGGGAGCCTGGCGTTCCTCGCCTCGTCGGTCCCGCTGTGGCTTTCCGGGTATCCCGAGCCGTCGACGTTCGCGATGGCCGGGTCGGCGATCGTCCCGGGCCTCTGGCTCGCGGTCCGGGTGCCCGGTGGCCGAGCAATGCATCTTGTCCTGGGCCTCGGCCTTGTCGCTCTCGTCGTCGCGTGGGCCGTCACCCGCCTCGGTGGCTGGGATCAGTACGACCAGCTCGAACAGGCGCGTGGGGCGATCGCGCTCTCGTGCACGGGCCTGCTCCTCCTTGATCGAATGGTCCTGCCCGTATTCGCGGGTGAGCCGATGCACCTGACCCGGCCGGCACTCATCGATGTCGTCATGGTCGGCACGCTCGCCGGCGCTGCGTTTGCGATGGTCTTCGTGCTGCTGATCTCGCCGGTGCTCATCGGGGCCGTTCTGGTTGTCGCCATCCTGGCCCTGCCTCCGATTCGACGACGATTCGGTCCCTCTCTCCGCAACTCGTTCCTGGCCGACGTGCGCGCGCATGCGGCTGCGGAGGGCGCCGAGCAGGAGCGGGAGCGACTCGCTCGCGAGCTCCATGACGTGCCACTCCAGGAGCTCGTGGGGGTGATTCGACGACTTGAGGTTTTGCCCGGCGCGATGTCGGAGAGCGAAGACCTCCGGGGCCTGGCCGGCCACCTCCGGAATATCGCGTCCGACCTCCGCCCGCCGGTCCTCGATGACCTCGGCCTCCCGGCCGCCCTGGACTACCTGGCCGAGGAGACGACGAGCCAGGCGCTCTCGGTGTCCGCGGTGGTGGTAGACGGCACCGGGTTCGGTCCCGAGCGGCGCCCGCCGGCCGACGTCGAGCTGGCCATGTTCCGGATCGCTCGCGAGGCCGTCGCCAATTCGATCAAGCATGCCGGTGCTTCGAAGGTTGAGATCCGCGCCGAGGTCGCTCCGCGGCGCGTCGAGGTCGTCATCTCGGACGACGGAACCGGGATGGATTCGCGGAAGGTCCGCGAGGCGATGCGCCACAAGCACCTGGGCCTGGCCTCGATGCGACGACGGGCGCAGGCGATCGACGCCGAGCTGACGATCGACGGTCGAGGTCGCGGAACGGCGGTCACCGCAACGTGGCAGGCGTAAAGATCCGCGTCGCGCTCGTCGACGACCACCCGCTCGTCGTCGGCGGGTTCGTGGCGGCGCTCGCAACCGTCGAGGATCTCGACCTGGTGGCCCACGGCGGGACCGTCGCCGAGGCGCGGGAGCTGCTCGGCCGGAACGACATCGACGTGCTATTGCTGGACGTCCGTCTTCAGGACGGGAACGGCCTCCAGGCCCTGGCCGAACGCGCCGCCGGCCGAGGCCCCGCCGTGCTCGTGATCTCGTCGTTCACGGCGTCCCAGTACGTCGCCGCCGCGACTCGCTTCGGAGCGGCGGGCTTCCTCTTCAAAGCGGCGCCCCTACCTGCGTTGATCGAGGCGATTCGCGCCGTGGCCGCGGGCGATTCGGTCTTCACCTCGCGGCAGTTGAGCGAGCGCTTCGTGTCGCTGACCGCGCGCGAGCGGGAGGTCCTGGAGCTGGCCATGGAGGGCCGCTCCAACAAGGAGATCGGCGCCCGCATCGGGACCTCCCGGAAGACGGTCGAGGCGCACCTCTCCGAGATCTACCGGAAGTACGGAATCCTCGGCGGCCGAGTCGAGCTCACGATCCGGGCGGCCGAGGAGGGCTGGCTCGAGATCCAGGCGCCGCCGCGCGAGGGGCGGGACAATCCAAGCGGCCGATCGCCGGAGCGCCTCGCGCCATAGGCCCGGCAACCCGGCGCGTCTCTGGTGGACAATGACGTGGCCGCCAGATGCCATCGGAACCGCCCACCCGGATCCGCGTCGCCCTGATCGACGACCACCCGATGGTCATCGAGGGCCTCGACGCCGCTCTGAAGACCATCGACGATCTCGATGTCGTCGCGCATGCCGGGACAATGGCCGAGGCCCGCCAGCTCCTCGAGTCGGACGACATCGACGTGATCCTGATGGACGTTCGGCTCGCCGATGGCAACGGCCTTCAGGCCCTCGCTGAGCGGCCGCCTCGGCGAAGTCCGGCTGTTCTGGTGGTGTCGACGTTCCTTGCCTCGCAGTACGTCGCAGCGTCGGTTCGGTTCGGAGCGGCGGGCTTCGTCGTCAAGACCGTCCCGCTCTCGATATTGATCGATGCCATTCGCCAGGTGGCGGGAGGTGGCTCGGTGTTCACGGCGGACCAGCTCCAAACAGGCTTCGTGACCTTGACGCCGCGGGAGCGTGAGGTCCTGACGCTCGCGATGGAAGGACTCTCCAACAAGGAGATCGCCGCTCGAATCGGCACCTCGCGCAAGACGGTCGAGACGCAGCTATCCGAGATCTTCGCCAAGCATGGCGTGCTCGGTGGCCGGACCGAGCTCTCGCTGCGCGCCGCGTCCGAGGGCTGGCTCGAAATTCAGCCGCCCCCGACGCCGCATCCGACCCGCACACGACGCTCGCGCTCCGCCCGCGCCGGGGGTCTTGCCGGATAGCGACTCGCCGGCGGCGGGCGTGACCATCGCATGGACTGGGGTTGGCTCGATGGAGGATGTTCATGTCGGGTGCACGGCCGCGCTTCGCCAAGCCGACGGTCGTCGCACTCCTCACGATGGTCGCCGTTGCCACCTCGGTCTTTCCCAGTGGGGCCAGGGCATTCGTTGGTCCCTTGCACCCCGAATTCCCGCACTTCCAGTCCGCGAGCATCGACCCCTCGACCGCGTCCGCGACCGAGCGCCCGGCGGTCCCGATCCAACTCCCAACGACGGCGAGCGGCGGGTTGCCGCCTCCCGCGTCAGATCCGTCCATCGGCCTTCGGCGACCGATCCCCGCGTGGGCGCCGCCTTCCACGCGGACCGAGCAAGTCGGTGAACGAAGCGAGCACGCCCGCGTATTTGCCGAAACGAACGGTTCGTTCACAGAGGAGGTCAGCCAAGGTCGCCTGAACTACCCGGATTCGAATGGCGCCTGGCAGCCGCTCGATCTGTCGTTGATCACGACCAGCGACACGACGTATGGCCTAGGGGTCGCAGCTTCCGATCGTTCCATCCAGTTCGCGACCGGCAACGGCGACGCAGCGCTCGTCCAGCTCGGCGGGACCGCCGGCACGATCAAGGTCCGGGCGGTTGGCTATGGGGCCGCCGCACCTCTGCCCGCCGGCGCGAATACGATCCAGTTCCCCGGGACGGGGACCAACGGCCAAGTCTTCGTGGTTCCCACAGATACCGGCTTCGAGTTCGGGGTCACGATCGACCGGAGCGACCGGGCCACCGTCTATCACTTCGTCCTGGACACCGGCGGGCTCACCGCGGCCCTCGAGACGGACGGGAGCCTGTCGCTCTTTGCCGACGACGGGTCGATCGCCGGGATCATCGCTGCTCCGAGTCTCATCGACGCGAACCAGGTCCCGGCAGACGCGAGCGTCCTGAACGTCGGGCTTACACCCCGCGGCGCGACCACGATTCCCGTCGATGTCCCCGCAGCCGCGGTCGCGGCGATGGGCGACAACGAGGTGATGGTCACGTACCGGATCGATCCGACCTGGCTTCATGCGGCGGGCCGGGCCTTCCCGGTCACGCTCGACCCGAACGCCTGCATCGGCGCCCAGGCATCCGGCTGCACCCTCAACACCACGTCTGGCGGGACCCAGTGGTTCGTCGCGTCGCACACGAACCCAACGACCGATTGGACGGTCATGCGGACGGGCTTCGACGACCGAACGGACGACACCTACGTCTACAACTCCGAGCGGAGCCTGTGGTACTTCCCGGACGTCACCCTGCCCGGCACGGGCGGGTTCCCCCCGGACGGCGGCCAGATCACGAGCGCGACGATGCGCCTCCAGGTCGGGGCGATGAGCGGCTCTCCTGGCAACGACGTCATGGATGCCTACGGCATCAACAAGATCTGGCAGCTCAGCACCAGCTACACCTGGGCGACGAACGCGGACGCCTTCAACCTGACCCCGGTCGACAGCTACACGACCGCGCCAGGTGTCGGCATCGGCGACAACCTGACGATCCCGGTGACCGATGTCGTCCGAACGTGGTTCACCCGCCATCCGGTCGACTGGCGCCAGAACATCGGCATCCTGCTCAAATTCCACACCGAGAGCTCGACGATTGGCGAGCTCGAGTTCCGGAAGTGGGGTTGCACCGCGACCAGCACCTGTGCGCCACTCCTCACGATCAACTACACGAAGCCGATCGTTACGTTCGACTTCGACCCGCTCCTCGGGTCGAACTACGCCCCCTCGACGATGGTCTCGGGCCAGAGCATGGTCCTTCCTCTTCGGATCAAGAACAACGGCTCGGGCTTCGATTTCACGACCGCCACCTACCAAGTCGGATACCGCTGGTTCGACGGCAAGGGGACCCAAGTCGGTAGCGGGAAGCAGGCCCTAACGGCCGCAATCACCAACAACACGACGGCATCAGTGAACCTCACCGTGGCCCCGCCTCCGTCGCCCGCGCCACCGACCGGCCAGTACACCCTCCGGTTGGATCTCGTGGAGGTCGACGCCGGCACGGATCTGTGGACCTCGGATTGGGCCAGCCCGATCCTGTACTTCAGCCGCAACAAGAAGCTGCTCTCGAGCGACAACACCCGCTGGACGGGATCGAGCCGGGTCGAACGGGCGGAGTTCCCGATCAGCGTCGTGACTGGCGCGGGCACGAACGCCGGGTTCCAGAAGTCGATCACCCTCGGCAACGGTGATGGGGCGGGGTTGAACCCGGCGACGAAGAACCTCCACTTCGAGGGCGACGCCGGAGTCGGCTTCAAGGACCTCACCGATCTCGGCTTCCACTACGGCTACGACAGCGCTAACGCGACCGGTTGCTCCGGCTACGCGGGCATCCTCGGCGCCTGCGGCTGGTTCAGCCAATGGGACGAGCGGTTCACCGCCGGGGCGAACGCCGGGGAGTACACGTACCAAGGCCCATCCGGCAACCGCTATTTCGCCGCCACCGACCCCACTGGCCAGCTGACCTCGGGCGCCCCCGTGGCGATGGCTCGCCAGCGGTACACGGCCTTCGACGAGACCGCGCCCTCGAACCCACCGTCGGCGACCCTCGTCTTGGCGAGCGCCGAGGGCGTCTCGCCGGCGCCGTCCGGAACGCACGTGGTCAAGGTCGCCTCGAACACGTCGACGGGACTCAGCGGCTTCGGCCTGCTCGACCTCAGCAGCTATCGGAACGCCCAGTTCAGCGTCCGGACGACGACGGCGACCGGCACTGGCATCCTGTTCAAGGTCCACAACCTCACCGAATCGGCGACCTACCCTGACTTCTGGTTCGCCTATACGGTCGGCACGAACTTCACGACCGGCTCGCCCCAGATCGCCTTGGGCGGGTCGATCGTCGGCCAGTGGGCGGCTTACTCCCGAGATCTCTACGCCGACCTGATCTCGATGGGCAACTACGGCGTTGCTGGCGATCTGCTGCAACTCATCGCCACTCAGGTCTGGTCGAACGGCCAGACGGGCTCGACGTACGTCGATGCGATGCGCTTCGTCGCCGGCTCCTCGACCCTATTCAACGACACGGCGCCGAGCTGGACCGGCGGCTCGACGACCAACAGGAGCGATGAGGCGATCGGAACGGTCAGTCTCAAGGTGAGCCCGACGACCCTCGCCCTCTCTCCCACATGCACGACGACCAACGGCTGCTGGTCGTCGAGCTGGGGGATGCTCGACATCTACCCGTATATGACCTGGAATTGGAAGAAGGTCGGCGGGTCGACGATCGCGATTTCGCTCCTCCTCAAGGACAAGCGAACCGGGGCCACGAACACGATGACCTACTACGCGGGCCCGGTCCCCCCGATCGGCGCCCTGAACCCCGTCCAGGTGAGTGAGACGGTTCCTTCCGACTGGACCAAGGTCACCCGCAACGTCCTGCGCGATGCCCAGCAGGTCCTCAACTTCTTCAACGACAACCCGGCCGGGCTGAACTCGGAATCGCCACCGACCCAGGGTCCGATCGGCGATGGCGTCCAGTTCACGAGCTATTCACTCTGGGCGGTCGACGGCAGCTTCGGCCTCTACGACAGCTTCACCTATGCCTCGGCTCCGAGCCCCGGCAACCTCGCGGCGGTCGCCGACGACGATTTCCTGACGACGACCGGGGACCACGAACAGCACTACTTCAACCGCGACGGGCTCCTCGAGCGGATCGTTGACCAAGACGGGAATACAACGTCGCTCGACTACACCTACGACAGCGCTGCGTCGGGTCCCGCCGCCTACACGCTTACGGCGATCCGGGGGCCGTCGGATGCGAGCACCGCCAGCGGCAACACCTACATCCGCTACCTCGGCGTCACCCGCTCGACACCGTCGGGTTTCGCCCAGACGACCGTCACCGAACAGCTCGGCACCGTCGCGAACCCGGTGGTCGGTCGGCGCGCCGATTTCTTCGTCTCGACCGCCTCGAGTTCGGCGGCGGCTCCGGGCAATACCTACCCGTCGGGCCAGCTCGTCTATGTGAGCCCGGGCCGGAACGCAGGCGCCTCGAGCTGCACCGGCGCTCGCCCGACCGGTTGCGTCGACTTCGACTACGTCAGTAGCACCAGCGCCTCGATCGACGAGATCCGTGACCCCCGTTGGACGGGCGCGACCTCGGGCGCCGCCGACCTCCGGATCGCGGTCGGATTCGATGGGACGGGCGCGCCGATCTCCTTCCTCGACCGGTCCCGCAGCTCGGCGCCACTCCTGTACCTGCCGTCGTTGAATCGGGCGGCCGCGGGCGCGCCCTACGAGATCGCGATCGTCCAGGACGCGGCGATGCTCGCTGCCGGCAAGGCGGCCGATGTCCGGCTGTCTCCGGATGGCGGCATCCTGACCGAGTACGTCCCGAAGGCCTGCACCGCGAATCCGTGCACAACGTCGAGCGGGACATGGCCGGCGGCTGCCGGCGATTCGGATCGGTTGACCGCGAACCAGTTCGACGGCGTGAGTCGGGTCAACCGATCGACCTCGTTCCGAACGCCGGGCCTCGATCCCGTCGTCACCCGCCAGGCGACGAAGGCTGGCGCCAAGGTCGACAACTTCTCGGACCCCCTGACCGCCGGCGAACTCGCCTGGAGCCAGACCTCGGACCAGTACTTCGCAAGTTTGAAGGATTCGGCCGGGTTGAACCCGGACCTGTACCGGACGACGTACACGTACAACGAACTCGGCCGGCCGACGACGACCACGACGCCGTATCTCAACCAGCGGGCGAGTTACGCATCCGCCGTGCTGGGCGCCCTGCCGACCGGGTCGCCGCTTGCCTACTGGCGCCTCGGCGAGACGAGCGGCACGACCGCGACCGATGCCAGCGGCCACGGCGTCTCGGGTACCTACACCGGTGGCTACACCCTGAACCAGTCAGGCGGGCTCATCGGTGACGCCAACCCGTCGGTCACGCTCAACGGCACGACCGGCTACCTGACCGCCGGGACGAGCCTGTCGGTGACGACGGCGCTGACGATCAGCGCGTGGATCAAGCCCGATGCCGCGTGGGCAGCATGGGCCGTGTTCGTCGACAAGAGCGTCGGCTCGAGTCCCGAGTATCGGTTCCAGCGCTACTCAACGACCAATCAGCTCGAATTCAATGACGGCACGAACGTCGTGGTCGCGGGTTCGATCACGACCGGGATCTGGAGCCACGTCGCGGCGGTCGTCAGCGGCGGCAAGACGTCCATCTACATCAACGGCATCCTCGCGGGCTCCGGACCGGCCCTCTCGACACTCAACCAATCCGATGCGGCGGGCAACGTCCGCCTCGGCAGCCAGGTGTCCGGCGGCGGCTTCTATAAGGGCGGCCTCGACGAGATCTCGATCTGGAACGCGGCGTTGTCGTCGGGCCAGATCGCCGACCTCTACGCCGCCGGTCGGGCCGTGTCCTACCAGACGACCACGACCCACTACGACCCCGAATGGCACGCGACGCAGGTCGACGACCAGGGTCTCGCCAGCCCGGGCTTCGAAGCGGGCATCGCCGACTGGCTCCTGGGCGGCACGGCCAGTTGGTACTCGACGACGACCGATAACGACGCCAACGTCACCTCGGGCTACGGCAGCGCCAAGACCGGGACCACCGGCACCTTCACCCAGGACGCGACCCTCGTCCCCGGTCAGACCTTCCGGTTCCAGGTCTGGGACAAGCGGACCGGCGCCGCCTCGGCCACGATCACGCTCGATTACTGGGACACCTCGGGCAGTGGCGCCTGGACCCACGCCGTCAACGTCACCAAGACCGATTCGGCGTGGGCGGGCCACGCCTGGGACGTCAGCCTGCCCCTGACGACCGACGGTCGCGTCCGGATCCCCCTCGGGACATCCGGCGGCTCCGGCAGCGACACCGTCTACTACGACGACGCGGCCGTCTTCACGAGCTACGCCCGCTCGGCTTATCTCACCAACGGTCGGACCGACTACGCGGCGACGTTCAACCCGGCGAGCGACAGCACCGTCGCCGAGATCAAGCTCCAGTCGACCTACGGCGTGAACGCCACCCACCCGCCGATCTTCGCGACCGGCCTGACGGCCAACTACGTCGATGGCACGTTCGATCCGGCCGCCCCGGATACCGACGTGACGACCACGGTCACCTACGACGCCTGGGGTCGAGCGCTCATCACGACCGACCCCGACGGGGTCAGCCAGACGACCCAGTACGAGGCGAGCGGCAATGGGGTCCAGACCGACGTGGCCCTCACCCGCGATGGCCTCAATAACGCGACGACCTATGCCTACGACAACGTCGGCCACCGGACGTCCACGACGCGCCCCCTCGGCCGGGTCACGACCAAGACCTTCGACCTTCTTGGCCGGCCCCTGCTCGACACGGCGGCCGATGGAACGGTCACGAGCCATGTCTACAACGGCCAGGGCCAGGAAACCTCGACGATCGCGAATGACATCGATGGGACGCCGAATAACGATGGCAGCGGGATCGATGACGTTACGACGACCCGGACCTATGACGAGTTCGGTCACGTCACCCGGACCGACGCCGACACCGGGACCGGCGGCGTCGACGCCGTCACGACGACCGCCTTCGACCTCTTGGGCAACGCGACGGTCAGCACGACCTACGCGGGTGGCGGGACGAGCGGGCCGCGAACCACCACGGCCCACTTCGAAACCACGACCGATAACTCGGTGACCCCGACCGCGACGCTGTCCCGCTCTGCGCCGACCGGCAGCGATGGCCCGGTCACGCCGACGTCGGGCATCCTCTGCCCGGGCTCGGGATCGGTGTACTGCAACACCGTGTCGACACTCGACATGAACGGCCGGGCCACCCGCGCCTATGACGCCTACGGCAAGGCGACGGCCACGTTCGCCGATCTCGGCGGCCAGCCGGCGTTCTCGATCGCGAACTACGTCGATGGGATCTTCGACGCCCTCGCGACCGATACCGACCTCATCAGCCGAACCCAGCTCGACATCCTCGGTCGTGCCGCGATCGTCACTGATGTCGCCGGCCGGACGATCACGACGACCTTCGACGGCCTTGGCCGGGCGACCGTGGTCACGAAGAGCGACGGCTCGTTCGCCAAGACGGTCTTCACGCCCGGCGGCCGGACCGACCGATCGAGCCGACCGGCGGCATCCGGGACAGCCGACGCGAACCTCGCCTGGACGAAGTCGGTCTACGACGCGGCTGGCCGAGTCACGGCGACCCTCGACCACTTCGATATTGGGACAAACTTCCGCTCGATCCTCCGCTCGTTCGAGGATCGCCAGCTGCCGACGAGCCAGTTCCTGACCGCCTCGGGTCTCTGGATCAGCTCGGGGGCGACGCTTTACGCGGACGACGACTACACGACCCAGCCGCCGAAGACCGGGCGGGGTCGCCTTCGAGTGACGCTTGGCACGGGCACGAACACCGGCGTGGCCCTTGAGCTGTCGCCGACGAGCGCCCCGCTGACCTTCGCCACCGGCCGGACCTATCGGGTCACGGCCGACGTCCTCGGACCGTCGGGCACGACGCTCAACCCGTTCCTTGGGGCCGACGCCAGCGGCTCGAACAACGCCGCTGGGTCGGCCGTCGCCCTGAACGGCACCTGGCAGCGGATCGACTTCACCTGGTCGCCGTCGAGCACGATCACGACGCCCGTTCACTTCGCCGTCCGCCGAAACGCCTCGGGCGCCGCGGCCGATGTCTACCTCGACAACGTCACCGTCTGGGATACGGGCTCCGCCGATTCGAACATCCCGTCCGAGACGGTGTATGACGCCGACGGCCGGGCGATCGCCTCGGTCCTCCCGCCCGGTGCCTATGGCGACGCGCCGATGACGACCCTGACCGGCTACAGCCAGATCGGCCCGGCCACGATCGTCTCGGTCGCGGCCACGCAGGGCTACGGCGCCGCCGTCCGGGGAACCGCGAGCCTGGCCGCCTACTGGCCGCTCGACGAGATTGCGACCACGAATGCCGCCGACCACCAGGGCAGCAACCTCCTCGTCTCCACCGGATCGCCGGATACGGGCGTCGCCGGCGGCGTCGACGAGGGCCGGACCGCGTTCCGCTTCAGCGCCACGAGTGGCTATCTCACGAAGGCCGCCAACGTCACGTCGGCGGTCACTAACGTCAGCCTCGAGGCCTGGGTCCGGAGCGATGCGGCCCCAGCGACCACGAGCGTGATCGCGTCGAACGGCACGGCGTCGGATTCATGGGGTCTCGGCATCGATTCGAGCGGCCATGCCGCGGGCTTCACCCAGAAGTCGAGTAACCCCGGCAGCGGCTTCTACACCCTCGCCTCGAGCGTCGTCATCACCGACGGCCGCTGGCATCACCTGGTCCTGACCCGCGGCGCCTCAACCTGGGCGATGACCCTCGACGGGACGGCCGCCAGCCTCTCCAACAACACGAAGGACCCCGGGACGCCCGGCGCCGGGTTCACGATCGGCGCCTGGAGCGACGGGACCCGGGCCTTTGCCGGTGACATCGACGACGTCGCCCTCTACACCGCCGACATCACTGCGAGCGCAGTCGCCCACTATGCGGCCGGCCGGCCGACCTCGAGCGACACGAACCTGACCAGCCGGACCATCCTCGACGCCCTCGGTCGAACGGTCGCCTCGAGCGATCCGGCTGGGGTCGTGACCAAGGCAACCCTCGACCGCCTCGGCCGCCGCACAGCCACGACCGACAACTCCCTCGATGGGACCGCCGGCGGGGCGACGAGCGACGACGACGTCAAGAGCACGTTTGCCTACGACGCCCTCGGCGAGCTGACCGGCTACTGCCCGGCGAAGCAGGTCTATCTCACCGGCTGCGACCCAACGTCGGGCTCGAATGTTCAGGCCTGGCACTACGCCTACGACGCCTTCGGCAACCTCGCCACCCAGACGGCACCGGTCAACGTCACCGCGACGGCTCTCGCGGTCATGACCTGGACCTACGACGCCGGCAACCGCTTGACCTCGGCCGCCGAGGGCGCCCGACACACCGATTACGTCTATGACGGCGTCGGTCGACCGGCGACCAGGAAGACCTACGCCAGCGCCGGCACGAGTCAGCTCCGCCAGAGCTGGACGAGCGCCTACAACCCCGACGGCAGCCTCTCCAGCGTTGACTGGGACGGCACCGCTGATGGCGAGACGACCGACACGATCGTCCTGACCTACGACAGCCAGGGCCGCCTCGACGTCGTCCACAACAGCACGGCCACGCTCGTCGACAACACCTGGAACCCCGACGGGACCCTCGCCTCGCGGATCGATGGAACGGCCGGCACGGCCTCCTTCACCTACGACTGGGCCGGCCGCCTCG
>Ga0070708_100002304_pt1 | contig 14783 bp, 9 predicted proteins | sample KBSK5503metaG_FD_65469 | JGI IMG/M metagenome (GOLD analysis project Ga0070708, IMG submission 65469) | Corn, switchgrass and miscanthus rhizosphere microbial communities from Kellogg Biological Station, Michigan, USA - KBS K5-50-3 metaG | ecosystem: Host-associated > Plants > Roots >...
GGTCACGGCGCTCAACCTGCTCGTCATGTTCGGCGCCCTGTACCTGCTGCGCGGCGCCGCGATCGTCCTGGCCTTTTCCGGCACCTTCGGCATCACACCGGCGGCGCTCGCCATCGGGGCCGCCGTGGCGACCCTGCTCTTGGCGCCGCTGGTACTGGTCGTGCCGGCGCTCACCACCCTGGGCGTGACGGACACGTGGCTGGAATTCCGGCGCCGGCTCAAGGCGCCGGCCTAACGTCATCGGAGGGCTCGGATGGAGATCATTCTCCGCGAAGACGTGCAGAATCTGGGCAGGGCGGGCGAGGTCGTGAAGGTGAAGGACGGGTACGCCCGCAACTATCTCCTGCCGAAGGGGCTCGCCTACCTCGCAACCGAGGCCAACAAGAAACGGATCGTTTACGAGGCGGAGCGGATCGCCAAACAGCGCGCCGCGGAGAAGGCCTCGGCCGAGGCCGAAGCGACTCAGCTTGCCGACGTGCGCCTGACGTTCACCGTCAAGGTCGGCGAGGAGGACAAGCTGTTCGGCTCGATCACCGCGGGCGACATCCAGCGCAAGCTCGCGGACCTCGGGATTCACGTGGACAAGCGCAAGGTGGACCTCCCCGAGCCAATCCGCGAGCTGGGCGAGTTCCGGGTGGGCATCAAGATCCACTCCGACGTCCGCCCCGAAATCGGGATCAGCGTGGTGAAGGAATAGCGGGCCGCCCGTGCCCCGGGGCGCCGGCATCAGGTATGTGGACGGCCCGCGCCTCCGTCGCTCGCTGCTCGCGGCGGCGGATTGGGTGGCCGCGGGCCGGGACGAGTTGAACCGCCTGAACGTCTTCCCCGTCCCGGACGGCGACACCGGCACGAACCTCTCCCTCACCCTCCGCGAAGTCGCGCAGGGGCTGCGCGACCTCGGGGACGCCCCGCCCCCTTCCCTCGCCCAGGTCACGGAAGCGATGGCCGAGGCGAGCGTGCGTGGGGCGCGGGGCAACTCGGGAATGCTGCTCTCGCAGTTCCTGCTCGGCCTGCGCGACGGACTGGGCGACCGCCGCACCGCCGGCACTCGAGACCTCGCGCAGGCAATCCGGCTGGGCGTCGACCGGCTGCAGGAGTCGCTGGACGAGCCCGTCGAGGGCACGATCCTCACCGTGGCGCGCGAGGCGGCGGACGAGGCCGCCCTGGCCGGTGACCAGCCCGACCTCACGGTCTTCTTGCGGCGGCTCGTCGAGCGCGCCCAGCAAGCGTTGCGGCGCACGCCCGACCTCCTCCCCGTCCTCAAGGCCGCGGGCGTCGTGGATGCCGGGGCGGAGGGCTTCGTCCGCTTCCTCGACGGCATCAGGCGGCTGATCGAGGAAGGCCCCGTGGCGCAGGGCGCGATCGACCGGCTGGTGCCGAACGCAGCGGCGCAGGCGGATGTCGTCCCGGAGCGCGACTACCAGTTCTGCACCGAGGTCACGGTGCGAAGCCCCGGGCTCCCTTCGAGCCTCGAGGTGCGGCAGGCGCTCCGCAGGCTCGGCGGGTCGATCGTGGTGCTGCAGACCGGCGATCTCCTCAAGGCGCATATCCACACCGACACTCCGGACGCCGTGTTCGCGCTGAGCGCCGGCTGGGGAACGGTCGAGTACACCAAGGCGGAGGACGTTCGCGTCCAGCATCGCGCGCTCCGGGCGCGGCGGTCGATCGTCTTCGTCAGCGACACGGCGTGCGACCTCCCCGACTCGCTGGTGCTCGAGCACGGGATCGGCCTGGTCCCGACTCAGCTGATTCTCGACGGCCGCGTATACCGCGACCGGTTGGAACTCACCGCCGCCGAGTTCTTCGTCCGCCTCCGCTCCGGGTGCGACGCGAGTACCTCCCAGCCGACCCCGCAGGCCTTCGAGGACGCGTTCCGTGACGCGGTGCGGGCGGGAGATCACGTGGTCGCCATCGTGTTGTCCCGGCTCCTATCCGGCACGTACGCCAGCGCGGAGGCCGCGGCACGGCGGGTGGACCCGGAGGGGCGGTGCATCACCGTGCTGGACAGCCGGTCGGCGAGCCTGGGTGAAGGCCTGCTCGTGCTGCGCGGGCTCGAGCTCGCCGCCCAGGGCTGGTCGCCGGGGGCGCTCGTGCGGGAGCTGGTGCGAGTGCGCGACCAATCGGGCGGCCTGTTCACGGTGGACAACTTCGAGCGCCTGGTGCGCTCGGGGCGCGTGGGCCGCGTGCGCGCGTGGCTGGGCACCAAGCTCAACGCCAAACCCATCATGGGGTTCGCGCTCGACGGCGCGGTGACACCGTTGGGGCGGGCGCGCGGCCGCGCCGCCGTGCGGCGCCGCGTGCTCGAGCTCCTCGACCGGGCGTTGGCGGGAGCGCCGCGCGCGCTCCGGCTTGGCGTGGCGCACGCCGACATCCCCGAGTCCGCGCGCGACCTGGCCGGCGAACTCGCCGGGCGCTACCGCCCGACCCAATGCATCGTGAGCCCAATCACACCGGTCATCGCCGCCCACGCCGGGATTGGAGCGTGGGGCGTGTTCCACCAGATCGAGGACGGAACAAACCAGTGAGCGTCCTGCTATGACTAGCGGGGGCCGGGGCGGCCGCGCAGCGCGGCGGCGCGCGGTGGACGCGCGGCGTGCGCTGCGCTCGGTGACCGAGGCGCTGCTCGACCGCAAGGCGGTCGATCCCCTGGTCCTGGATCTGCGCGGCCTCACCGCCGCCACGGACTACTTCGTGATCGTGTCGGGCACATCGGACGCGCACGTGCGGGGGATGGCGGAACACGTGATGGAAGCCCTGGCGCCCGAGGGCCTTTCTCCCCATCATGTGGAAGGACTGGGGCAGGGTCGGTGGGTACTGCTCGACTACGTGGATTTCGTCGTCCACGTGTTCCATCCTGAACTGCGAGAGTTCTACCAGCTGGAGCGACTCTGGGGAGACGCCCCGGTGCTCGCGACAGGCGCCCTGGGGGGTCGCTCGAAACCATGAGCCGGATGCGATGGACCGCGGCAACGGCGGTGGCGCTGGCGCTCGCCTGCGCGTCGCCCGCCGCGGCGCAGTACTTCGGGCAGAACAAGGTCCAATACCGCACCTTCGATTTTCGCATCATCCAGACGGAGCACTTCGACATCTACTACTACCCGGCCGAGCGGGCGGCCGCGCTCGACGCGGCCCGCTTGGCTGAGCGCTGGTACGGACGCCTCTCGCGCGTGCTCCACCACGAGTTCCAGGGCCGCAAGCCGATCCTGCTGTACGCGTCGCATTCCGACTTCCAGCAGACCAACGCTATCAGCGGCGACATCGGCGAGGGCACGGGCGGCGTCACGGAATTCTTCAAGCACCGCATGGTCCTCCCGTTCACCGGGGCCTATGAAGAGCTCGAGCACGTCATCGGCCACGAGATGGTCCATCAGTTTCAGTACGACGTGTTCAGCCGGGGCCGCATCGGCGCCGGGGTGCAGACGCTGATCAACGTGAACCCCCCGCTGTGGTTCATGGAGGGCATGGCGGAGTACCTGTCGATCGGCCCGCTCGATCCGCACACCACGATGTGGCTGCGGGACGCGGCGCTGGAAGGGCATCTCCCGACCATCGAGCAGCTCACCTACGACCCTCGGATCTTCCCCTATCGGTTCGGGCACGCGCTCTGGGCGTACGTGGGCGAGCGTTGGGGCGACGAGGTGATCGGCGAGATTCTCCAGTCCTCGACGGCAAGCGGCATCGAGGGGGCGTTCCGGCGCGCGCTGGGAATGTCGCTCGACGACTTGTCGAACGAGTGGCGGGACGCGGTCCAGACCACCTTCCTGCCCCAGCTCGCGGAGCACTATCGCGCGCGGCGCATCGCGCAGCCGCTCCTGACGGAGAAACGATCGGAGGGCACGCTGCACATCGCGCCGGCGCTGACCGCGGACGGGAAGCAGATCGCCTACTTCAGCGAGCGCCACTCGTTCTTCGTGGACCTCTACCTCGCGGACGGGGAGAGCGGGCGCGTGCTGCGGCGGCTCGTCAAATCGACGCTCAACAGCAATTACGAGAGCCTGCGCTTCGTCAACTCGGCCGGGTCGTTCTCGCCCGACGGGCGCTTCTTCGCCATCGCCGCCAAGCACAAGGACCGCGACGACCTCGTCATCCTCGACGTGAAGCGGAGCAAGGAGGTCGGGCGCATCCGCATCCCGCTGAACGGCCTGACGACGCCGGCCTGGTCCCCCGACGGCCGGCAGATCGTGTTCACCGGCTACGATGGGGGCCTCTCCGACCTGTTCGTCGTGAACGCCGACGGCAGCGACCTGCACCGCCTCACCAACGACAAGGACGCCGACTTGCAGCCCGCGTGGTCGCCCGACGGCAAGTCCATCGCGTTCGTGACCGACCGCGGTCCCGAGACCGACTTCAATCAGCTCCGCTTCGGGAAGATGCGCATCGCCCTGTACCACCTCGACAACGGGGCGATCGAGGTGCTCCCGCACATGGAGCACGGCAAGAACATCAACCCCGTGTGGGCACCCGACGGCCGGTCGCTCGCGTTCGTCTCGGACCGCACCGGTATCAGCAATGTCTATCTGTACGATTTCGCCGACGGCAACCAGTACCAGCTGACCGACGTGTTCACCGGCGTGTCCGGCATTACGCCGCTGTCCCCCTGCCTCTCGTGGGCCCGCCAGGCGGACCGCATGGCCTTCGCCTACTACGAGGACGGCGAGTACAACGTGTACGCGGTGGACAACCCCCGGTCGCTGCGGCGCCGGCCGTTCCGGGAGCCCACGACACCGCCCGTGACGTCCCTGCTCGCGGCGAGCGAGCGCGACCGCGATCGTGACACGGCTTCCACGGCTGCGTCGCCGGGCGACGGCACGCCGGGCGATCGGTCGCGCACGGCGAGCTCCGTGTACCGCTCGCCCGTGGGGTTTCGTCCCTCGAGCGCCTCCCCGGAGAAGGCCGAGTCGACCGCCGCGCCGGCCCCCGTCACGGTGCGCGGGCTGCTCGACTCGGCGCGGGCGCTGCCCGATACGAGCGAATTCACGTTCAAGTCGTACCACACACGCTTCACGCCCGACTACGTGGCGCGGCCGACCATCGGCTACGAGCGTGACAACTTCGGGCGCGGGTTCTTCGGCGGTACCGCGCTCTCGCTGTCCGATATCCTTGGCAACCACACCCTGCTCTTCTCCGGCGCCGTCAACGGACGGATCGCCGAGGCGCAGGTGCTCGCCGCCTACATCAATCAGACGCGCCGCTTCAACTGGGCCACCGGCTTCAGCCAGGACCCCCTGTACTTCTACGCGCCGACTACGGAGCAGCGGGTGGGCACGTCCGACACGTTCCTCCTGACGGTCGGCCTGCGGCGCTTCGTGCTACGGGACGCATTCGTCCAGGCCTTCTACCCGTTCAGCCGCTTCAACCGGGCCGAGTTCGGCCTGCACGCGACCAACATCAGCGACGCGACGCTGCAGGTTCAATACCTGGTCGACCGGTACGGAAACATCTTCCAATCCTCCGATCTAGAGACCGTGAGCAGCCCGGACATCAACTACATCACGCCGTCGTTCGCGCTGGTGCACGACAACTCGCTGTTCGGGTGGGTCGGCCCGTTCGCGGGCGGACGGTCCCGCCTCGAGATCGCACCGACGATCGGCTCGTGGCGCTTCGTGCAAGGGCTCGCCGACGTGCGGCGCTATTTCTTCGCGCGCCCCTTCACCTTTGCCTTCCGCGGCCTGTTCTTCGGCCGCGCCGGTCGGGACGCCGATCAGTTCCCTGTGTTCATGGGAAGCACCGAGCTCATCCGAGGCTACACCGCCGGCTCGCTCATCAATAACGAGTGCGCCGCGTCGGCTCCGACCGGCACGCGGACCGGGTGCTCCGAGCTCGACCAGCTCATCGGCTCGAGGGTCGCGGTGTTCAACGCGGAGCTCCGGTTCCCGCTGACCCGCAGTCTGGTGTTGGGGTTTCTCCCCGTCGGGCTGCCGCCCATCGAGTCGGCACTGTTCTACGACGTGGGGCTCGCGTGGGACACGCGCTCGGTCATCCGCTGGCAGCGTGACGCCTCGGAGGATCCGGAAATCGTGCGGATGCCGCTGCGCAGCTGGGGTGGGTCGGTGCGGGTGAACTTTCTCGGGTTCATCGTGCTGCGGTTCGACTACACCAAGCCGCTCAACCGGTCGCACAATAATCCGTACTGGACGGTGAGCTTCGGCCCAACGTTCTAACTCCGTATCGCTAAAACACTTGTATTGGCCCCGCCGGTTGTCTATCTTGTGCGGCGAGGCGATTTGCGTACCAGCCCGTGGTTCCCGCTCCTGACCGGCCTGGCGCTCTGGGGCTGCCGCTCCCGGCCGCCCGCTCGCGCGTCCTCACAACCCAAAGCGCCGGAGGCCCTTAGCAAAGGGCCGGCAGTGGGCCCGCGCAGCCCGGGGATCGCGATCCGCATTGCGGCGCAGGGCGGACCAGTGCGCGCGTTCCGCCTTCCCACCCTCGTCGAGATCCCGAACGCAGTGCGGGGCAAGCTTCCTCCCGTCGAGCGTGTGGTCGGCCTCGACATCGAGTCGGAATTCTTGTTCGTGTCGACCAGCAAGCGGGACTTGCTCGCGCTCGACCTGGAAAGCGGCCGTGTGGACACGGTGGCAACGGGCATCGTGCAGGCGGCGCTGGGGCCGGACGGCACGCTCTACACCGTAGACGCGAAACGGCGGGTTGTGTCGCTCGCGCGTCGCGTCCGCTTCCCCTGGCCGCAGCCGCTGGGCAGCGTGCCCCTCGAGCTGTTCGGGGCCACGGACCAGCGGCTGGTGGCGGTCGATCCCCCCAAAGTGATCACTGCGGCCGCCGACCAGCCGTCCACCAGCCGCAACATCCCCGTCGGCGGCGACGTGGCCGCTACCCGTTGGGGGGATCTCCTCGCCGTCGCGACGGATTCCGGGGTGGCGTTGCTGGACCCGGTGGGGCGCCGCGAGCCGGCATTCGTACGGCTCGAGGATCACCCACGGGCCGTCGTGTTTTCTCCTTCGGGGCATCGCATCTACGTGGCGCGCCGCACCGATCCAGGGCTCGCCGTGATCGACCGCTACGAGCGCGAGGAGATCGACGGAGTGCCGCTGCCGACGCCCGCGGCGACGATCCGCCTCGACCCACTCGGGCGCTGGCTGCTCGCCCGTCCGACGGTGGGCGATTCCGTGTGGGTGGTGGACCTGCCGGTGAAGCGTCTGACGGGCGCGGTCGCGACCGAGTGGCGGGCCGATTTGCCGGCGGTCGCGCCCGACGGCTCGCTCGTGGTGCGTCAGAAAGACGACGTCGTCGCGTACCGGCCCGACTCCCTTCTGGCGACCGGTCGGGTGAAGGGCGCGGGCGCCGATTTCTGGACGCTCACCGCCTGGCGGCCGCGCGCGGCTTACGGCTCCGCGTCGGCCGAAGCACAGGCCGGCCAGCCTGCGGCCACGGGGGCGACGCCCGCCGACACGGCGCTCCCGCCCGGCGCCGAGGGGCCGCTCTACGTGCAGGTATCAACTTCGCAGAACGAAGCGTGGTCGGGCGAGATGGCACAGCAGTTGAGCCGCGCCGGCCTGGCCGCGAAGGTGCTGCCGCCCAAAGGTCCAGATGACGGCTATCGGGTCGTGCTGGGCCCTTACCCCACGCGGGCCCAGGCGGAAGCAATCGGGCGCAAGCTCGGCCGGCCGTTCTGGATCTACCAGCCGGCGCCATGATGGCCCGCGCCCTACCGCGATCCCGACTCGACAATCTGATACCCTCGCTTGTCGAAGCGCAGGCCCTCGTCGCCCTCGTCCCGGCCACGGGTGAATTGGACTGGGCCGCCGCCGCGGCGTGGGACGTGGCGCGCGCGGCCGCGCGGCAAGGTCAGCGGCGTGTTGCCCTCGTAGATCTCTGGGTCGAGGAGCCAAAGCTCCACGAGGTCGTCCGGCTCACGCCGACCGAGGGAATCGTGGATGCCTTCGAGTACGGCGTCTCGCTCACCAAGGCGGCCCACGAGATCGACCACGTCTTTTTCATCGCGGCGGGCGCGTACACGACTCACGCCGGGGACCTGTTCGGCAACCCGCGTTGGAGAAAGCTGCACGGCGGGTTCCGCGTGGAGGGCGCGTTGCTCTTGCTGTACCTGTCGGCAGGCGGGCTCGCCCGTCTCTCGGCCGTGCCCGACGGGCTGATCGTGCTCTCCCCGGAAGGCTTCGAGCCGGAATCGTCCATCGGGCTCGGGATCACGGCGGCGGTAGAGCGCGGCACGCCGCTGCTCGGCGTGGTGCGCGAGCGCTGGACACCCGCGACTCCCACGCTACCCGAACCGCTGCCTGCGGCCCGGCGCCCGCATTCCGCTCCGGTGCCACATCCGATCCCGGACTCGCCCTACCGCTCGCCCCGCCCCTCCCGCCGGACGCGTCCGCTGGTCGTCGTCGCGGCGCTCGCGGCCGGTGCGGCCGGAAGCTGGGCGCTCCTCGGCATCGGCGCCGAGCAGCGGGCGAGCCGCCTGCCGACTCCGCCCGCTGCGCCGCCGCTGCCGGCCGCGCGCCCGCAGGCCGCCATCCCCAAAGCGGATTCCCTCCCCTGGACGGTGCAGCTCGCAGCATACGCCAGGCTCGACAAGGCGCTCGCGCTCGCCGACCGCCTCCTCGCCGCGGGCATGCCGGCGTTCGTCACCCCGATCGCGCTTCCGGGCCCGCACGGGTCGGCGGTGTGGTACCGCGTGCTGGCGGGCGCGTATGCCACGCGCGACTCGGCGGCGGCGGCGCGCGCCACGCTGTGGACGCGCGGCCTCGCATCCCGCGGTCAGGGCGACGTCTTGAGCGCCCCCTACTCCTTCTCGTGCAGCGGCCTTCCGCCGGACTCGCTGCGCGCCCGCGGCATTCCCGCCGTCCCCTGGCGGGGGGACAGCGCGGTGTTGGTCGGCGCATTCGAAACGCTGGAGCAGGCGAGTCTCACCGAGGCGCAGCTCAAGCGCGCCGGGATTCAGGCCACCCTCGTCACCCGGATGGGGACCACACCATGAGATTGAGCCGGATCGAGCTGTCCGGCTTCAAATCGTTCGCCGCCACGGCGGACTTGCCGTTCGAGGCGGGCGTGACCGCGATCGTCGGGCCGAACGGCTGCGGCAAGTCGAACATCTCCGACGCGGTGCGCTGGGTGTTGGGCGAGCAGTCGCCGCGCCTGTTGCGCGGCGGGAAGATGGAGGACGTGATCTTCCAGGGGTCCACCGGCCGGCGTCCGGTCAACGTCGCCGAAGTGTCACTCGTGTTCGACAACACCGACGGCATGCTCCCCATCGCCTACCAGGAAGTCGTGGTAACCCGGCGCCTGTCGCGCTCGGGTCAGAGCGATTACCTGCTGAACCGTTCGCCGGTCCGCCTGCGCGATATCCAGGACCTGCTGAGTGGCACCGGGCTCGGCGCAGACGCGGCCGTCGTGATGGAGGCGAAGATGATCGACGCGCTGCTTTCGGAGAAGGCGGAGGAGCGGCGCGCCCTGTTCGAAGAAGCGGCGGGAATCGGGCTCTACCGCAGCCGGAAGCAGAGCTACGAGCGGCGCCTGGAGGAGACGGGCGCAGACCTGGCCCGCCTCGAAGACTTGATCGCCGAAGTGCAGACGCAGGTGCGGAGCCTCGCCCGCCAGCGGGGCAAGGCGGAGCGGTACGGCGAGATGATCGAGGAGCGCTTCGGCATCGCGCTCACGCTGGTGCGCCGCGAGCTCGAGGACCTCGACCTCGAGTTGGGCCGGTTGGGGACGAGCGCGTCGCAGCTCGCGGCCGCCCTGCCCGAGGAGCGCGCGCTGCTGGCGCGGGCGGAGCGCGAGCGCGAAGCCCGCGTGCAAGCACGGCATACGGCCGAAGCGCGGCGCACGGCGGTGGAGCGCCGCCTGGCCGAGGCGCGGCTCGAGGTGGGGCGGCTGGAGGGGGACCTCGCCCTCGGGGCGGAGCGACTCCATAACGCCGGGCAGCGCCGGGTGACCGCCGGGGAGCGCCGGGCGCAGGAGGAAGCCCGCGCTGCGCAGGCGGAGCTCGAGCGGGAAGCCGCGGCCGCGGAGTGCGCCGCGGCCGAGCGCGACCTCGGCGCGGTCCAGGCGGAGCTCGACAGCCGGCGCGACGGGGAAGAGCAAGTCCGCGGGCGGCTGCCCGCCCAGCGCACCGCGGTACGCGAGCTGGAGGAGACACTCCAGCGTCGCGCCGAGGGCCTGCGGGCGCTCGAGGGCGAGCGTGCGGCGCTCGAGCGGGAGCGAGCGGAGCTACGGCAGCGGCTCTCGCAGGCGGCGCAGGAGCGGTCGGTCCGCGAAGCGGCGGAGCTGGCGGCGGCCGGGCAGGCGGACTCGCTCGGGGCGCGCGCTGCCGCCCAGGCGCGCGCCACGGCGGAGGCGGCCGAGGCGCTGGAGCGAGCGCGCCGGCGCGTGGCGGACCTCAAGGAGCAGGAGACGCATGGGCGGGCCGCCCGGCGCCGGGCCGAGGAGGCCGTGGCGCAGGTGACGGCGCGGCGGGACGCGCTCGCCGAGCTGGAGCGCGAACGTGTGGGGCTCGCGCCCGCCGCGCAGGCGTTGCTGCGCGCGAAGGCGCAGTTCGACGATGCCGTGGTCGGGCCGCTGTCCGACTTCGTGCGCACGAGCCGCCGCGACGCCGAGCTCGCCGAGCGGCTGCTGGGTGAATGGCTGCAGGCGGTGCTGGTACGTGACGCGTCCGCCGTCGAGCCGATCCGGCTGTGGCACGAGCAGGCGCAGCCCGGCCCGCTGATGCTGCTCCCGTGTGTCCCCGGCCCACGGCTCGCGGCCGACGGCCATCCCCTGCAGGACGAGCTGCGGGCCGACGGCCCGGCGGCGGCCTGGGTGCGGGCGCTGCTCGCGGGCCACGAGGTCTTGCCGGGGGGCGGAGGGCGTGCGCTGCGGCGCGCGAACGGCGCCGTGTTCCTGGACGGCGCCACCGCGGGAGGCGGAGGACCCCTGCAGCGGCGCGCCGAGCTCGAGGTGCTCGAGCGGGACGTGCGCGAGGCGGAGGGGGCGCGCGAGCACGCCGCTCGCGGGCTCGAGCAGACGCTCGCCGAGCTCGCCGCCGTGGAAGCGGCTTTTGCGGGCGCCGCCGAGGCGGTCGAGCGCGCGCGCCAGCAGGAGCTGGAGGTGGGCGCGGCGAAGGGTGACGCCGAACGGGCGGCGACGCACGCGCGGCGCGACGCAGTTGACGCAGCCACGCGGGTCGAGCAGCTGTCGCGCCGCCTCGGGGAGGTGGACGAGCGACTCGCGACCCTGCACACGGAGCTCGAGCGACACGAGCTGGAGCGCGTCCGGCTGGACGAGCAGCTCGGTGCGGAGCGCGCGCGTCTCGCCGAGCTCGAGGCGCAGCAGGAAGCAGCCCGAGAGCAACGGGTGCAGTGGCAGGTCGAGGCCGCGCAGGTCGAGGCGCGGCTGGCGGCGGCCCGCGAGCGGGCGGCGCGCGCCGCCGCCGAGGCCGGCCAAGCGCGTCGCCAGGGGGTGGCCCTCGCCGAGGAAATGGCGACGCTCGACCGCGAGACGACGGCCCTCGAGGCGCAAGCGTCGCAGTGGGAGGACGCCCTCCAGGAGCGCAGGCTCGCCCTGGGCGCGCTCCAGGCCGCTGCGGAAGAGGCCGGGACCGAGGTGCAGGTAGCCGAGGGCCGCCTCGTGGAGGCCGAGGCGGCGCTCGACGAGGCCCGCCGCGGGCTCGAGGCGCTCGGCGCCGAAGAGCACAAGCTCGAGCTCGAGCGGACGGAGATCCTCGGGCGCAAGCGAGGCCTCGTAGAGCGGGTGGAAGCCGAGTGGCGCAAGCCCCTCGACCAGCTGCTGGCGGAGGCGCCGGAGGTGACCGGCGACATCGCCTGGTTGCGCCAGGAGAACGAGCGGCTCCGGACGGCGATCGACGCGGTCGGCCCGGTCAACGCCCTGGCTGTGGAGGAGCACGCCGAGGAAGTGAAGCGCCTCGAGTTCCTCAGCACCCAGCGCGACGACCTCCTCGCCGCGCGCCAGTCGCTCCAGCAGGCGGCGCGAGAGATCGACCAGACGGCGAAGGCGATGTTCCTCGAGTCGTTCGGCAAGGTGCGCGAGAATTTCCGCACGGTGTTCCAGACGCTGTTCGGCGGGGGCGAATGCGACGTCCGGCTCGCCAACGAGGACGATCCCCTGGGGAGCGAGATCGAGATCCACGCGGCCCCCCACGGCAAGCGCACCCAGCGCATTCACCTCCTCTCCTCGGGGGAGCGCACGCTGGTCGCCGTCTCGCTGCTCTTCGCCATCTTCCTGGCGAAGCCCAGCCCGTTCTGCCTGCTCGACGAGGTGGACGCGCCGCTCGACGACTCCAATGTGGGCCGCTACGTCCGGCTGCTGGCGGAGTTCAAGGACCAGACACAGTTCGTCGTCATCACCCACAATCCGCGCACGATGCAGGCAGCCGACGCCGTCTACGGGGTGACGATGCAGGAGCCCGGCGTCTCCACCATCGTAGGCGTGCGCCTCGGCCAGGTGGAAGCGGTCTGAGCCGCGTGCGCCCATCCTGAGCAATCCGTTTTCCTCGAGGAAGGAGCGACTGGCACCATGCAGTTGGTCACCGTGGGAACGGGCACGGTCGCGCCGTCGGCCACACGCACCGCGGCGTGCAACTGGGTGAGTCACGGCCGCCTGAAGATCCTGTTGGACTGCGGGGCGGGCGCGCTGCATCGCCTCGCGCAGTTCGACCTGCCGTGGCACCAGGTCACGCATGTGGTGCTGTCGCACTTCCATCCCGACCACTGGGGTGAGCTGCCGATGCTCGTGTACGCCCTGAAGTACATCACGACCCCGCCCCGCTCAGAGCCGCTCGTCATCCTCGGACCCCCGGGCGTGGTCCGGCTGCTGCGGACGATCGCCCAGGGCTACGGGCCCTGGCTCCTCGACCCCGGGTTCCCGCTCGGCATCCTCGACGTCCAGCAGGGCGAGTCATTCCCGCTCGATGCCGACGTGAACCTCGAGACCTTTCGCGTGCCGCACACGCCGGAGAGCGTGGCGCTCGGCATCGCCACCCCCGAAGGACGGCTCGTCTACACGGGGGACACGGGCTTCTCGAGCGACCTGGCGCACTGGGCGAAGGGGGCCGACCTGCTGCTTGCCGAGTGCTCCCTGCCCGAGTCACTGGCGATGGACATCCACCTCACGCCCGAGCAGGCGGGCGATCTCGCCCAGGAAGCCGGCGCGCGCCGCCTCGTCTTGACGCACTTCTATCCTCCGGTGGAAACTTCGGATCCGGCGCGGGCAGCCGGCACGCGCTTCGGCGGGCCGGTCACCGCGGCGCGAGACGGAGATCGTTTCACCATCGGAGGGACCTCGCAGTGTTGATCGTGATGCGGCGCGGCGCCACGGACGCCGAGATCCAGCGCGTCGTCGCGGTGATCGAAGAAATGGGCTACAAGGCCCGCCCCATGCCCGGCGCCCAGCGCACCGCCGTCGGCCTGATGGGGAACGACGGCAGCGTGGACGCCTCGCGTCTGGAAGCGCTGCCCGGGGTTCAGGACGTTATCCACGTCTCCAAGCCCTACAAGCAGGTGAGCCGCGAGTGGAAGAGCGAAAACACCGTGGTTCGTCTCCCGGGCGGCGTCACGTTCGGCGGCGCCGAGGTCGCGGCGATCGCGGGGCCGTGCTCCGTCGAGACCGAGGGCCAGATCCTCGAGGCGGCCCGTCAGGTGAAGGAGGGAGGCGCCGTGATCCTCCGCGGCGGCGCCTGGAAGCCCCGCACCTCGCCCTATTCGTTCCAGGGCCTGGGGAAGCCGGGATTGAAGCTCCTGGCCAAGGCGCGCGAAGAGACGGGCCTGCTGATCTGCACGGAGGCGATGGACCCCGAAAGCGTCGGGCCCGTAGGGGAAGTCGCGGACATCATCCAGATCGGCGCCCGCAACATGCAGAACTTCTCGCTCCTCAAGGCGGCCGGCCGCGCCGGGAAGCCGGTGCTCCTGAAGCGCGGCCTGTCGGCGACGATCGAGGAGCTGCTCCTGTCGGCCGAGTACCTCCTGGCCGAGGGGAACCACGACGTGATTCTGTGCGAGCGCGGCATCCGCGGCTTCGACACGGCAACCCGCAACCTCTTCGACCTCACGGCCATCCCGGTGGTGCACAAGCTCTCGCACCTGCCGATCATCGCCGACCCGTCGCATGGTACCGGGCTGCGCGACAAGGTGATCCCCATGGCCCGCGCCGCGGTAGCTGCGGGCGCCGACGGGATCATGGTCGAAGTGCACCCGCACCCCGACCAGGCGCTCTCGGACGGCGCGCAATCGCTCTTCCCCGATCAGTTCGCCCAGCTGATGAGGGAGATCCGCGTGATCGCGGAAGTCATCGGCCGGCGAATAGCCGAGCCGGCGCCGGTGGGGGCGTAGACGAATAATGCGGAGTGTGGAATGCGGAGTGCGGAATTGAAGGGGTGCGTCGATCTCCGACGCAGGCCGTCGGGCTCGACGGCCGCGCGGTCAACTCCGCATTCCGCATTCCGCACTCCGCACTTTGTAGATTCCGCATTCCGCATTCCGCACTCCGCACTCTGTGCAATGGTGCTGTTCGCAAGGCTCCCGACCCAGGACCCCTGGCCCGTCCTCGACCATGCCAGCCAGACGTACCAGACGATCCGCACGCTCTCCGCGCAGTTCGTGCAGATCATCGAGAATCCCATGATCGGCGCACCCGACACCACGCGGGGCAAGCTGTACCAGATGCGGCCCAGCCGCTTCGCCATGCGGTTCACCGAGCCCAAGGGAGACCGCATCGTGGCCGACGGCCGGTACCTCTGGCTGTACACGCCGAGCACGGCGCCGGGTCAGGTGATCCGCTCCCGAATCCCCGAGGTTGGCACCACGGGCCCGAACCTCATCGGGCAATTC
>Ga0070708_100002307_pt1 | contig 14779 bp, 5 predicted proteins | sample KBSK5503metaG_FD_65469 | JGI IMG/M metagenome (GOLD analysis project Ga0070708, IMG submission 65469) | Corn, switchgrass and miscanthus rhizosphere microbial communities from Kellogg Biological Station, Michigan, USA - KBS K5-50-3 metaG | ecosystem: Host-associated > Plants > Roots >...
AATTCGGCCGCATATTCGCTCGATCTGACGATTCTCCTGGAGCGCCGCCAACCGCCATCCTCACTTACGGTTACTGGCAACGCAAATTCAGCAGTGATCCTTCAGCTGTTGGGAAAACGATCGTCGTGGACGGTAAGGCTCGCCAGATCATTGGCGTGCTGCCCCGGAATTTCAGTTTTTTTGATGCACCGGATTTGGCGCTGATTCTGCCACTCCAGTTAGACCGTAATAAAACCTATCAGGGAAACTTCAGCTACTTTGGCATTGGCCGTCTCAACTCCGGAGCGACCCTTGCCCAAGCCAGCGCCGACGTGGCGCGGATGCTTCCTGTTGTGGTCGATTCCTTTCCCCCTCAACCAGGACTCAGCCTCGACTTTTTCAAGAACGCTCGCTTCGTCCCGAGCCTTCTGCCACTGAAAGAGGATGTCGTCGGTACTGCAGGCACCCTCCTTTGGGTCCTCATGGGCGGCATCGGAATGGTTTTGCTCATCGCTTGCGCGAATGTGGCCAACCTTCTGCTCGTGCGCACCGAGGGGCGCCAGCATGAACTTGCTCTGCGCGGGGCGCTTGGCGCCAGTCGTCACCGAATCGCGATACTTTTATTGTGCCAGAGCGCAATGATCGGCCTGCTCGGCGGCATTTTCGGATTAGGACTTGCCTGGGGGGCTTTGCGTTTTCTTGTCGTACTCGCACCGGCAGGGCTTCCGCGCATCAGCGACATTGGTATCACTCTTCCTGTACTTCTCTTCACGCTAGCCGTCGCGATGCTTACGAGTTTGCTTTTCGGACTGGTCCCAGTTCTCAAATATGGCGGAGTGAGCGCCGTTCATACTGAAACCGCTCGCATCCTCGGCCAGAGCCGCGAACGCCATCGCGCTCGCAACGTTCTTGTCGCCTCACAAGTGGCGCTAGCTCTAGTTTTGCTGATTTGCTCGGGACTAATGATTCGCACCTTTCGCGCTTTGACGCATGTCAACCCCGGATTCGTCCCTGCAGAGCTTCAAACATTTCGCATTTCGATTCCGTCTTCCGATGTGCCTGACGACGCCCGTGTCCCCAGAGTCGAACAGCAAATTCAGGATAAAGTCGCCGCTATTCCCGGCGTTTCCTCTGTCGCCTTTTCCAGCGCTGTGCCTTTGGATGGAGACAACCGGCTCGATAACGTTTTCGCAGCAGACCAGACGTACATTCAAGGAGCGCTTCCACCGCTTCGGCATCTCCTGTTCATCTCGCCTGGCTATCTACGTACTTTGCGCATACCTCTCGTTGCCGGACGTGATCTCAGCTGGAGTGATACATACAACAGGGTTCCGGTCGCGCTTATCTCGGAGAATTTCGCCCGTGAATATTGGCGCACGCCCCTCGATGCACTCGGCAAGCGCATTCGAATCTCGGGCAACGACGATTGGCGCGAAGTGATTGGGGTCGTCGGTGATGTCCATGATGACGGTATGGAGAAGCCTGCCCGTGCGGACGTCTATTGGCCTGTCCTGCTGGCGAAGTTCCAGGGCCGGCCGATGCGTGTAGCCCGCTACACATCTTTTATTGTCCGCACTCCGCTTGCGGGCTCTGAAAGATTGATGAACCAGATTCGCCAGGCCGTTTGGTCGGTGGATGCCAATTTGCCGCTCGCAAGCACACACACCCTGGAGTATTTCTACGCAAAATCCATGGCGCGTACTTCGTTCACTCTGGTGATGCTGGGCATTGCCGGAGGCATGGCCCTGCTCCTGGGCATGGTGGGCCTGTATGGCGTGATCGCGTATTCGGTTTCGCAGCGCACCCGCGAAATCGGCATTCGCATGGCCTTAGGCAGTCAGAAAGGTGACGTGATCAGACTGATTCTGAGCGAAGGAACGTTGGTGATTCTGATTGGTCTGGCGGTTGGTTTAGCAGCATCTGTGAGTTTCACCAGATTCCTGTCGAGCCTGCTCTTCGGCGTGAGCGCAACCGACCCGCTCACCTTTGCCGGCGTGATTATTCTGCTCGCGCTTGTCGCGCTTGCCGCCTGCTACATCCCAGCGCGCCGCGCGGCCAAGGTCGATCCCATGGTGGCGTTGCGGTACGAATAGGAGATGAACATGAACGGCCTACTGCAAGACCTGCGCTTAGCGATACGCCAATTATCCAAAAAGCCGGGTTTCGCCCTCACCGTTGTGCTCACGTTGGCGCTGGGGATCGCGGCGAATGTGGGCATCTTCAGCATTGTGAACGGAATCATTCTCCGTCCATTGCCAGTGCCGCAGCCACAGCGGATTACCGTACTCGCAGCGCAACAACAGGGTGCACCACTCGGTGTTTTCTTTATGTCTTATGCCCAACTTGCAGATTTCCGCAAACAGGCAGATGTGTTCTCTGATTTGTTTGCTTTTCAAATCGGGCTTGAAGGTATGAGCGCCGATAACAAGGCGGATCACTTCCTTGCCAGCCATGTAACTGGGAACTATTTTTCCGGGCTTGCTCTGAAACCAGCTTTGGGCCGCTTGTTTCTGCCGGGTGAAGGAGAAAAGCCCGGATCGGAAGCGCTGGTGGTGATCGGTTATTCCTACTGGCAGAGAAGATTCAACGGCAGCCCGAACGTGATCGGCAAACAAGTGCTGGTGGATGGCAAGCCCGCCACTATCATTGGGGTCACACCTAAAGAATTTCACGGCACATCTTTTGCTCTGGACATGGATGGCTACCTTCCTTTGAGCATGGCTGCGGAGGACGATCCAGACATGTGGGCCAGCCGAAGCGATCGCCAGTGGGGCACGCTGGGGCGACTAAAGCCGGGAGTAAGCCTCGCACAGGCTCAGAGCGCAACCAGTGTGATCGCCGCTAGGTTGGCTGAACAATATCCGGCGACCGATAAGGGTATCACCGTCAACGTAATCTCGGAACGGCTTTCCCATCCCGTACCGTTGCCGAATAACTTGGTCGCCATCATAGCTGCACTGTTTCTTTTTTTAGCAGCGCTCATTCTTGTGCTCGCGGGCGTGAACGTAACCAACATTCTGTTGGTGCGCGCCACGGCGCGAGCAGGAGAGATGGCGGTACGCGCTGCTATGGGAGCAAGTCGTTCGCGTCTCGTTCGCCAGGTGCTGACCGAAAGCGTTTTGCTGGCGATGTTGGGAGCGGTTGCAGGAATCGCGCTGGGAGAGCGGGCGAGTCACTGGATTTCCGATCTTCGTCTAGCTTCTGTCCTTCCAATTCAGCTGGATTTTAGTCTCGATTGGCGTGTTCTCCTGTATGCCGCGGGAGCTGCGGTATGTACTGGAGTGATAGTAGGCCTCTGGCCGGCGCTCCGCGTCGCCGGCTCAAATCTGAACGAAGTTTTGCGCGAAGGCGGCAGGAGTGGATCGAGTGGAGCGAGGCGTCACCGTGTTCGCAGTTATTTAGTTGCTGCGCAGATGGCCGGGTCGCTGATGCTGCTTATCGTGGCAGGGCTGTTCGTCCGAAGTTTGCAACATGCCCAGCAGATTTATCTGGGCTTCGATCCAGATCATGTGCTCAACGTGGCTCTCGATCCGCACGAAGTCGGCTATGACCAGATCCGGACTACGAATTTCTATCGTCAGTTGGAAGATCGGGTGCGTGCACTTCCCGGAGTGCGGTCTGCGAGCTTGGCATTTAGTGTACCCATGGGTAATTACAGTAACTCCACAGCTGTCACCATTGAGGGCCACCCCACTCCTGAAGGAGAGCAACCGCCGAACCTGCTCTTCAATTCGGTAGATCCAGCCTACTTCCAAACCATGAAGATTCCATTATTGCGCGGCCGCGCCTTCACTGATGCCGACAACGAAAAAGCAGTGCACGTAACTATTGTGAACCAGACCATGGCCGACAGATTTTGGCCAAACCAAGATCCTATCGGCAAGCGTTTCACAACCGATCAGACCAAAGGAACGTTCTGGCAGGTAGTCGGTGTAACTCAGAACGGTAAATACGGCCTGCTGGCGGAAGACCCACAATCCTACTTCTATCTGCCGTTGGCCCAGAATTTCACCTCAATGCGTTCGCTGCAGATTCGTACGTCTCTCGATCCGGCAGCACTGATGCTGCCGGTGCAACAAGAGCTCAAGAATCTCGACCCGGGTCTGCCGATCTTCATGCTACGCACCATGAACGACTCCCTGGCGGGCGCAAATGGTTTCATGATCTTCCGCATTGGCGCTCTGCTCGCTGCGTGTATTGGGGGTATGGGTCTCACCTTGGCGGTCATAGGTGTGTACGGGGTGGTTGCATTCGCGGCCAGTCAACGAACGAGAGAAATTGGTATTCGCATGGCCCTGGGCGCGAATCGCGCACAGGTGTTGAAGCTCGTACTTCGCCAAGGCGCGTGGGTGGTGATCGCCGGTGCTGCTCTCGGGCTGCTCGCTACGTTTGGCATCAGCCGCGGAATCGCGAATCTTTTGCTGGGCGTGAGCGCAACCGATCCACTAACGTTCGCGAGCGCCACTTGCTTGCTTATTGCAGTGGCCCTGTATGCCTGTTACGTACCGGCTCGACGGGCTATGAAGGTCGATCCCATGGTTGCGTTGCGGTACGAGTGAGGAGATTGTGATGACCGGACTACTCCAAGACGTTCGTTACGCCTTGCGGCAGTTGCGCAAAAACCCGGTGTTCACGATCGTTGTCGTGATCACCTTGGCTTTGGGAATTGGCGCGAACACTGCGATCTTTTCAGTCGTCCACACGGTGTTGCTGGCGCCTCTTCCATATCGAGATGTTGATCGCTTGATGATGATTTGGGGTAGCAACCCCTCACGTGGCGATCGGCAGTTTCCTGTTTCCGCCGGAGATTTCACCGATTGGAAACAGAAAAATGACGTCTTCGAAGATATTGCCGCCTCTTATGACAACGAGGTCACGCTCACCGGTGCCGCAGAGCCTAAGCTGGTTCTCGGCTACGCAATTTCGCCCAGCTACTTCCGCATCCTGGATGTAGCGCCAAGAATGGGCCGCACGTTCACCGACGAGGAGGCCCGGTCAGAAACAAACGTAACGGTGCTCAGTGACAAGATGTGGCGGACGACGTTCCACGGGGACCCGCGGGTCGTTGGCAAATCCATCACTCTCGATGCGAAATCGTACATCGTCATCGGCGTGATGCCTCCTGCCTTTAACTATCCTCCACTCACCGAGCTCTGGATGCCGCTTGCAATCTCACCAGCGATCGCCGGCGATTACGAGCATCGTTATATCCGGGTAATCGGTCGTCTTAAGCCAGGAATCTCGCCGAAACAAGCGCAGCTCCGGATGAGCCTTCTCGAGCGCCAGATCGCAGCGCAACATCCTGAGACTGACGCCGGCAATGAAACTTGGATCCAGCCGGTGCGGCAGCAATTGGTGGGCGACATACGCACGCCGCTTCTCGCATTGTCGGGCGCGGTCGCGCTTGTGCTGTTTATAGCTTGCGTGAACGTCGCCAGTCTGTTGCTCGCGCGTTCGGCCAGCCGGCGCGTCGAAGTTTCGATGCGCGTAGCAATGGGCGCCAGCCGTCTTCGCCTTCTGCGACAATTTCTGACCGAGAGCCTCCTTCTGTCAGTTCTTGGAGGTGCGCTGGGGCTCGTCCTGGCTTTTTGGTGCACCGGTTTTCTGCTGGCCATTTTTCCCAACAATGTGGCCAATCTCAGTATTCCCAGAGTTGAAGCCATTCCAATGAATGCGCCGGTTCTTTGGTTTGCCTTGGCAATCACCGCGCTCACGGCGTTGCTTTTCGGCGGGATACCAGGCTTGCAATCGGCGGGAGTCAGCGGCAATGAGGCGTTGAAGGAATCCAGCCGCAGCCTGACGTCCAACTCAAGGTCGGCTCGCGTACGCCGTGTCCTTGTCACGGCTGAAGTCGCTCTTTCATTGGTATTGCTCACGGGAGCAGGACTGATGATTGAGAGCTTCCGGCGTGTGTATCGCATGGATCTCGGATTCCATCCCGCGAAAGTACTGGGACTCGAAGTGTTCCTTCCCCCCAATCGATATCCATCTGAGCAACCGCAGAAGCAAAGCAGCTTCGCAAACAATGTTCTTGATCGGATTCGTAAGCTGCCCGGCGTAGAGTCCGCGGCTGCTACAAACTACCTCCCGCTGACCGGATTTTGGGGATCTACGGACTTTGTGGTCGAAGGCCAACCGGTTCCAAAGGACCAGCCGAAGCTGCACGCTGACAATCGCCTGGTCACGCCAGGATATTTCTCAACTATGAGCATCGCCCTTCTTCGCGGTCGCGACTTCACGGATTCAGACCGCCCTAACTCGGAAAAAGTTGCCATCGTCAATTCGGCTTTGGCGCGTCGCTATTTCGGCAGGGGAGATCCCATCGGTAAGGTTTTGAAACTCGGGGATCCCGGACATACGGAGCGGTGGCGGATCGTCGGACTTGTCTCTGATGTGAAAGCATTCGGCCCGGAAGAAGCTGCGCACCCAGACCTTTATCGTCCTTTGGAGCAATCTCCTTCTCCTCTGGTCGGGTTTGCGGTGCGCGCAACCGGTGACCCGGCCCCTGTTCTTAAGCCTGCGGAGCAAGTGGTTTGGGACGTAGACAAAGATCAGCCCATCTTCGACGCAATGCCAATCGCGCTGCTGGCGGCGCAGTCGGTGACATTGCGGCGCACTAGCACAATTCTGTTAGCCAGCTTTGCAACTCTGGCGCTGATTCTTGCGGCCATTGGTCTTTACGGAGTGATGGCGTACTCGGTAGTGCAGCGCACGCACGAGATCGGACTGCGCATGGCGTTAGGCGCCAGGCACAGCGATGTGCTGCGGCTGGTCATACGTCAAGCAATGCGGGTGGTGGTGATCGGCGAAGTCGCCGGCCTGACTGCCGCCCTGTTATTAACGCACGCGGCGTCGAGCCTGTTGTACGGAGTAAGTCCGAGCGATCCATGGACAGTCGCGACAGCCGTGATCGTGTTGACGTTAGTTGCGCTGCTGGCCTCGTATGTTCCTGCGCGCCGCGCGGCCAGGGTCGATCCTATGGTGGCGCTGCGGTACGAGTGAGGAAACACAATGACTGGAGTAATTCAAGACCTTCGTTACGCGCTGCGTCAATTACGGAAGAATCCGGGGTTCTCAGCAATTGTCGTGCTCACGGTCGCTCTCGGGATAGGCGCGACGACCGCCATGTTCAGCCTAGTCGATGGTGCGCTATTCCGCAGCCTGCCCTATCCTCATGCCGATGAACTGGTCTCTGTCGGAGTCACCGCTCCCATTATTGACGGTGAATTTCTTTTTGCCGGGAGCTACCTTTCGTGGAGGCGAGAGCAGACTGCGCTCTCCGGCTTTACGTCCTCTACTGGGGTTAACGATTGTGATCTCACTGATGAACATCCCGCACGCATGACCTGCGCGGCAGTGGAGGCCACATTTCTGCCCACGCTCGGTACCGGGCCCATCCTCGGACGGAATTTCACGCTGGATGAAGATCGCCCGAACGCACCCAAAGTCGCGGTGCTGTCGTATGGTCTTTGGCAAAGCCGATTCGCTGGAGACCGCCGCGTTATCGATCGGACGATCTCGCTCGACGGAAAGCCAACCCGCATTGTTGGTCTCCTCCCTCGTGATTTTGAATTTCCAACGCTCGCTCGCACCAGCGTGTTGGTGCCGCAGGCGCTCGATGAGTCCATGGTGCAGCGAAACGAACTGGGGCCGGTTGTGCGAGTGTACGGGCGGATGAAGCCCGGCACCAACATCGAAACTGCAGCAGCACAATTACAACCACTGTTTCGGAAATTCGTAGATTCGGCGCCACCACCATTTCGAAAGGTCCTGCGGCTGCAAGTGCGTTCCTTCCGCGATTTGCAAGTCCATGATTCACGCCGGGCCGCCTGGTTCTTACTGATAGCAGCCGTCGCCGTACTACTGATTAGCTGTGCTAATGCCGCCAGCGTAATGCTTGCCCGCAGCATGGCCCGGCGCCACGAACTTGCAGTCCAGGCTGCGCTTGGCGCCTCACGTGTTCGCCTGTTTCAGCAGAGGCTCACGGAAAGCATATTGCTCGCACTCGTTGGGGGCTTTGCGGGCTGCGGGCTTGCTTGGGGCATCGTTCACGCTTTGGTCGCGTTGGCCCCCGCAGGAATACCGCGTTTGGCCGAGGCCAGCATTGATAACCGGGTATTGCTGTTCACCCTTTTGCTATCCATTGGGACGGGAATCATCTTTGGAACTTTGCCAGCCCTGGAGAGACCAGTTATCCAGACGCTGGTTGCGACCACGTCGGTGGGCAGGCGACGCGCGCGCCTCCGGCAGGCTTTGCTAGTCGGTCAAGTTGCGATGACTGTCGTCCTGCTAACAGGCGCTCTACTGTTTCTGCGTAGCCTTCGCAATCTGCAGACCCAGCCGCTGGGGATTAATACCCAGAACGTTGTGACTGCTGAAATCACGGTTGGGCAGCAGAGATATTCAAGTGCGGCGGCTCGGCTCGCATTTTCTGAGCAATTAGAAAAGAAGTTGAAGGAATTACCGGGCATCACCGCGGCCGCGCTGAGCGATTCGCTTCCCCCGACAGAGCCTGCGCGCACTATGCCATTTATAGCTTTGCATGCTGAAGGGCGACCCGAGCTTAGTCCGGAAGAAGGGATCGGCGGCATCGTTGGATGGAGATCAGTCACGCCGGAGTATTTTTCGGTCCTAGGGATTCCGCTGATTAGAGGAAGAGCGTTCCAGGAACAGGATCGTCGTCCCGGGAACGGCGCCATCATTCTTAACCAAGCACTCGCGCAGAAGTTATTTTCTGGCGAACCGCTCGGGAAAATTATCCGCTTCCGTCTGGAGGATCAGCATTTCACGGCGGCGTTCACCGTAGTCGGCGTGACAGGCAATGCCCAAAACCAGGGTATTGGCGGCCAGCCTGGTCCTGAGTACTACATGGTCCGGCAGCACACGGCAGATGACGTAATCTTTCGCTATCCAGATTCGCAGCGAATCAGCCTGGTTGTGCGAAGCGCGCTCGACCCACGATCGGTTGCGATGGAACTGAACGATTCAGTCGCTTCGCTTGATTCAACAATTCCGATACAGACTACGACTCTCGGCCGCACCGTGTATCGGCTTGCACAGCGGCCTCGCTTCAATGCCTCTCTTCTTTTGCTGTTTGCAGTGATCGGTGTTCTTTTGGCAGCAGCCGGAATTTACGGACTGGTATCACTTCTGGTGAGCCAGCGCACTCAGGAGATTGCCATTCACATAGCGCTAGGCGCCAATCCGGCCGCTGTGGCCAGAAAGATGGTCTTGCAAGCCTGTAGGTGGATCGCGCTAGGCGCGACCGCCGGAATTGTCTGTGCCCTGGCGATTGCTCGCTGGGTGAATGCGCTCCTGTTTGGGATAAAGCCCAATGACCCGGCTACGCTGGCTGAGGCTGCGCTGACACTGTTCGCGCTCGGAATCATTGCCGCATATATTCCGGCGCGCCGCGCAGCCAAGGTCGATCCCATGGTGGCGTTGCGGTACGAGTGAGGAATTCCAATGAACACGCTAATTCAAGATCTTCGTTACGCGCTGCGGCAGTTGCGTAAGAGTCCAGGATTCACCGCCACGGCAATCATCGTACTTGCGCTCGGCATTGGCGCCAATACCGCCATGTTCAGCATGGTTTATGGAGTAATGCTGCGATCACTACCGTTCAACGAGCCCGGCCAGCTCTACACGCTTTGGGAGCGCAACTTAAAAATGGGTTACGAGCAGAACCCTCCTGCTGCGGGTAACTTTCGGGATTGGCGTGATCGTAATCGCGTGTTTGAACAAATAGCCGCATTCGATGCGTCCCGGACGTTCAATCTGGCAGGAAACAACAACCCTGAGAGAGTCGACGGTACCGCTGCGTCGCCGAGCCTCTTTGAGCTACTCGGTGTCAAACCGCTTTTCGGCCGTACGTTTTCGTTACAGGAAGATCAGTTGGGCGGTGACAATGTCGTGCTGTTAAGTTACGAACTTTGGCAGCGTCGCTTCAATAGCGACCGCTCGATAGTAGGCAAACCCATCACCGTCGATGGCAAGAATGTCACGGTAATCGGCGTGATGCCGCAGGGCTTTAAATTCCCCGGGGACACCGGAACAGTCCTAAATATTTTCACCGCTCCCCCCGCTCAATTGTGGGTGCCGCTGGCGCTCGCTCCTCGGGCCTGGAGCGCGCGTTCGGCACACTATCTCGAAGTTATCGGGCGTCTGAAACCGGGAGTCACGCCAGATCAGGCTCAGGCAGAAATGAATTCCATCGAGCAGGAGCTCGTCAAGGAATATCCCCGCGAGTACATCGGTTCGGACATCAAACTTGTACCGCTGCACGCCCAAGTGGTGGGAAGTTTTCGCTCCGCTCTGCTCGTTCTCTTTGGGGCGGTGGTGTTTGTGCTTTTGATTGGCTGCGCCAATCTCGCAAACCTGCTATTGTCTCGCGCGACTTCGCGGCAACGGGAAGTGGCAATCCGCTCCGCCCTGGGAGCCAGCCGTCTTCGTCTGATCCGCCAGTTAGTTACTGAGAGCCTGGCGCTTTCGATAGCGGGAGGAACACTAGGCGTGCTGACGGCAGCTTGGGGAATTGGCATGCTCAAGCTCATTCTGCCGAGCAATTTTCCCCGGACGTCAAACATTCACCTGGACGGACCGGCATTGATTTTCACCGCCTTGGCCTCCGTGGCGACGGGGTTGGTTTTCGGACTGGTACCGGCGTTCCAGGCTTCAAGAACGCATCTTAACGAGTCGCTTAAGGAAGGCGAGCGCGGCGCCGAGGGCTTCGGCCGCAATCGCCTGCGAGGCGTATTGGTCGCATCCGAAATCGCCTTGGCCCTCATCCTTTTGGTTGGCACGGGCTTGGTGCTTCGTAGTTTCGTTCGTTTGCAGGCGGTGGATCCCGGCTTTAAACCAGACCACGTATTGACTGCCGAGATTTCCCTCCCTGAAGCACAGTATCCGGATACTCAGAAAGCCGCTTTCTTCAGTCAACTTCTCGATCGCGTTCGCACGCTTCCTGGAGTTTTATCCGCAGGAGCTATCGGACACCTTCCATTGGGAGGAGAGATCGAGAGCTATGCGATGCAGGTAGTCGCTCGCGCGCCCCTGCCCAATGAATACGCCAATCCATCTTGCCATGTAGTTCTGCCCGGATATTTCGAAGCGATGAAGGTCCCGCTTGTGGAAGGGCGCTTTCTCGACGAGCGCGATGATGCTCAGTCCCAACACGTCCTCATTATTAATGATGTTGTGGCGCGTAATGTGTTCCCCAATGAGAGCCCAATTGGCAAGCGCCTGCAAATGGGATTCAACAGCTTTAGTGGCGAGATCGTGGGTGTCGTGAGACACACAAGCCACTTGAGCTTGGATTCCGCTCCCAGTGAGGAAGTGTATACGCCTTATCGGCAGGCGCCCTTCTGGGGCAGCATGACACTTACCGTGCGGACCGCGGCTGCGCCGCTCGCGCTGGCTCGGTCTGTGCGCGAAGTTGTCCAGGCAATCGATAAGGACCAACCGGTCTCAAAGATTCGCCCCATGGACGATGTGATGGAATCCTCAGTCGCTGCTCCCCGGTTCCGGACGCTGCTCCTCGGATTGTTCGGATTGACGGCACTGCTGCTGGGCGCGATTGGAATTTACGGTGTGATGTCCTATTCCGTCAGCCAGCGCACACGTGAAATCGGCATCCGCATGGCGCTAGGTGCTGCCCGTCCTCAAGTCATCAAGCTAGTTCTGCGACAAGGTTTGGTGCTGACCCTTGCCGGCGTTGGGTTAGGGATGCTCGGCGCGCTGGCCCTGACTCAACTGCTCTCCAGCATGCTTTACGAGGTTCGGCCCACAGATGGCTTGACCTTTACGGGAGTGATCCTATTGCTGACCGCAGTCTCGCTGCTCGCGAACTGGCTGCCTGCCCGCCGCGCGGCCAAGGTCGACCCCATGGTGGCGCTGCGATATGAGTGAGGACGATGATGACTAAACTAATCCAACATCTTCGTTATGCTCTGCGGCAACTACGCAAGAGTCCGGGCTTCACGGCCGTAGCAGTGATGACGCTGGCGCTCGGCATTGGCGCTACCACTGCCATTTACACGGTCCTCTACGCCACTTTCCTTGCGCCCATGCCTTATCCAAATGCCGACCAACTGGTAATGGTGTGGTCAAGAATAGGCGAGGGACGCGACGCCGTTTCGGCTGCCGACTTTCTCGATTGGAAGCGGCAAAGCACGGTTTTTCAGGATCTAAATGCCTGGAGTGGCGGCAGTTTCAATCTTGGTAACGCACAAAATCCCGAACAAGTTGATGGCCACGTCATAACTCCTGGTTGGTTCAAAATGCAGGGATTCCATTTCTTTCTGGGCCGCGACTTTTTGCCGGAAGAGGCAGAACCAGGCAAAGACCATGTCGTGATTCTTATGCACAATTTGTGGGAAAGGCTCGGCGCCAATCGCAATATCGTCGGCCAGCAGATTCGCATGAACCGGGAGCTATATACCGTGGTTGGTGTGCTGGCGCCTGGAGTAGCCGACCGGCTGCCGGTGAAATTGTCGGTTCCGCTCGCCTTCCAGCCGGACCAAATTAACCGTAATTTTCGTTGGTTGACGGTCATGGGCCGTCTCAGGTCGGGAATATCGCTGGCAAGAGCGCAGGCTGATATGGATTTGGTCACGCGCAATATCGGTCAGGACCATCCCGAGTCGAACAAGAGTTGGGGAGCCAGTGTCGAACCTCTTCGAAATGACTTCATACCTCGCGAAACCCTGAAAACTCTATGGTTGCTGATGGGCGCGGTCGGGGGTGTCTTACTCATCGCGTGCGTGAATGTAGCCAATTTGCTGATGGCCAAGGGCACGACAAGGCAGAGAGAAGTCGCTGTGCGAGCTGCACTGGGCGCAACCCGTCGAGCATTATTCACTCAGTTCTTGACTGAAAGTCTGGCCTTGGCTTTGCTGGGAGCTGCCGTCGGCATTGGCGTGGGGGAAGCGATAGTGAAAGGGCTAGTTGCAATCATGCCGCCTTCCACATTGCCTTCGGAGGCGGAAGTCGGACTTCACATAAGCTCTCCGATCCTCCTATTCACGCTGATCACAACTACGCTGGCGGCGATTCTGTTCGGCTGTGTGCCGGCATGGCAGGCTTCAGGCGCAAATCCGAACGACGCGCTGAAAGAAGGTGGGCGCGCTGGAACGAGTGGCAGCGTGTCGCAGTTGCGACGAACCCTGGTGGTGATCGAATTTGCGCTCGCACTCACACTGCTGTCCGCAGCAGGACTAGCGATCCACAGCTTCTGGAACCTTACTCAAGTGGACCTCGGCGTCCGTACCGATCACATTCTGACCTTCTTTCTCCCTGTGACTGAGGGCCGATTCTCCCAGCCGGAGCAGATGGTCGCATTTTACCGACGGCTGTTGGAGAAAGTGGAATCCATTCCAGGAGTGTCGCGAGCGGAAGCAACCAGAGGATTTGAGAAGGCGTTCAGCATCGTCGGCCAACCGCTGGTAGATCTTTCGGCGCGACCTGGCGCTGGCTTCCAGATGATAACGCCGGGACATTTTCAGACTTTTGGGATTCGCGTGGTCAAAGGGCGCAGCTTCACTGAGCAGGATACCGCCGGAACGGTTCCGGTAGCGATGGTGAATGAGACCTTCGTCCGGCGTTATCTGCCAGCCCTGGATCCGCTCGCCCAGCGTATCGCAGTTAATCAAACGATCCCAGGGGTCTCGAGAGATGGCCCACCGATGGAATTGCAAATAGTAGGGGTCTTCCACAATGTTCGACTTGGGAATCTCCGTGAGGACTTTCCTGAAATTTACGTGCCTTTCTGGCAAAGCCCGTGGCCGCAAGCAGGAATGGCGGTTCGTACCACCGGCGATCCGGAGGCGATGACCAGGAGCATTGCTGCAGCGGTTAGCTCTCTGGATTCCGATCTGCCCTTAGCCGACGTTAGAACAATGGACCAGATCGTGAGCCAGTCCCTTGCGCCTGATCGCTTCAAGACCATTCTGTATGGAATCTTTGCTGGGTTCGCTCTCCTCCTTGCAGCAATCGGAATTTATGGCGTGATGGCTTTCGCAGTAGCGCAGCGCACACACGAGATCGGCTTGCGCATGGCCCTGGGAGCTGGTCGTAACAAAGTGCTCGCCTTGATTTTGAGGGAAGGCGTGATTTTGGCGCTGGCTGGACTGGCGGTGGGATTCATTGGCGCATGTCTGGTCGGTCGCACCATGAAGAGCCTGTTGTACGGCGTAGGAACAGTTGATCTGACCGCATTTGCTGCAGTCGCAAGCGTGCTGCTGTCATCGGCAAACTTGGCCTGCTTTATCCCAGCCTGGCGCGCAAGCAAAGTCGATCCCATGGTGGCGCTGCGGTACGAGTGAGGAAGTACTATGACCGGACTAATCCAAGACTTTCGTTATGCGGTGCGGCAACTGCGCAAGAGTCCCGGCTTCACGGCAGTCGCTGTCCTTACTCTGGCACTCGGCATTGGCGCGAACACTGGAATTTTCACGCTGGTCAATGCTGTTCTTCTGAAATCGCTCCCAGTGCCGAATCCCGAACAGCTCTTTCTTGTCCGGCAGAGAGACCGGTTTGCCGAGCAGACACGGGTGTCTTATCCGCTCTACGAGCGGATGTTGAAGGTCATGCCTGTTTCCTCAAGCCTGGCTGCGATGACCCGGCCGGGTGATTTCTATTTGAGAGCTGGAAGCAGCCAGCCCGAGATGACGAAGGGGCAGCTTGTTTCGGGAAATTATTTCCAGACCTTCGAGACATATCCCATCCTCGGCAGGCTCCTGACTCCGGAAGACAATCGAAGCATCGACGGCCATCCAGTAGCGGTGATCAGTTACGGGTGCTG
>Ga0070708_100002308_pt1 | contig 14774 bp, 11 predicted proteins | sample KBSK5503metaG_FD_65469 | JGI IMG/M metagenome (GOLD analysis project Ga0070708, IMG submission 65469) | Corn, switchgrass and miscanthus rhizosphere microbial communities from Kellogg Biological Station, Michigan, USA - KBS K5-50-3 metaG | ecosystem: Host-associated > Plants > Roots >...
GAGCTTGACCTCTTTGGCTATCTCGCGGATAGACTTCCCGTCCGCATGAAGTCGCGCTATCTCTCTACCAGCGTCCGGGTCGATAAGTCCCTTGGTTGGTTGGTAGTCTTTCAGGTCTCCAGCCGCTCCGGGTAGATCTACCATCTTGAAGTCTCCCGTCTGGTCAATATGCGGACGGCCTTCCAGCGTGAAGGCGCCCACCGGATCGAAGTCGCGAGGCTTCAGGTTCTGCACGTATAGCCGGGTTGTCTCCTGGTCTACCAGCTTGGTTCCCCACGCTGTTGACAGCATCGCTCCGAGTTCGTTCGTTCCACGCAAGGCGTTTTCGAGGTTCATGGTTTCCGCCTTCTTAGAGAACTTCGGCGAGTGGTGCAGCCCGACTACTGTTCGAGCGCCTGCGGATAGCAGCGTAAAGAGGTTCTTTGCAAACACTCGTTGCTCCGTCGCACTGTTTTCCTCGCCTTCCATGAACCGGACAGCGGTATCGAGGAAGACGTCCGCGCCTTCCGCGGCCTTGAGGATGCGCGAATCCATCAAAGGCACGTCTGGCGCACTTAGCGAACGGATGCACAACTGGCCGCTTTTGATGAACGGTAGGAGCCTGAAAAGTTTGATCCGGTGAGTAAGCGGCCCGAGACCGACTTCGGGGCATAGGTAGAGAACGCGCTTGGACCGCTCCACCTTGAAGTAGTCGTATCCGAACAACGGTTCACCGGTCAGCAGTGCCCTCGCGGTGGACAGTCCATCAGCGTTTTGCCGTGTCCCGGCAGCCCACCGTACATGGTGATACCTTCAGCCTGGAGCCACCCATGAATTGCGAACTTTAACGGCGGCGTATTTATGACATCTTCGTAAGTGTGGAACAGCTCTCCCCACTTGTTCGGATCGACCGGCGAGCATTTCTCTTCCATCTCGGTCTCGCGATCCCAGCTCAAGAACATAGCTTCATGCCGTGCCACCAGGTCAGGCAAGTGCCGCTCGAACCACTTCGGATCGTCCGATCCTAGGCGGTTGTACTCAATGAGGTACCGAAGCGTGTCTTCGCGAGAGTTGCCCTCCTGTGCTAGCGCGCGGCAGTGATCCTCTAGCCGCATCTTGGTAGTTTCCTGATCCCACTTCTCGGGCAAGGGACCGGCGAGAAACTTATCCGCAGTTATGCCCCATGGCGCCGTCATCGCGTCACCTTCGTAGCTTTCGCGACGGCTAGAGCGTCTTCGTTGTTCAGCTTGAGGAGAATTTCGAATTGCTACCTTGTGTTTGCAATCCAGTTTCTTGGGTGAGTGCTCTTAGAGTGCGGATACGCTCGATAGCGTGGCACGCTTCGGCACTTAGGATAGTGTTCATCTTCTCTTCCTCTCGTTGTTCGTTGCGCCGACGTTCTAGGCGGTCGGCTTGGCGCCTACTTCTTTAATCGAAGGATTGCTTTCTCGACGGCGTTCGCGATCCGGGTCGCCGTCTGGTCTGGCGTCCCTGACCCGCGTGTAGCTACGTGAACTCGGATGCTCCCCGAGTCGGTTGGTTGAACAACTACTTTCCACTGCGTCATGCTGCCCTCACTTTTTAAAGAAATACGATGCCAACTCTGCGTTGATTACTTCCGACCAATCCCCGTTCTTGCGATGCCGTCCGCCCCGTGTCCGCTTCCCGTATCGGCGGACTCTAGCTTCGAATGGGCTGGCCATGTACCCGAACGTGTCCTGCTTGTCCAAGGCCACGCCTTTCGCTCCCATTGGTGCAGGCCACGATGGATCATGGCCGCCTCTTCGGTCTGCCCCGAACGCATGATGCTGCGACAATCGCCGGTTAGGCCGCTCCTGACTTTGCTTGGTGCCGTACACTGCCCGCGCTTCCTCTCGCGTAATAAGGAAGGTTTTCCTTCGGCCTACTGACTCGAACTGGAAACTGTTTCCGACTAGCAGCAGGTGCCCAGTGCCGTATTTTGGATGGAACTTCTCGTCGCTTTGCGTGCGGCGGATGCGACTGAGTATCTGGCGGTGATTGTCATCGTCGCAGCAGACTCGCTTCCGGCCTGTCAGGGGTTGCAGGAATTCGGCACCGCATACCAAGCATTGTCCTACCACCCTCACATCTGTCCTCGTTGGTTTTGTCACGAAACTCCGGCTCATTGCCGCATCCCCGCGACAGATGCCTCAAGCTCGGCGACCCATCTTTCGAGAGACTCGCGACGGAAAGCCAAACGTTTACCGAGACGCAAATGTGGAATGGGAATCCGCTGTCTTGAACGGCTGCGACTTCGGGTATCTTCGTACAGTTGCGAGGGGCGGATGCCGAGCAAATCAGCGGCTTCGGATAAATTCAAAATCAGTTTCGGCTGGGGCTGGTTATTCATGACTTCCTCCTGGGATAAGAGGAAGCATTCGGCTGGCCAAAACCCTGTGTTAACTATCGATGGGCGGGATCGTCTACAGACTTCGGAATTCTGCGAGGCTCGTCAAGACTTCGGAGATTTGCGTGTTAACTACCCACCCGACGGCGACCTGAAGCCCCAACCACTAGGCCGACAAGAAGTGGCGAGGGGTGACGAAATCTGTTCCCAGAAAGTGGCAATCAGTTTCCCGATTGCGCTGTGTATTCCGGTTGTGTTCTGCCATCAGAGTGCCCAAAGGATGCCGCTGAGGGGATCGGGACGGACAGCTAACTCGCTGAAAGCCTTAGTGGGCGCGGGTTCTCGGACACCTAGGGAACCGCCAAGGCATTTCCGCGTGATGAGACTTATGCGCGCGCCAGTCCGCTGCGAAGAGCTGCAGTCGGGTTCCGGCAAACATCGCGGGAGAGCAGGCGCGCTTCTCTGCTAACGAATCCCATTTTTTTCTAGGACCAGCCAGATGGTCGCTGGTCGAGGTCGAAACCCAACTGATGATTGCCCAAAATCTGGCCTACTTCACTCCGGAGCACCGGAAGCAGGTGCTCGACAAAGCGGCCGAGCTAGGGAAAATACTGAACGGCCTGATCAGCGCCATCATGCCGGCAGCTTAGCTAAGCTAGGAAGGGAGAACTGGGAACAGGGAACTGATATTATCCTCCGGCAGCCATGCACCCCATTCTCCTCAGCATTCTGCTCGGTCTTAGCGCCGCGGCAGCCAACGTCTTTGGCGGCGCCATCATCGTCCAGAAGCATTGGGACCGCTCTTATCTTAAATATTTCGTGGCGCTGGGCGCGGGATTCATGCTAGCCACTGCGATTGTGGAGATCTTCCCCGCCAGTCTGGAACTGCGCGGCAAGAGCGCCCCTTTCCTTGTTCTAGTCGGATATCTCATTGTTCATTTGTTCGAACATACAGTCACGCCCCATTTTCATTTTGGTGAGGAAACTCACAAGGATGCGTTTGTCCGCGGTCACCGAGGATACTCGGTGCTGGTGGGACTGATCATCCATACTTTTTTTGACGGCATCGCGATCGCCTCCGGTTTCATCGTTTCGCGCTGGCTGGGATGGGTCATCTTTCTGGCTATCTTTCTGCACAAGATTCCGGAAGGGTTCACCATAGCGTCGGTGATGTTGGCCAGCGGACGAAGCCGGGGCATCGCGTGGGGCGCGTCCGTCCTGCTGGGTGCGTCTACGCTGGCGGGAGTGCTTACCATGGCGGTTTTCCGCCACCAGGTGAGTTTCGGATTGCCGCTGTCCGCGGGAGTGACGATCTACGTGGCGGCGTCGGACCTAATGCCGGAAGTTAATCGCGAGCCCGGTGTGAGAATGGCCCTAGTGGTTTTTCTTGGGGTAGGGTTGCTTTTTTTGCTCGACAAATTTGCCCATGTGCACTAGCTGGTGTGGGGCGGACACTGTTGTCCTCCGCCGTTGAATTTGATTGTTTGGGTTGGGGGGGGCTTGCAGTTCCCGTGCGTTCAATCAGGAGCGAATGCCAATACAACTCGCAGGCAAAGGCGGCGGACAACAGTGCCCGCCCCACACAGGGTACCTAGCCACCGACCACTACTCCACCGTATGCTTCGCCGTATAACCCTCTCGCGCCACAACTTGGTACTTCACATCTTTGCCCTTTTGGTCTTTGACCTTCAGGGGGCCTCCGTCCGGAGCGATTACTTCGACTTTTAACTTGCGGTAGGTGCCATCGAGTTTGGGGTTGGTGGGGTGATAGGACAGGTTGTACTGGTTCCGAATGTCGCCGGTGATGTCGTGGAAGATTTCCGGAAGTTCCTGTTGGAATCGCGGGAAGTAAGCGCGTCCTCCGGTCAGGCGCGCAAATGTGTTCATCTCGTTATCAGCTTGCAGGTAGTCCATTTGACCGACAGGAATGCCCATGCCGTGGGTGTAACCGCAGCGATGGGTTTCGCAGTATTCACGCACCGCAAATCCAACGCTGATGGGAAAAATGGTTACATCGTGGGTGGCCTTGATCTTCTTTGTGATCTGGTCGAGGTTGAGTTTGCTGAACGTGTCCACCCCCGTGGTCACCAGGATTACGTACTTGCGTCCTTCGATCTGGTCCACGCGGTCTAGCGTGTCATACAGAGCATCAAACAGATTGGTCTCGGCGAACCCGGGCATCCGCAACTGGTTCAGGGCACCGTAGACCTCCTGCTTATCCTGGGTGAAGTCCGCCAGAATGTGCGGTTTCATGTCATAGGAAATCACCGCCACCCAGTCATTTTTCTTGAGCGCGTGGGCGAAAGAGTAGCTGGCATTCAGCGCATCCACCATGAAGTAGTAATTGGTGGAAGCAAATTCGACCAGCAGCACGGCCGTAATCGGCGCTTGGGAGATATCGAAGTTGGTGACCGATTGCTGCACGCCATCCTCCACCACGCGGAAGTTGTCTTTCTTTAGCCCGGGGATGAACTGTCCGTCTTTGGTGGTGACCAGAACATCCACGTTGACCAAGGGCACGTCCACTTTGATGGAATAGTCCGGCATGCCCTCGACTTTCTTCGGTTTGGCCGGGGGCGGAGGAGGTGGTGGCTCTTCCCTTTTCTTCGGGATGGCGTAGGGACCTACGTCGGTCGTGGGCCCGCCCGCCTCGGGCGGCGCGTCCTGCTTTTGCCCGTTCGTCGCAGGCGCGGACTGATCCTGTGCCATCAGCCCTGGGATTCCTGCCGTCATCAATACCAAAACCAATGTCATCAATGGGATAGTCGAAAATGGCTCCCACGAAGGCCTCAAATTTCTGATGCGATGAATGGAAAACATGGAATTCCTCGGTAAACCCTTGTGCTAGTATAGACGCACAGCTTCGCGATTGGGATGTTTGCACGGTTTTGGCTTTAGGTTGCGCGCCTCTCCCACCGGCAAATTGGAAACACAAAAGGCGAAGTTGAACTATCTGGTTGGCGGAGCTGTCGGTGCTCCAGCTTTCGAAGTTTAGGTAAATTCATGAGACGTGCGCTTTTCTGCAGTGTCACAGCAGTATTCCTCTCCCTGTCGTCGATAATTCACGCCCAAGTTTCCGGGTCCGTCGAGACGATTCCAGTGAGCGCCATCCACGCCGGGATGCATGGCGTTGCCTACACGGTGTTCCAGGGCACTAAGCCAGAGTCCATGGGTGTGGAGGTGCTTGGGATTCTGAAGAACGCAAACGGCCCCAAGGGAGACATCATCCTGGTGCGCCTGTCGGGTGAGAAGGCGGAATACACCGGAGTGGTCGCCGGCATGAGTGGCAGCCCCGTGTATCTGGACGGGAAACTGGCCGGGGCGCTGGCTTTCCGCATCGGCGAATTTTCGAAAGAACCGATTGCCGGCGTGACTCCAATCGCAGAGATGTTCGAGATCAATGCAATGGATCGCAGTCCGGGAAATAGCGCAGTAGAGGCGAAAGCTGCTGTCGGCGGTCCCAGCAAGACATCCGGTCCCGGAGTGGGTGAGGTTCCGTCCGATGCTCTGGCTTCCGCGAATGCTCCGGCCAGCAAAGACTATGCCAACTACCTGAAGCCGATAGAAACCCCACTGGTGTTCAGCGGCTTTTCGCAAGCGGCCATGCAGCGCTTCGCTCCGCAGTTCGCGAAGGCCGGGATTGTTCCCGTCCTGGGCGTGGGTTCGGTCAGCGGCAGCAAACAGCCCGAACCCCTGGAACCGGGTTCCGCGATCAGCGCAATTCTGGTGCGCGGTGACATGGACATTGCCGCTACCTGCACCGTTACTTTCATGGATGCGCAGCACTTGCTGGCCTGCGGGCATCCGCTGCTTCAGTTCGGCATGGTGGATCTGCCCATGACTAAAGCGGAGGTCTTGGCCACGCTGGCTTCCCCGCTGAATGCCTTCAAGATCGTAAATGCCACGGAGCCTGTAGGCTCGTTCGTCCAGGACCGTCATACCGGCATTTTGGGAGAGTTTGGCAAGCAACCGGCCATGATTCCGGTTACGTTGAATATCCACAGCGGAGCGGCGAACAAGCAGTTTCACTACGAAGTGCTCAATAACGCGAACTTGAGCCCCCTCGCCATGATGGCCACGGTATTCAACGCGCTGCATGGAGTGAACGAGTATGGGGAAGACACCACGTACCGCATGAACGGCCGTATCAGTGTGAACGGATATCCGGACGTGGCCGTGCAGAACATGTTTGCCCCGTCGGATGGCGGACAGCCTGCCGCTGTAATGGCAGCGCTCTCTCTTGGCGACCGCTTCAGCCGCATCTACGACAACCCGTACAACGTGCCCAGCATACGTGGTGTGCAACTGGATTTCGATCTGGTCCGCGAACGCCGCTGGGCTCGGCTGGAAGGCGCCCGCACCGACGTGACCGAAGCCCGCCCCGGGGACGAGATCACCATCGAAACTCTTTTGCGTCCTTACCGCGGTGAGTTGATCCTGCAACAGATTCCGATTCACATTCCAACCTCCACTTCCAAGGGGTCGCTGCGCATCCTGGTCAGCGATGGGGAGACTCTCGACCGGGTTCGCCACGCCATGCCGGCCCTTGGCCGCAAACTGGACCTTGCTTCCACCATAGCTTTGCTGAACAAACAGCACGTCAACAACCGGGTTTTCGTGTCCCTGCTCGAAGCCGATCCTGAAGCTACGGTTGCCGACAAGGTTATGCCGACGCTTCCGCTCTCCATCATGAACGTAATGGACGGCATGCGCGGCACCCAGGAAATGGTGGTGCAGAACGAGTCCTCGGTGAATGAAGCTGCTACCGGACCGCTGGATTACGTCGTGGCGGGTGCGCAGGTTCTGACCATTACGATCAAGTAATTCCCGGAAGATATTGTTTGCCGACGTGACCTTGCTGCACGGAAGCTCTGCACCCCTGGTCCTTCACGACCTTTAGGCCCTTCCGAATGACGGCTTGCCAGCGAAGGCCTACCCATGTGTCCGTTCTGTCAAGCTGCACGAGCATCCCTTCTGCGCCCGGTACTGGCAGCCGTTTCCTCGTGATAATCTGAGTTCTTCCGCCCAAGACCGGCTACCGAGGTATGAAATTGGCAATCCGTCCGCGTGAACGATCTTTTCTCATCATCTACGTTCTCATGCTCGCCGTGGTTCCCCTCGCTTTCAGCGAAGGCACTCGCACCTGGGAACAATCCAAATTTGAGGATTTAAGCAAGGGAACGGCGACGGGTGTGGCCATTCGCAGCGCGGGAGGTCTCGAACTCGCTCCCGCGGTAAAGGCGCTTTCCACCACGCCATCCACCTACATCTGGTCGATCGCCGCGGATCAGAGCGGAGATCTATACGCCGCTACTGGCGCGCCGGCTCGCGTCTATCGCATCACCCCGCAGGGCCAATCCACCACGATTTTCGAGCCCCAGGAACTACAAGTGCAGGCTCTGGCGGTGGACAAGAACGGTGTCCTCTACGCCGCCACCAACCCAGATGGCAAGGTTTATCGCATTGAACGTGTGGCCAACATTTCGGTGAGCAATGCCAATGCCCTGTCTAACAAGGGAAAAACTGAAGCGGAAAAAACCAAGTCAGCCAGCGAGTTTTCCGCCTCGGTCTTTTTCGATCCCCGTACGAAGTACATATGGGATCTGGTTTTCGACAATGCCGGCAATCTGTACGTGGCCACCGGCGATCACGGCGAAATCTTCCGGATTACCTCCAAGGGCGAGCACTCGGTCTTCTTCAAGAGCGACGAAGCGCATATTCGCGCATTAGCGGTGGATGCGAAGGGCAATCTGATCGCCGGCTCGGATGGCAGCGGACTGGTGTACCAGGTCAAGCCCGACGGCGAGGGTTTTGTGCTTTACAGCGCACCCAAAAAAGAGATCACTGCGTTGGCCATCGATAAGGCGGGAAACATCTATGCCGCTGGTGGGGGAGAAAAACGGCCCGGGAGCACTCCGACCGTCTTCCCCTCACCGGTCCCTGCCGCCACGCCTGCACCTGCGTCCGGTGCGGCGCAACCCGGCATGGTAATTTTGAATGTAACCCCGGGCTTGTCAGGCCTGACCGGCGGCATCCCGTTTCCGGGGGCTGGCGCAACCGGTGGTTCGGAAATCTATCGTATCGCGCCTGACGGCGCTCCCAGTCGCGTCTGGAGTTCACCTCAGGATCTGGTCTACGCGCTCGCATTCGATCGGGCGGGACGCTTGCTGGCGGGAACGGGAAACCGCGGTCACATTTTCGCCATCACCGGCGAAGATCAGTTCGTCGATCTGCTCAAAGCCAGCGCGTCCCAGATCACTGCGTTCGCCGAGGCTCCGGGCGGCGGACTCTATGTTTCAACCAGCAATCTAGGCAAGTTGTTTTTGCTGGGCGGGTCTCCGGAATCCGAAGGCAGCTACGAGAGCGATGTGTTTGACGCCAAGGTCTTCTCCCGCTGGGGCCGGGCTGAATTCCGGGGTGCCGGCAATATCGAACTCCTTGCGCGCAGCGGAAACGTGGATAATCCCGACCGCAACTGGAGCCCTTGGAAGCCGGTTGATCTGCAGAAAGATCCCGTATTGAATGTCCCGCCGGCGCGTTTCGTGCAATGGAGGGCCGTGCTGCATGCAGGCAATGCCGCTCCGAGTCTGGACAGCGTGTTGCTGAACTATCTACCCAAAAATGTCGCCCCGGATTTCGACGACGTGACCGTGCAAGTGGGTGTGCGTTACCAGCCGCTTCCCAAGGCGGTTAGTGTTCCCGATACCGGTGCAACCCCGGGCGGCGGTCCCCGTTTCGACGCACCCCCTCCCAGTACACGCGACCGCGACTCGATCGGAGTGAAATGGACGGTCCGCGACGAGAACGACGACCAGATGGTCTACTCGGTTTACTTTCGCGGCGACGGCGAAACTCGCTGGCTGCTGCTGAAAGATAACCTGACCGACAAATTTTACTCCTTCGATGCATCGTTACTGCCGGATGGCGGATACACCATCGAGGTTGTGGCTTCGGATGCGCCGTCGCATTCTCCCGGCCAGGCGCTCGCTTCGGTGAGAGACAGCGCGCGATTCGAGGTTGATACCACTCCGCCGCGCATTGACGACCTCAAGGCATCCCTGGAGAGCGATCAGATCCATGTGATCTTCCATGCCGCCGATGGATTTTCCAATATCAAGCGTGCCGAATATTCCGTGGACGCGGGCGACTGGCAATATGTGGAACCGGTGGGGCAGCTCGCAGATTCAAAAACCGCGAGTTATAACTTCCAGGTGGCTGGGCCTCCGGGACTAGGACAGAACTTCGGGAGTCCGGCGCATCTGCCGAATACAAAGAGACTGTCGGCCGAGCACGTCGTCGTGGTCCGAGTCTATGATCGCTTTGACAACATGAGTTCGGCGAAGACAGTGATCCGAGGCAAGTAGGACCGTATGGGGCAGCCGACCCCAGAATCAGCACTCAGCCTGCAGCCGTTCCGGCATGTGGCAATTTTCGCCATGGGCAAACGCCGGGTTGGGAGCCCCGCGGGATCATGAATTCACCAAACCCCAAGCGCAGGATTTGGCTGGGTGCTCAGTGAGGGCGGAACCCTTTCTCCGAGGCGGCTGTCCCCAACGTGGTTCGTGAGCGATCAATTGGTGATCTGGTCGGCATTCCGCAGTTCCGGGAAGGCCCAAGCCCATATCGCAATCACGATCAGTGTCCCGACTCCGCCCAGCACCACGGCAGGCACGGTCCCGAACCAGTGCGCCGTCAGGCCGGACTCAAACTCTCCCAACTCGTTGGAAACTCCGATGAAAATCATGTCCACCGCGTTCACCCGTCCGCGCATTTCGTCCGGCGTCGCCAGCTGAACCAGGATAGCCCGAATGATGACGCTTACCATGTCCGTGGCACCGAGCAGCAGCAATGCCACCAAGGAGACTGCCAGGCTGCGGGAGACTCCGAAAACAATCGTGAGCGCACCAAAGCTGGCCACCGACCACAACATTGCGATCCCGGCGCGGCGCCGCAGCGGACGATGGGCCATCACAATCGCCATGACGATCGCCCCCGCACCCGGAGCGCTGCGCAGCAACCCCAAGCCCCAGGGTCCGGTCTTGAGGATTTCGCTGGCGTAAACGGGAAGGAGCGCCACCGCGCCTCCCAGCAGAACGGCGAACATATCCAGCGAGATTGCGCCCAGAACCAGCTTGTGAGTCCAGATGTAGTGGAAACCTGCCAGAACAGTTGTCCAGGTGACCGGTTCGCGCGGCCGCGCCTGGGCCTGCAGCTTGATTCGCAGAGTAGAAAATACGGCAGCGATCGCGGTAACCATCGCTGTCGCATAAACCATTGCCGGCCCGCGCGAGAATGCGTAGAGAAAGCCGCCGATGGATGGGCCCAGGATGGTGGCGCCCTGAAAAATGCTCGCGTTCCATGCCACCGCATTGGGAAAGTGTTCCTCCGAAACCAACTGCGGCAGAAGCGCCCGGCTCACCGGGGCGTTGAAGGCGCGCACTACGCCAACCAGCACCACCACTGCGTAAATTAAATGGACCGAACGGCCGGCTTGCCACGTAATAGTCCAAAGCAAGCCTGAGCTCAATGCGAACCCGCAATAGCACAGCGTGACCAGTTTCCGCCGGTCGAAGCGGTCCGCGACGTGCCCGGACACCAGAAACAACAGCATGCCCGGCAGAAATTGGGCGAGACCAATCAGACCGAGATCCAGCGGCCGTTTCGTGATCTCGTAAACCTGCCATCCCACCGCCACCGATTGCATCTCCAGCGCGGCCACGATGAAAAATCGCGCTAGCTGGTAAATGGTGAAGTCTGGATAGGTAAAGGCAATACGGCCGGCGAGTCTGGGCGCGACGAGTTCTTGCATCCTGATCTAATGTGCCACAAAATCGTGGTTTGCAGGCGAATCGGGGGGAGACGTTGCAAGCAACGTCTCTAGTTCGATTGTAGAGATGCAGCTGCTGCGTCTTGCACCTACCGGCACGAACCGTGCCCCGATAATCAATCAAAAACTTTTCGACCCCTGAGAACATCCGACTGGACGCGGATTGCCAGACTCTACGACGTGCTGCTTCGCCTGTAGCCGTCGCCTGTGATCGAACTGAACTGAACCGAGCCGTGGCCGTGGCCATGGCCGATGGCTGTTCGGAAGGGCTCCGCTTGCTCGACGAACTCGAGAAGCGCGGAGAACTTCGAGATCACTATCTGCTGCCCGCGGCACGGGGAGATCTGGCCCGGTGTCCCCGCCAGTGGACCGTGGCGGCGAGGCTTATCGCAAGGCGCTCGCGCGCGTCACCAACGAGACTGAGCGGCGCTTTCTTGCCCGACGTCTCGCTGAGGTTGAGTCGAGCGGCCAATAGCGTCCAGCGACTCGCTTTCCCCAAGCCATCGCTATAATCGAATTGAGCTGAAAGCTGACGGCTGAAAGCTGATGGCTTCCCCATGCGCTTTGAACTCTTTATCGCCATGCGCTACCTGCGGGCTAAACGCCGCCAGGCTGTCATTGGCGTCATCACCGGAATCTCGATTGCCGGGGTCGCTGCCGGGGTGGCGTCGCTGGTCGTCGCCCTCGCTATCAATAACGGATTTCGCCAGGACCTGCAAAACCGTCTGTTGGGCTCGACCTCACACATCAATCTTTTGCGGATTGAAAGCGATGGGATCAAGAACTGGCGTCCGCTGCTGGATCGTTTGTCGAAGCGGCCTCATGTAGTTGCTGCGGCGCCTGCGATTTACGAGCAGGTATTGATTTCGCGGGGTCCGCGAGCCCGCGGGGCGGTGTTGAAAGGGATGATTCCTGACTACGAGCGCAAGGTCAGCGATCTGCTGAATACAGTGAAGATTGGCTCCATGGATGCTTTGCATGAGAGCCCGGGCGGTGAACAGCCGGGTCTTCGACCCGGCCCGGGCGGGTCTGAGAACCGCCCCCCCCCAAGCGCACAAGCTCCCGACGCAATGAATTCGGTGCAGGAACGGGTTGCCTCGATGCCGCCCATTGTCCTCGGCAAAGATATTGCCGAGGACCTGGGCGCTACCCTGAACTCGGTGGTGCTGGTCACCAGTCCTCAGGGCGAACTTACGCCCTTTGGGTTGGTGCCGAAATACATCCGCTTCCGGGTGGTGGGAATTTTCAACTCCGGTTTTTTTGACTACGATAGTTCCTGGGCGTTTACGCGCCTGGCGGACACGCAACAACTAGAAGGCTTGGGCGATCAGATAACAGTGCTTGAGTTCAAGGTGGATGACATTTACCAGGCGGGCCAGGTTTCGCGCCAGCTTGAGCAAGCTGCCGGCAAAGGCTTCATGGCTACCAACTGGATGGAGCAGAATAAAGCTTTGTTTCGCGCGCTTCGTCTGGAAAAACTGGTGACTTTTATTACCATTGGCCTGATCGTTTTCGTGGCGGCGCTGAATATTCTAATCTCGCTCACCATGATGGTCATGGAGAAAACCCGTGACATCGCCGTGCTCATGTCCATGGGCACGCGCAAATCCCAGATACGCGGCCTGTTTATCACGCAAGGGTTGCTCATCGGCCTGCTCGGGACCGCCATCGGGCTGGCGCTCGGCTACACGCTTTCGTGGGCGGGCGGACACTACCATCTGCTGTCGCTCGCGCCCGAAGTCTACTCAATCGATTACGTGCCATTTGCTCCGCGTGCCAGCGATGGCGCACTGGTGGCGTTGGTAGCCATCGGAATTTCGCTGGTTGCTACGCTGTACCCATCCTGGTCGGCAGCCCGTATCCTTCCCGCTGAAGCACTGCGCTATGAATGACTCAGGGCCATCTCTCGATCTCTTCAAAATTTGTGCTCGCCCAGGGCGGAGTGGGGATGCCGGGTCGCTCCATCCAGAATGGTTGTGACCATGGTGATATCGTATTTGCCTTCGATTGGGCATAAAGTTCTTTCATGGACGCTTCCCAAGAGCGAGCGGGAGGTTTCCGGCCCAGAGTTCATGTTTTAATGAGAGTTGCGCGCGAGAACTGAGAGTTGAGCGCTAAAAGCGAGTAGCTGGAAGCTGTTTCACCCTGAGCCGGGGAGCCGCCTTTTTGCATCTAATAGAATCGAAAATGATTCTGCGGGTGGAAGGCCTCAAGAAGGTCTTCCGTTCAGGCGAATCGGACCTGGTGCTCTTTGAAAACTTGTCATTCCAGGTGGCCAGGGGAGAGTTACTGGCGATCGTGGGTGAGTCAGGTTCGGGCAAGAGTACCTTGTTACACATCCTGGGCGCTCTTGATACGGCTTCCGCGGGTGACGTATACTGCGCCCACTTGCGATTGAGTTCGCTTTCAGAAGATGACGCGGCCGGGTTCCGAAACCATGAGCTCGGTTTCGTTTGGCAGTTCCACTACCTGCTGCCGGAATTTACGGCGCTGGAAAACGTGGCCATGCCGCTCCTGCTTCGGGGTGTTGCCCAGCAGAGGGCGGAGGGAGAGGCTTTGCGCTGGCTGCATGAGGTAGGGCTGGAGCGGCGTTCACATCACCGCGCGGGTGAACTTTCCGGTGGTGAACAGCAGCGGGTGGCTCTGGCTCGGGCGCTCATCACCCAGCCGAAACTTTTGCTGGCGGACGAGCCCACCGGAGACCTCGATAGCCGGACGGCGGACTCGGTTTTTGAATTGATTGCCCGGTTACATCGCGACTACCAGCTGACCTCTCTCATTGCCACCCACAATCTTGCCTTCGCGCGCCGCTGCCATCGGGTGCTGCGATTGCAACGCGGGTGCATAGAAGAGGTTGCGCCCGAGACTCTTTCCGGTCAATCGCGTGACGGGAATTGACAAACTTCTGTCAAACGTGCCGAAATGGGAGAAGGGCCAGAAGGTTGGTAAGGTATTGCAAACGTTCGCGGGGAAGTTGACCTCGGGTGTCTTTGGTAACGGAACCCAGGTTCATGACCAGCGCTTACGGGCCATAGACGCGATGGTAGCTTGATTGCATAATGATCTTGGGGCCAATGGTTCCCCAGGGGGGCGGCCGCAAGCACACGATTTCGGGGTCCCTGGGAGAGCCAAGGGGGTAGGGCTTATGTTTGAACGTTATACGGAAAAAGCAAGGCGCGTCATCTTTTTTGCGCGCTATGAAGCGAGCCAGTTCGGGTCTCCGTATATTGAGACGGAGCACTTGTTACTGGGACTTCTGCGCGAAGACAAGGCCCTGACCAACCGGTTCCTGCGTTCGCACGCTTCGGTCGAGTCCATCCGCAAGCAGATCGAAGGGCACACCACTATCCGGGAAAAGGTCTCCACTTCGGTTGATCTCCCATTAAGCAACGAATGCAAACGGGTTCTGGCTTATGCCGCCGAAGAAGCGGAACGGCTTTCACACAAACACATCGGGACCGAACATCTTCTTTTGGGTTTACTGAGAGAAGAGAAGTGCTTTGCCGCCGAGATTCTGCACGAGCGCGGCTTACGGCTGTCCACCATTCGTGAGGAACTGGCGCGCAGCAGCCAGGAGAAATCGCAGCCCCAGCGCCAGCG
>Ga0070708_100002309_pt1 | contig 14772 bp, 13 predicted proteins | sample KBSK5503metaG_FD_65469 | JGI IMG/M metagenome (GOLD analysis project Ga0070708, IMG submission 65469) | Corn, switchgrass and miscanthus rhizosphere microbial communities from Kellogg Biological Station, Michigan, USA - KBS K5-50-3 metaG | ecosystem: Host-associated > Plants > Roots >...
TCGACGATCTCAAGGCCGACGGTGCCCTGACCGGCGATCACCTCGGGATCGTCATAGGGCGGCAGCATGGTGTACCCATGCTCCGCGGCGAGGCGCTCGGCGATGGTTCGCCGCTCATCGGAAGCGGGGCCACAGGTGACGATCTCGGCGCCGTCGCGCCGCACCCCGGCGACCTTCACCGCGGGCGCGTTGTCGGGCATGACGATCACCGCCTTGACGCCCAGCAATCGCGCGGCGCGAGCCACTGCCTGCGCGTGGTTCCCCGATGAGTACGTGATCACGCCCGCGGCCCGCTGCGCGTCGCTGAGGCTCGTCAGCTTCGCGTACGCGCCGCGCATCTTGAAGGCGCCGACCGGCTGCAGGCTCTCGGGCTTGAGCCACGTCCGGGCATCCCAGGCGAGGAGCGGAGTGCGGACCGCGACACCCGCGATCCGAGCGGCCGCGGCCAGGATGCGGTCGATGCTCACAAGTTCGGAGCGCGAACGCAGCAGGTCGAGCTGGTCGGCATGCTCCTCGAGGTGCCCAACGACGAAGGATTCAAGGATCTCGCCCACGGTCATCACGCCGCGCCTTGGATGCTGTCCGCTGGCGCGCCACGCGTCCGGGGGCCACGCATGGATGGTCGTTTCGGCGGCGGCGATTCCGTCCGTCACGCGGCGCAAGAGGGCCGCGGGATCCTGGTGACGGTCCCGCTCGATGGCGCCGACGCGTCCGGGATCGGTCTTCGCGCGCCCGAACGGGATCGGGTCGGGGGCGCCGTTTGCCCGTGCGTCGAGGATCCCGGCGATCTGACCGAGCCAGTAGTTCGGAAACTCGGCGAGATGCGCCCAGACCTGCCCCGCCTCCCAGCGTTCCGTGGCGCCGGGGTCGGGATCGGTCAGACCCGGCGGAGGGTCCGCGGCGGCGTGCTCCTCGAGTCGGGCGCGGATGGCGGCGAGCCTCGACACGAATCCACCGATCGGCTCCGAGAGACGAACGGCGTTGCTCATCGCGTCGCCTCCAGCTCGGCTTGCCGTGTTGCGGGCCGTTCGACGATTGGCGAGGTCAGCGCCCCGAGCCGCTCGATGGCGAGCGTTACCGTGTCCGCCGGCCGCAGATACCGCTTCAGAACTTCATCCTTCACCTCCAGCAGGCAACCGGTGCCGACCGTCCCCGAGCCGAGCAGGTCGCCTGGGCGGAGCCGGACATCAGCGCTGGCTCGGGCGAGCATCTCACCGAACGAGAAATGCGCGCTCGACCAGGCTCCGTGGCTGATCTCCAGGCCGTTGACGTGGGCCGTCATCTGCAGGGCATAGCCCTCGCCGGCGCGGGCGTCAGCGAGCTCGTCGGGGGTCACGAGCCATGGGCCGATGCTCGTGGCAAAGTCCTTCCCCTTGGCCGGGCCGAGACGCACCGTCGTCTCTTCGCGCTGAAGATCGCGGGCCGACCAGTCGTTGAGGATCGTGAAGCCGCCAATCGCCTCGAGCGCCCGGTCCGGCTCGAGGTCGACGGCCGGCGTATCGACGAGCGCGGCGATCTCGAGCTCGAAGTCCAGCTCCTCACAACCGCGCGGCGCCCACACCGGGGCACCGGGGCCGCGGATCTCGCTGACATTGCCGAAGTAGAAGATCGGGAGGCGGTACCACGCCTCCGGGACGGTGTCGCCCCGCCGCGCCCACATGGTCCGGACGTGCTGCTCGAAGACGTAGAAGTCGCGCAGGGAGGGCGGCCGCTGGATCGGCGGGCCGAATCGCAGCTCGCCGGCGTCGAGGATCGCCTCGTCGTCCGGGGTTGCGCCGCCATATCCCTCGACGATCTCCGCCAGAGCCTCGACCCGCAGTCCGCGGGCGAGGTGCTCGTCGAGGGTCGTCACGGGCTGGCGAAAGAGCGGCGAGTTGTGTGGGCGGTGCGGATCGGCCACCACCAGCCCCTGCCGCGCCTCCTCGAGGTCGAGCCAGCGACCCGCTGCGACGTCGAGGGCCGCCGCCAGCCGCCACGGGCTTCCTGCCGGCGCGTTGCGCTCGCGGACATGGGCGACCTTCATGGAATGCGAGTCTAGCCGCTTGCGATGAAGGCACGAGGCCAGGTGCATGGGAGAATGTTCGACGCCCCCATGGCCCCGGTGAGGAACTGCGATGGCCCGATTACAGCGCAAGAAGCTCGACAAACCGGACGAGGTCCGCCCGTACGCGGCCCGCGGCCGGACGGACATCTTCCAGCTCGACGACACCGTCGTCGGTCGCATGGTCAATGAGCCGGGCTGGCGATGGTCGGTGGACGTTCGGCCGACGGTGGGGACCACTCGCTGTCTCTACCATCATGTTGGATATGTCCTCTCCGGATCGCTTCACGTCGAGCTCGAGGATGGGAGCGAGCTCGAGATCGGTCCGGATTCGGTCTTCGAGATCCCTCCCGGCCACGACGCGTGGACCGTCGGGGACGAACCGTGGGTCGCCCTCGACTTTGCTGGGGCGCGGGCGTACGCGCGCCCCGTTATCGGCTCCGGGGAGCGGATCCTGGTCACCCTCCTGTTCACCGACATCGTCGAGTCGACCACGATGTTGGAACGGATTGGCGATGCGGCCTGGCGCGAGCTGCTCTCGGCGCACTACGGCCAGATGCAAACGGAGCTCGACCGATACCGCGGCCGGGAGATCCAGTCGACCGGTGATGGGCTGCTGGCGGTCTTCGATGGGTCCGCGCGAGCAGTCAGCTGCGCCGAGGCGATGGTCAGGGCCTCGCACGAGCTGGGCCTGTCGATTCGCGCCGGCCTGCACACGGGCGAAGTGGAGGTGGTCCCCGGCGACATTCGAGGCGTCGCGGTGCATACCGCCGCGCGGATCATGGCTCTCGCCGGTCGGGATGAGGTTTTCGTCTCGGGCACCACCTACGAGCTGCTGGCCGGCTCTGGACTGAGCTTCGAGTCGCGGGGGCGCCGCGAGCTCAAGGGACTTGCCGGAGACCGCGAGGTGTACGCCCTGGTTCGTCCGGAGGCAAGCTGAGCTACAGGTTGCCGCGTTTCTCCTGCTCGCGCTCGATTGCCTCGAAGAGGGCCTTGAAGTTGCCCACTCCGAAGCCGCGTGAGCCATGGCGCTCGATGATCTCGAAGAAGAAGGTCGGCCGATCCTGGACCGGTTTCGTGAAGATCTGGAGGAGGTAGCCCTCCTCGTCGCGGTCGGCCTCGATTCCGAGCTCCTCGAGCGTCGAGATCGGTATCCCCACATCACCAACTCGGTCCGGCAGCGCCTCGTAGTAGGCGTGCGGCAGGCCAAGGAACTCGACCCCACGCTCGCGCAGGGCACGTACGGTGCCTGCGATGTCCGTGGTCCGTAGGGCGATGTGCTGGGTCCCCTCGTCGAGATAGTAGTCGAGGAACTCCTGGATCTGGCTCTTCCGCTTGCCGGCAGCCGGCTCGTTGATCGGGAACTTGATCCGGCCGTTGCCGTTCGTCATCACCTTGCTCATCAGTGCCGAATACTCGGTGTGGATCACCTTGTCGTCGTAGTGGATGAGCTGAGCGAAGCCCAGGACGTCGCGATAGAAGTCGACGAAACGATTCATGTCGCCAAGCTCGACGTTGCCAACGCAATGATCGATCTCGAGCAGGGTCTGGCCGGAGGCCGCAGGCACGGGATTGCGGATCCGGTGATAACCGGGGGCGAACACGCCGCGGTAGTGGTTCCTGTCGATGAAGCTGTGGATCACCTCGCCATAGGTATGGATCGCGGAGCGCCGCAGGATCCCCTTGTCGCTCTTCAGCTCGACCGGCTCGAGTGCCGAGACTGCTCCGCGTGAGGTGGTCTCCTTCCATGCCGACGTGGCGTCGTCGACGGCAAAGGCGATGTCGTGGACGCCGTCCCCATGCGTTCGGACGTGCTCGGCGACCTCGCCATCCGGCGAGAGCGGCCCGGTAAAGACGAATCGAATGTCACCCTGGAGGAGCACGTAGCTGGCTCGATCCCGCACCCCGGTCTCGAGTCCGGCATACGCAACCGGCGTGAAGCCCCACAGGGCGCGGTAATAAGCGGACGCCTGCCTGGCGTTCCCGACCCAGAACTCGACGTGGTCGATCCCCTTGAGGGGCAAAAAGTCCTGTGCCTCAGCTTCGGCATGGGCGTTGACGTGGGCGCCGGCCTGGTTGGCGGCGCCGCGGGTGAGAACCTTGGCCATCGGTCGCGGCTCGGCCTCCTGCGGCTGCGGGGGATGGAACGATTGTATCGCCGGTGAGGCGGAGCGAGGCGAGCGCGCTTCAGCGCGGTCGGTGCTTCAGCCGATCCACGGTCGGCGCCGCGATCAGCGTCACCTCGATCATCTTGTCAACGGCCGCCGAGAGCTCGTCGGGGGACAGGTAGCTCTCCTCGGAGCTGACCTCCTCGGAAAGGACATCGCTGACGGTGAGCATGCAGGCAGCCTGGATCCCGGCCCGAGCGGCCAGGTAGAAGAGCGCGGAGGCCTCCATTTCAAAGGCCAGCACCCCGCGATCCCGCCATTTCGTCGCGTAGTCGGAGTCGGTGTTGTAGAAGACGTCGACCGATGCGACTGGCCCAACCCACACCGGGATGCCGGCCTCCTGCGAGGCGTGATACAGCGCGTGGGTCAGCGCGAAATCCGCGGTTGGTGCATAGGGATCGCCGTGCAGATACGTGCGCGTCGCGCCGTCGACCGGACACGCCGACAGCGCGATCACCAGGTCGCCGGTCTTGATGTCAGGCGCGATCCCGCCGCAGGTGCCGACGCGGATCAGCTGCTTGGCGCCAAGCCGGAGGAGTTCCTCGGCGACGATCGAGAACGACGGTGTGCCCATGCCGGAGGTCTGGACGCTCACCGGACGGCCGCGATATGTTCCAGTCCAGCCGTGCAGGCCGCGGTTCTCGTTGACCAGGCGCGCGTTCTCGATCCCGCCGTCGAAGCGCTCCGCAATCCGCCGGGCGCGAATCGGGTCGCCAGGCAGGAGCACCAACGGAGCGTAATCCCCCGGATCGGCGTGCAAGTGGATCTGCGGCACTTGCGCGTAGCGTAGCGTGCGACGCAATGGGATCAGGGTCGCGTACTCGCGTCCGCTAGGATGCGGACGATGCCTGCAACTTCCCGGACAGGCTCACGGACGGCGCGAGTGTCTCAGTGGGAGGGTGAGCTCGCTTTCGCCAGCGAGGTTGCGCTTCAGGCCGGCGCAGTCCTCCAGGCCGGGTACCAGAACGTCGAGCGGATCACCCACAAGAGCCGGCGCGATGTGGTGACCGATGTCGACTACCGGTCCGAAGAGCTCGTCATCAAGGCCATCCGTGGCGCATACCCGCACGACGCCATCTTGGCCGAGGAGTCCGGACGGCATGGCGGCGACATTCGGGCCGCCAAGGGACGCACCTGGGTGATCGACCCGCTCGACGGAACCGTCAACTACGCGAACTCGATCCCGTATTACTCGGTCAGTATCGGTCTCGTGGCACTCGGCAAACCGGTCGTGGGGGTCGTCCTTGATCCGGCGCGTGGCGACCTGTATGCAGCCGCAGCTGACGGTCCTGCCCGGCTGAACGGGGAGGTTGTCGGTGCCTCGGACAAGGACCAGCTGGCCGACTACGTGGTCTCGCTGGCCATCATCGGCCGAGGCGGCATTGGGCGCGAGAGGCGAATCGCGCGCCGCATCCGCATCTCACGCCGAATGGGAAGCTTCGCCCTGTCGCTGGCCTACGTGGCCTCTGGGCGCTTCGATGCAGTCGTCCAGAACGGCGGCCTCTCCCTGTGGGACGTCGCGGCCGCCGGGCTCATCGCCGAGCGGGCGGGCGCCACCGTCACCGACCTCCAGGGCGGTCCGTGGTGGGACGCAAGCCGGGCGTCGGCGACGGTCAGCATCGTGGCCGCACCGCAACCCCAGCACGCCGAGCTTCTCGCTTTGCTGCGCGGCGTCGGGACGAGCGTCCAGACCCGCCGACCCTAGGTTTCGGGCGGGACCCGCAGGAACGTCGGGTCAACGAGGCGGAGGACGGTCGCCAGCATGGTGAGGGTACGGGCCGTCGCCCCCCAGATGCGTTCGCCGGCATAGCGGTACACCGGGGCATGGAGCGACATCCCGCGCAACTCGATCAGCTCCTCGACCAGGGCATCGCGCGAGAGCAGGTGGCTGACCGGGAGCTCCACGATGGCGGCGACCTCATCGACCTGGGCGATGAGCGACGGGCGGCTCGGCAGCGTCGCCACGATTGGCCGCAGCTCGAAATTGCTCACCGGAATCCAGATCTGATCCAGGGCGCCATGCACGAGGACGTCGCGAGGATCGAGGCCCACCTCCTCGGCTCCCTCCCGTAGCGCCGCGGCCTGCGGACTGGGGTCGTCGGGTTCGACGGCACCACCGGGTAGAGAAACCTCGCCGGCGTGGTTGCGAAGGGCTGACTGACGAACGGTGAGGGGCAGGTGCAGATCGCCGCCAGCGCCCGGATAGAGGAGGACGAGCGTCGCGGCCCGCCGCGCGGGCGGGAACGTTGATCGGTCGAAGCGTGGGATTGAGCCCGATCCACCGGCATCCCGCGGCAGCAGGGTCGAGTCGACCGGGATTGGCCGCGGCACTTGAGCAAGCGCATCGGCGACCGCGATCTCCCACGGCCGGGCAGCGCGCACCACAGCACGTACCATATGCCCGTGACCTCGATCGCCTCGATCGATCCCGCCGAGCGGCTGCGCGCCGCGCTCTATCGCGCGCGGCTTCGGGTGAACCGCACGCCGCACTTCACGCCGCAGACGCGGAAGGAGGCAAATCGCGCGCTCGATGCGCTCGAGCGCCAGGTGGGCCGCAATCGGGTTAATGTCGGCGACTCGGTGCGCGCGATCGAGCTCCTGATCCGCGCTCACCCTTCGATTTCCTTTGATCTGTTGCGCGATGAGGATTTTGCGGAACGCTTCGCAGCCGCCATCCGCCAGCTCGGGCTGCGTGGGATCAAGCAGCGGCTCGACGAGGTAACGGACTCGCGCATGGCCGAGCCGATCCCCGGCCCGACTCGTGGACGGCGGCATCGGGACGAGCTGCCCGCCGAGGAGCGGATGGACGCTGAGGGCAGGCCGCTCCCGCCTCGGCAGGGATACTACTGAGCCGATTCAGCTGCTCGCGGTGGCGCCCAATGCGGTGACGAGCGAGGCATCGGTCGGGGTGGATCCAAGTCCCAGCCGTGCGCCGAGGAGCGCCGCTAGCGGCGGCTCGAGGTAGGTCGAGCGCAGGGTCTCCCATGAATCCGAGCCGAAGACGATTGCCGGGGTCCCGTCGGCGATGATCCGGCCGGCGCGCATCACAACGATCCGATCGAACGCCTCGGCGACGAAGCGCATGTCGTGACTGATCGCCACCAGCGTGCGACCGGCGGCGTGGACGGCGTCGATCACGCTCCGCACTCGCTCGACCCCTCGCTCGTCCTGGCCGGTTGTCGGCTCGTCGAGGACAAGTGCCGGAGTTCCCATGGCCAGGACCGATGCCAGCGCGAGCAGCTTGCGGCGTGAAGCGCCGAGGTCATAGGGATTGGTCTTCTCTTCATGCTCCAGGCCGACGGCGGCCAGCGCGTCGTCAACGGCGGCTCGGAGCGCGGGACCACGGAGTCCCAGGTTCCGTGGTCCGTATTCCACCTCCGCTCGCACGGTCCCCGCGAAGATCTGGCGGTCGGGGTCCTGGAAGACAAGCCCGACGGTGTGCGCCAGCTGAGCTACGGTGGCGTGGCGCACATCGGCCCCGGCCACCAGCACCCGACCCGAGGTCGGGCGGAGGAGCCCGTTCAGGTGGCGCACGAGCGTCGACTTGCCGCTTCCATTTTGGCCGATCAGCGCGACGCGCTCGCCCCCTGCGATCCGGAGGTCGATCCCGTCGAGGGCGTGGACCTTCCCCACCGGGTAGACGTGGGTCACGGCCTCGAGCGCCAGCTCGATCATAAGGAGGTCGCCGGCGCGGCGAGTGCCTCTTCGAGAATGCCGCTCCGGAGTCCTGACTCGGCCGCCAGGCGTCGGATGCGGATCGCCGAAGGCTCCGAGACGCCGAGCTCCCGCAGCCGTGGATCGCCGAGGACGGCGCCGGCTGCGCCCTCGAGGACGACCCGCCCAGATTCGAGTGCCACGACTCGGTCGCAGACACTCGCGAGCAGGTCCGTCTTGTGCTCCGCGATCAGGATCGATCTGCCTGACCTCGCCAGTGTCGTAATTGCGGCCGAGACGAGCTGCGTCCCTGCCGGGTCCAACTGCGCGGTCGGCTCGTCGAGCACGAGGTGAGCGGGCGCCATGGCCAGCAGCCCTGCGATCGCCACCAACTGCTGCTGCCCTCCTGACAGGCGCGCTGGATCGCGGGCGGACAGGTCTTCGATGTGCAGGGTGCGGAGAGCCGCCTCCGTGCGCGCGACGACCTCGCCTCGTGCCACGCCCAGGTTCATCGGTCCAAAGGCGACCTCTTCGTAGACCGTGACGGTGACGCCGGAGAGCTGCGTCCCCGGATTTTCGAAGCCGATGCCGATCCGCGCCGCCATCTCGTACATGGCGAGGGACATGCTCTCCGCTCCATCGAGCAGGGTCCGGCCCGTCAGCGAGCCACCGACCGTGCGCGGCGCCAGACCAGCGGCAACCAGGCAGAGGGTCGACTTGCCCGCCTCGGAAGGACCCACCACGCCCACGATCTCGCCGTCGCGCAGCGTCATGGTGACCTCCCGCAGTGAGGGGCGCAGCGCCCCCGCGTAGCGATACGAGACGTTCTCGAGGGTCAGCATCGGTCCAGAGTGGCTACCGCAGCACGCCGGCGATCCGCGCCGCCATGAGCGCAGCCAGCGCCAGGAGCAATCCCCATCGGGCGAGCGTCTGCGGTTGCGAGTCGGGCGGCCACCAGAGCAGGGTTCGCTTGCCGGGTCGCGTGAAGGCGCGCGCTTCGAGTGCCATCGTCCGCTCCTCGACTTCAGCGATGGAGCCCAGGATCACCGGGCCGACGATGGGGACGATGCCGCGGATCCGCCGCAGGAGGCCGCCTTCGGTATCGAGGCCGCGAGCGCGCTGCGCCGCGGTGATCTGCGTGGCTCGCTCGACCATCGCCGGGACCGCCTGCACCGACGCATTGGCGACGAATGCCAGGCGCGGCGACACGCCCCGCCGTTCGAGGTCGATCACCAGCGTCGAGGGCGGGGTCGTCAGCCCATAGAGCGTGATCGCGCCGGAGATGGCCAGGATGCGAGCCAGGATCTCGAGCGCGAAGCCGAGCCCCTCCCTGGTGGCGGCAATCGGCCCGACGCGGATCAGAACGTCGCGTCCACCCGGGAAGAAAAAGATGTTCACCAGGAGCACGGAGATGGCAATCGGCAGCGTCAGCAGCAGCGCTGTGCGAATCAGTGCCCTGAGGACCCCGGCCACGTATGCCGGTACCAGGACCGCGGCGACGCCGAGCAGTGCGGGCCCGAGGAGGCCGCCCACCACGACTGCGGCAATCGCAGTGGTGGTCGCCAGGGTCAGCTTGGTGAGTGGATTCAGGCGGTGAAATGCGCTCGGTCCAGGCGCGCCAACGAAGCTCGGAACACCCGGGTCGGGGACCGGATCCGCGCGCTCGATCAGATGATGGCCTCCCCCGATTCGCCGTCCTGGACGAGGCGCTCGCCCTGTGGGAAGCGCGCCTTCGTGCGCCTGGCCATCGCATTGAGGATCAGGTAGACCACGAAGAAGGTGGTGAGCTTGTCGATCGGATCCGACAGGAGCCCCTGCTTCAACGTCGCGGTGTAGATGTCGTCCCCGGCCTGGCGGAAGGCGGCAACCAGGAAATCGGTGCCGGACGCCGTCACGCCGCCAAAGACTCCCGCGGCAATCGGTGCACTGATCAATGCGGCCATGACCCCGGTGAGGACCCCCGCCACAACGACAAAGGCGACCGAGAGGTCCCTCCGTACAAAGAGGAGGGCGAGGAACCCGGCAACGACGCCCAGGAAGATCAGGGCGATCAGCCAGGCCAGGACGACAAACAGCGCGTCTGGCTTCTTGCTCGGGTCAAAGAACTGAATTGGATCCTGGCCGTAGAAGCGCGTCAGGGCGTAGTAGGCCATGCCGCCCACGATCGCGAGGGCGACGACGGCTCCCGCGGCAAGGGCGCCCACGCTGCTGTTCGGTCGCGGCCGCATGAAGCCGGCGCGGCCGGCGACTCCCGCCGCGAGGCCGATGGCGAAGGCCACGATCGCAAACGCCGCTGCCGGCGGGTACTGGAATGGGGGCGGAATCACGTAGGACCAGAGAACGTTGGCGAGCCCTCCGGTGAGGGCGCCAGCGATCGGGCCGCAGAGCACACCGACCAGGATGGTACCGATCGAGTCGAGGTAGATAGGGATCTTCAAGGCATTGGCGACCGTCGCACCCAGGACGATGTTGATGGCGATCCCGACCACCATCAGGGCGTAGGTCCGGATGCCGAATTGCGACGCAATCGAGTCGAGCCGACCGGTCTGGAACCACTCGAGGCCAAGGAAGGTGGCGAGCCCGGCCACCATGGCGATCGCCAGAATCAAGGCGAACGAGTTCGCCGCTCTCTGGTAGGCGCCCGTCGACGGGTCCTGTGTGCCGCCGAAGGAGCCGAAGAGGGTTACACCGATCAAGGTGACGACGGCGAAGACGACGAGCCCGGCAAGAAAGCGAAACCAGCGCGTGTTCATCTCTGCCTCCGACCTAAGTGCCTGCGACCTTCTGGGCGCTATGCTCTATGACGGTTCCCGAACCGCCCGTGCGAGGCGATCCAGGAGCTCAGCCTTCATCCCCTCCGGTTCGATGGCCGTTGCGATGGTAACCGCGGGACGCCCCTCGCCATCCGTTCGATACAGGCTTCCGGCGATCGCCGGGTCCGCGCTCGTGTCGCACGCCAGGCGCTCACTGATCGTCTCGGTGACCAGGTCGGGCCTCAAGAGTGCGGCAATGAGGGTGACCGGATCGTGCAGGTAGCAGCCATCGATGCCGTCCGCAACGCGGTGATAGTCGACGTAGAAGCGGACCGCCTCCCGAACGATCCTGGCCAGCCGGGTCTCGGGCAGGCCGTCGAAGTCGGCCATCGTGAAGATCACATCCTGGGTCGCGTCGAGCGGAAATAGCCGGTGGATTGAGCCACTGGCCAGGCAGAGCTCCGCGGCCTCGGGGTCGACGCAGGCATTCCACTCGCCCGTCTCCGTAGTGTTCCCCCGCTCCTCGAGCGTGCCGCCCATCCAAACCACCTCGCGCGTCCCCCCGGCGAGGTCGACCCGAATCGTGACGGCCGCTCCGAGGTTGGTCAGCGGACCGAGCGCGACGATCGTCACCTCACCGGGGTGCCGCGCGATGTGCGCGCCGAGGTAGCGCGAGGCCGGAATGGCCGTGTAATCGGTGGTTCCCAGAGCACGGTCCTCACCCGTCAACTCGACGTAGCCGGTACCGGTGGGACCGTGTGTCTCCGTCGCGGTGCGCAGCCGCCGGGCGAGAGGGCGCGCAGCACCCACGCTGACTGGGACGTCAGTGCGCCCGGCGTAATGGAGGATCTTCCCCGTGTTGCGCGCCACGTGCTGGAGTTCCACGTTGCCTGCCACGCAGGTGACGCCGCGCAGGTTGAGCTCCGGAGCCCTGGCGGCGATCAGCAGTGCGATCATGTCGTCGATCCCGGTATCGACGTCCAGGATCACGGGTCGGGCTGTCTGCTCGCCGTCGGCTGCCCCCCGCTCGGCGCCCTCCATCGGCTTCATCCTACTGATGGTCGCCCGCCAGCGACTGGTCGACGCGGCGCGACGCCCGCGGCCATCCGCCGGCCAGTCCGACCTTGCTGGTGAGCGGCGTTCCGAGCGCCTGGTGAACGAAGCGGGCGGCGTCGAGCACGCGATCCAGGTCGACCCCGTGGCGCACGCCCTCGCGATCGAGCAGGTAGACCAGGTCCTCGGTCGCTAGGTTGCCGGTCGCGCCCGGGGCGAACGGCGAGCCCCCGATGCCCCCTGTGGATGCGTCGAACGTGCCCACCTCCATCTCAATGGCCGCGAGCACATTGGCGGCTGCCGTGCCACGCGTGTCGTGGAAGTGCAGCGCGAGCACGTCGGGGCCGATTCCGGCGCCGTAGAGCGCACCGAGGACGCGGCGTACATCGGCGGGTGACGCCACCCCCACGGTGTCCGAGATCGCCAGCTCGTCGACCCCCATCGCCAGCAGCCGCTCGCTCACCGAGGCAACCGCCCGCTCCCCGACCTCACCCTCGTAGGGACAGCCGAACGCGGTGCTGATGTAGCCACGGATCCACCAGCCTCTCGACCGTGCCTCTGCGGCTAGGGGCGCGTAGGCGTCGAGGGATGCGTCGATCGTCATACCGATGTTGCGCTGGGCGTAGGCATCGGTCGCGGCGGTGAAGAGGCAGATCGCGTCCACCTTCGCCGCGAGGGCGCGTTCCAATCCGCGCCGGTTCGGCACGAGGACGGGGTAACGGACGCCCGGACGCCGGTCGAGCGACGCGATCAGCTCGTCGGCATCAGCAAGCTGGGGAACTGCCTTCGGTGAGACGAATGAGGTCGCCTCGATCTCATGCAGGCCGGCATCGGCCAGCAGACCGATGAAACGCCGCTTCGCGTCAGTGGCGACGATCGTCGGCTCCGCCTGCAGACCATCACGCGGCCCAACCTCGTAGATACGGACACCGACCGCGGTCACGTCGCCGATTCTAAGGGCGAGTTGGTGCTCAAGCCTGAGCTGGCAGACACCTCCGCCAGCGGGTCCCCCCGCTGCACCTGCTGGCCCTCCTGCACGCTGACCCTGCTCACCGTCCCGGCGATCGGCGTTGCCACGGCGTGCTCCATCTTCATGGCCTCGATAATGACGAGCGCAGCATGAGCGAGCACCCGATCGCCCTCGCGCGCATGCACCGCCAGGACTCGACCTGGCATCGGCGCGATGAGGATCGCCATCCCCTCGCCGGCTGCAGCGTGCTGCAGCGCCTCCTCGATCGATGGCGGGAGCGCCAGGCTGAACTCGACCGACTGGCCCTCGACGTCGACGCAGGCCGTGCCGCCCTGCAGGGCGGTGGCCGGATCTCCTCCGGAGAGCCCGCCGAGGCGCGCACCTGGCGGAAGCTCGATCCGTCGCTCCTTGTCGCCGGATCGCAGGCGGACTGCCGCCGGCGCATTCGGCCGCCAGCCGCCGCCCCACGGCCCCTCGCCGTACGGCCCGGCACCAAGCAGCACCGAGGCCGCGGCGCGCCAGGCTGCCTCGCTCGGCTCTACCGGCGCTGGGATCCGCACCTGCGCGAGCGTATCGGTGCGCACCTCGCCCTCCGTCATGAACGGCTGGTCGAGGAGCCACCGCAGGAAGCGGAGGTTGGTCCGAGCGCCGAGCACGCGGGTCGCCTGGAGCGCAGACCGCAGCCGTGCGAGGGCCTGTTGACGGTCCCTGCCGTGCGCAATCAGCTTGGCAAGTAGCGGGTCGTAGCGCTCCGAGACAGGGTCCCCGATGCGAATACCCGCGTCGACCCGGATGCCTTCTTCCTCGGGCCACGCGATGTCGAGGATACGGCCGGTCGCGGGCAGGAACCCCGCCTCGGGGTCCTCGGCGTAGATCCGCGCCTCGATGGCATGGCCGCTGAATCGTATCGCTGCCTGACCGATGCCCAGTGGCCGCCCCTCCGCGATCCGCAGCTGATCCTCCACGAGATCGCGCCCTACGACCGCCTCGGTGATCGGGTGCTCGACCTGGAGGCGGGTGTTCATCTCGAGGAAGGAGTAGCCAGCGTCGTCCTCCAGCAGGAATTCGACCGTCCCCGCACCGACGTAGCCGACGCTGGCCGCCAGGCGGAGTGCATCGGCTCCCATCTGCTCCCGGAGAGCGCTCGAGACCGATGGCGCCGGCGACTCCTCGACGATCTTCTGGCTCCTGCGCTGAGCGCTGCAGTCACGCTCGCCCAGGTGGATCCCGAGCCCGCGGGCGTCGAAGAGGACCTGGACCTCGACGTGGCGTGCCCCTTCGAGGAGCCGCTCCATGATGAGGCGGTCGTCACCGAAGGCGCGCTGGGCCTCGCGACGGGAGGCTGCCAGCGCGGCCCGGAGTTCATGCATGTCGCGCACCACGTGCATGCCCTTCCCGCCGCCTCCCTCCGACGGCTTGATGAGGAGGGGGAAACCGATCCGTGCGGCCTCCGCGCTGAGGGTCCCGTCGTCCTGCGCGTCGCCGTCGTAGCCCGCGACCACGGCGATCCCAAGCTCCACGGCGCGGCGCCGCGCAGCCGCCTTGTCGCCCATAGCAGCCATCGCGTCGGGAGGCGGCCCGACCCAGACGAGGCCCGCGGCCTGGACTGCGCGAGCAAAGTCGGCATTCTCGGCGAGGAATCCGTAGCCGGGGTGGATCGCATCGGCGCCGGAGCGGCTCGCCGCGGCGAGGATCCCATCAGGATCCAGGTAGCTGGTGATCATCTGAGCCTCGTCGGGGAACTCCGGTGCCGCTTCGTCCGCCGCGTGGACTCCGATGACCCGAATCCCCAGGCGGCGTGCTGTTCGCGCGATACGCGTCGCGATCTCGCCGCGGTTGGCGATCAAGACCGTTCGGATGGGCCGCGTCACCCCGCTGGCATTTCCCGCTTCTCTGAGGCCTTGTGCCACCCATGCAAGCGACGAACGCGACACACGCAGCCGCCCGCCAACGCGAACGCCCGGTAGCCGCCCACCGGCAATCCAGCGCTGGACGGTGCGCGTAGTCACTCCCAGGGAATCTGCGACCTCGCGGGCCGTCAGCAGCTCATCGTTCACGTCGCGATTGTCGCTCAGAGAAATTCGCGCGTACGGAGCTGCGCCTACACGTCCAGTTCGGAGCGCCAGCTCGCCG
>Ga0070708_100002311_pt1 | contig 14761 bp, 14 predicted proteins | sample KBSK5503metaG_FD_65469 | JGI IMG/M metagenome (GOLD analysis project Ga0070708, IMG submission 65469) | Corn, switchgrass and miscanthus rhizosphere microbial communities from Kellogg Biological Station, Michigan, USA - KBS K5-50-3 metaG | ecosystem: Host-associated > Plants > Roots >...
CGCGTCCTGATCGCGCAACTCATGCTCCAGCCTGCGGACGTTCTCCTGCTGGATGAACCCACCAACGATCTCGACATCCCCACCCTAGAAATACTGGAGGAGAGTCTGCTCGAGTTTCGCGGTTCGCTGGTTTTGGTTACTCATGACCGCTACATGCTCGATCGCGTATCCACTATTGTGCTCGGCCTCGATGGACAAGGTGGCGCCGAAAGTTTTGCCGACTACTCGCAATGGGAAGTTTGGCAGGCCGAACGCACGCAGTCGGCGAAAGCTAGCGTCCCATCAGCCCCGCGAGCAGCTTCTAGCGGAGGATCGCAGACGAAAACCAGACTCTCATATCTGGAAGCGCGCGATTACGCCAGCATTGAAGAACGCGTTGCCGCCGCCGAGGAACTGCTCCAGGCCAAGCGCGCCCAACTAGAAGATCCGGCAATTGCCAGCGACGGCCCGCGCCTCCTGATTGCCCACCAAGAACTGGACGAAGCCCAGGCTAAGGTAGACGAACTCTACAGACGCTGGAGTGAGCTGGAGAAAAAACGTTAGCAAGTCGCGAAAAAACTCCAATTCACTGTAGACCTAGCTTTCTACGTCTCCGGCCACGAACCTGACGCAGCCAGCTATGTCTCTTCATGTATCACGCGTTGCTAATTGCTACTTCAACCCCGCGCCAGCGCGAAAGCAATAATCGTCTCTCCGCAGGCCCCCGTTGTTTTCCGCAGTTCCTCCACCACGGCCGCTTCGAGATTGTCCGGGTCGGGATGCATCTCAGCGGCGATCACTTCTTCTTCCGTGGCCCCGACAAAGCACAACTCACAATGCCCCAGGTCACCATCAGATTTCAATGCTGGACCAAACGCGCGGCAAGTCACCGGGCGAGATTCGTAAAGTTCACAGGTTCCGGTCGCGGGATCGAGCACTGGACAAGGCTCGGCGTTGCCAAAATCATCCCACCGCTTCGCCGCTTCGTCGGTGTCGTCTTCGTCCAGCACCCCGGAAACCGGGTCGCCAGGATAGTCCTCGGAAAGCCGTGCGACAGTCTCGAGCGCACGCTGGCGGAGACGCGCGGCCCGCTCTGGCTCTTGCGCTTCAAGTTCCGCCAGTCCCTGGCGCAGCCGGATCGCATCCAGCTGATTGATGGCAAATACCCCGTGGCAACACTGAGAGCACCCGGGCTTGCACGCCAGCCACTTGCCGCTTTTTTGCACGGCATCAGCCAGCGCCGCATTCACGATCTGAATCAATTCCTGATCTCGGGGCGGGGTGAGGTGGCAAGGCATTTGGATAGTCTCTTCTTGGATACTCTCTTCAAGGATAAATCGTCTTAAGAATAAATCAGTTGCGCTCTATCGGCACGGGCGAAAGCGGTAACCGTGCTGAGGTAACGGGTCAGTTGACATGCCCCGTTGCAGGGTTAGTTCGCCACAAATCTACCGCCGCCGGAGACGCTCAGTTCCTCACTCCGGGAATTTTGAGCTTGATGCGGAACAAGCTGGTGCTGGCCGTGATATAGAGCGTCTTGCCGTCGCTGTCGCCCCAGGCCACGTTGCTCACGCGCTCGGGGACTTTGATGGTGCCGATGTGCTTGCCTTCGGTGGAAATGATCCAGACACCTCCGGGTCCGGAGCCGTAGATATTTCCCTCCCTATCGACCCGCAAGCCGTCGGGGCCGCCATCGGCTGGGTCGGTGGAGGCATCGAGAAAAAGAGTGCCGCCGGTCACGGCGCCGTCGGGCTGAACGCGATAGCGCATCCACTGCTTCTTGCCGGATTCGGCGACGTACAGGAACTTCTCGTCCGGGGAAAAGGACAGGCCGTTGGGACGAGCGAGGTCCTTGACTACGAGTTGCAACTTGTCGCGGTCGGGCGGGATGCCGGGCTTGTGCTGGCGCGCACCGGGAATGCGGTAAACGCCGTTGACTTGCAGCTCTTTCTGCGGGTCCTTGTCGCTTTGGGTAGGCAGGCCGTAGGGAGGATCCGTAAAGTACAGCGAACCGTCGGACGTGTAAACCAGGTCGTTGGGGCTATTGAGCTTCTTGCCTTGATACGAGTCAGCCAGAACCGTGATTTGTGCTTTGGGATCGACGGATTCCATTCGCCAGACGGTGCGTCCAGCGTGGCCCGCGACACTAACCCGGCCGTCCGCATCAAGGGTCATTCCGTTTGAGCCGGGTTCGGGCCCTCGGTAGGGCTCCGAGCCTTTGTACCCGCTGGGGTGCATAAAGACCCTCGCGCCCTTGCCGGGGATCCACTGGACGATGTTGTTGGCCGGAATCTCCGCAAACAAGAGGTTGCCTTCGTGCGTCCACACCGGACCTTCCGTCCACTTGTTGAAACCCGTGGCTACCCGCTCCAGTCGGGCATCGGGTGCGACGATCCGGTCGAGAACTGGGTCGAGCTTCTGAATGTCCTGAGCAAAAGCCGACACGGTAACAGCCGTGAGAGTCACGGCCAGGAGACAGAGACGGTAGATCTTCATTCGACAGATTTTACTTCAAAACGCACCCGGGCTGGGCTTGACCATACCGAGACAATACCGAAAAGATCGCGTCATTTCAGGATCGCCTAGCCCACGGAAAATAGCATTCATGGGGGCGATCTGATCACTTCCAGGTCGGGCCAGCCATAGGCGACTTCAGATAGCATCCCACCCCCGATTTGGATGTCTTTGGATGTTACGAGCTGCGCGCTTGATTTCACGTAGAAGTGTCTCGAAGAATTTTTCTCAAGCACCCAAACGATCATGCTTGAGAAGCCCTTGCTCAACAGCGATCCTGCAAGTTCTCTGAGAAGAGCTGTTCCGATCCCATGTCCTTGGGCCTGCTCTAACAAGTAGATTGCAAACAACTCAACATCGTATGTCTGGACTGGCTCACGGATCGGCCCTCCGCTGATAAACCCGACAATTTCTCCGTCCAGATCGGCGATATAGACCTGTAGGTCACGGCTGAGCCATTCTCGCCACAAGAGAATGCGCTCTGCCTCGTTCAAAGTGGCTAGGTATTCATCAGGGACGATGCCAGCGTACGTCGTCCGCCAGCTGCGTAAATGCACCTGCGAAATTGAGACCGCATCGTGCTCCGTTGCAGCCCGAATCGATATCATATCCCCACACTAATCTTGCTGACACGATGTCAGCAACGGGCAATACGGCCGAGCGATGGCAGACCTTCTATAATCTGATGAGGGAAGGGTTGCCGACAAACCAGCCACAACCAGCGCGCGCATGCTGGGCACAGAGGCGACGCCGGGTTGCCAGACTCAGGGCTTGCCATTAGACGGTCACGTGGCGCTCAGCGTTTGGATACGTTCTCGATTTGGCGTGATCTTGTGAGTAAAGCTTTCTGGGCCCCAGACCCGAATCTACTGCTGAGCAAGACCTCGTTGACACAAAGAATTGGCTGGAGTAAGAACTGTGGGCGAGGGTGTAAATAGCAGCGGCCACCCCGTTGGGGTGGTTATACGATTTGTTCAAACTCTAAAACGTAATCCGGGGCGCCCCAAGGCCATCTACGGCATCGCTCGAGCGGCGCAGGCAACCGGCGACAAGGCCACGGCCCATCAGCGCTATCAACAATTCCTGACACTCTGGAAGAGGCTGACCCTGGTCGCCCTGAAGTCACTACCGCAAAAGAGTTTCTAGCGAAAGAGCCAGCGGCAGCGCAGTGAAATTCCTGGTCGCGAGCCTGAAACCCTTCATCAACGTTGTTTGCGGAGCCCCATCGGTGTACCACCGGACGTATAGTCCGGAAAAACGGAGATGGTTCGCCAGGTTACTCTGGCGATTGTGCCTGGATCATGGCCTACCCAGAAATGATCACCGCGGCGGGATGCCGGAACAGGCGCCGGTACCGCCGCCGGTACCGCCGCCGGTACCGCCGCCTCCGACTCCCTTGTGGGCCTCGGCCTGGTAGATGGCACGTCCGATATCGACCGAGCATGCCACAGGAATATCCGTCTGCACGCCTTCCGCGCGGAGAGTGATTTGCGAGGCCTGTGGGTCATCGCGGTATTGGCCTCATAGGCCTACATCCCGGAAGTAACCCACTACAAGCGCGGAACACCCGGACCGGGCCTTCGGTCGTGATATTCTTAATACAGAAGCTGCGTCTCCGCCCATTGGGCAATTTCCCGCAGTTCCCGTAAAAGCCATGATTTCAGTAAGTAATGTGTCCATGCGCTACGGCGCCAAAGTTCTGTTTGACGAGGTATCCACAGCCTTTACGCCGGGGAAGCGCTACGGCCTCAGCGGGCCGAACGGCGCCGGCAAGTCTACCTTCATGAACCTGCTGACCGGCGAACTCGAGCCGCAGAAGGGGACTGTGGTGCGTCCGAGAAAGCTTGGCGTGTTGAGCCAGGACCAGTTTGCCTTCGACCGCTATCGCGTGCTCGATACCGTCATCATGGGCAACAAGCGCTTGTGGGCGGCCATGGAGGAGCGTGACAAGATCTATTCCAAGCCGGAGATGACCGACGCGGACGGCATGAAGCTGGGCGAACTTGAAGGCATCGTCGGGGAGGAAGATGGTTATAGCGCGGAGAGCGACGCGGCCATCTTGCTCGAAGGCCTCGATATTCCCGATGCCTTGCACGAACGAAAAATGGGTGAGCTGCAAGGCGGACAAAAAGTCCGCGTGCTGCTGGCCCAGGCTCTCTTCGGACATCCCCAGGCGCTACTGCTCGACGAACCCACCAACTACCTCGATTTGGATTCAATCCACTGGCTGCAGGGTTTTCTGAATCAATATGACGGCGTGGTGATAGTCATCTCGCACGATCGTCATTTCCTAAATCGGGTTTGCACCCACATCGCCGACATCGACTACGAAACCATCATCACCTATAGCGGCACTTATGACGACATGGTGGTGGCAAAGACGCAGATTCGCTCGCAGATTGAATCGCAGAACGCCCAGCGCGAAAAGAAAATTTCACAGCTCAACGAGTTCATCGCGCGCTTCTCCGCCGGTACTCGCTCGAGCCAGGTCCAGTCGCGGCGCAAAGAGGTGGAGCGCCTGCAGGTCACTGAACTCGCCAGGTCAAACATCCAACGTCCGTTCCTGAAGTTCGAACAGAAACGCCCCTCCGGCAAGCATGTTCTGGAGCTGGAAAGCGTGAGCAAGTCGTACGACGATACCCAGGTGATTCGCAGCTTCACAGCCAGCGTAGTGCGCGGAGAGAAGATCGCGTTGATGGGCCGGAACGGCGCTGGCAAGACGACACTGGTGAACGCTCTCCTGGCCAATTCTCCCACGATTCCAGATGGCGAGCTCCGCAAAACCAGCGGTTACGACGGATCATTTCTGACCGACGGAAAAGTCATCTGGGGACACGAGGCTGCAGTGGGATATTTCGCTCAGGATCACAAGGCGCTGATTGAGGCCGGGACCACCGCCTTCGAATGGCTTCATCAATGGGACCCCGGGGCCTCGCACGAAGAGATTCGCGGCCTGTTGGGGCAAATGCTTTTTCCCCGCGAAGATGGCGACAAGCGCACCGAAGTCCTCTCCGGTGGAGAAGCTGCCCGCCTCCTCTTCTGCAAGCTCATGTTGCAAAAACCAAACGTGCTGGTATTCGACGAGCCCACCAACCACCTCGACCTCGAGTCGATCAATGCCCTCAATATTGCACTGCAGCGCTATCAGGGAACCGTGCTCCTGGTCACGCATGACGAGGACTTGATCGATGAAGTAGCGACCCGCATTTGGCACTTTGAGGGAAACCACCAGATTACCGACTTCAAGGGCGTGTACGAGGAATATCAGGCGGCGGTGGTCTAGTAGTCCCCAGGATATTTCCGGCTTCTTCTCCCTGACCGTAGTTTACAGCAAGCGAGCAACTTTCCGCTGATTCAGTCATCTGATAGGTTGACAGTTCCTGGGATGGGTGTCCTGGGCTGAATTCGTCCGTATCAACTACGAGGAGGGCTGCAGATGCTCGCTGCGCAAGACGGGGTCACAGTCCAGCACGAATTGCTTGCTCGTCTCGATCAGGCGCGGGCGCAGAGCGACCGTCTGTTTGATCTGGTTAGGCCCGAATTTCTTTACCAGCGTCCCATCCCCGAGCGGCATCGCATCATCTTTTACGTCGGGCATCTGGAGGCGTTCGACTGGAACCTCCTCCGGGAACGAGTTTTCGGGCGAACCAGTTTCCATTCGGAATTTGATCAACTCTTTGCCTTCGGCATCGACCCAGTTGACGGAGGACTGCCCTCGGACCAGCCCGCCGACTGGCCCTCTCTCACACGCGTGCGCGACTATGTAAGCCAAGCCCGGCAGGCAATTGACGCCGGTCTGGCCGCGGCGGCGTTCCATGCTCACGAAGAATCTTCCCCCGGGCTGCTGTTGAACGTGGCCATCGAACACCGGGTCATGCACGCGGAAACACTTGCCTACATGCTGCACCAGTTGCCGCACGACAACAAAGTTCGAAAGCCCCGTCTGCCGGAACTGAAGGTGCGTCCAGTCGCTCCGGGCATGGTGGAAATCCCCGCGGGCTCGGCGAGGCTTGGTCTTTCCCGGGGCGAGGCAAACTTGCTTGGCGGGCACGACTTTGGATGGGACAACGAATACGAAGCGCACACCGTCCAAGTGCCGGCGTTTTCCATCGATCAGTACCAAGTAAGCAACCGCGAGTATCTCCAGTTTATGAGCGCGGGGGGATATGAGGACCGGGTCTTGTGGAAGAACGCTGACTGGAACTGGAAAGCCGCGCAAGCAATCTCGCACCCGGTTTCCTGGAGCCGCGCAAATGCCGAGATCAACGGCGCTTGGCACTACCGGACGATGTTTGAGGATATTCCACTGCCGCTCGACTGGCCGGTTTATGTGAGTCAGGCGGAAGCCAGCGCCTACGCGCGCTGGGCAGGAAAGTCGTTGCCCACCGAAGCGCAGTGGCACCGAGCCGCGTACGGCACGCCGCACGGACAGGAATATGGAACGGAGCGGCTATTTCCGTGGGGCGCGGAAGCTCCCCAGAGCCGGCTCGGAAATTTTAATTTCGAGCGTTGGGATCCCACGCCCATCGGAGCTTTCCCCCAAGGGAAGAGTGCCTTCGGCGTCGCTGATCTGCTGGGAAACGGATGGGAGTGGACGGCAAGTCCATTTGCGCCCTTCGCCGGCTTTCAGCCGTTTGAGTTTTATCCCGGCTATTCCGCCAATTTCTTCGATGGGGAGCACTACGTGATGAAGGGCGGCAGCGCCCGCACCGCTGCTTGTATGCTTCGCCGTTCTTTCCGCAACTGGTTCCAGCCGCATTATCAGTACGTCTATGCGGGATTTCGCTGCGTGAGCAATTAGATGAATCACAAGGGGCATTTCATGCTGACCCACGCCATTACTGCTGATCCGGTCCTGGAATTTGCCTCCGACGTGCGCGCCGGACTCACCCGCAGCGGGCAGAAAGAACTGCTTTCCAAATATCTTTACGACGATGTGGGATCGGCATTGTTTGAAGTCATCAGCGTTCTACCCCAGTATGGTCTGACCCGGGCGGATGAGCGCCTGCTACAGCGCCACGCGCATCAGATTGCGGAGCAGGTTCCGGGGCCGGTGGCAGTGGCGGAACTGGGCAGCGGCAGCGGCAAAAAGACGCGCTGGATTTTGAAGTCACTCTGCCGCCATCAACATATTTCCTATTTTCCCATCGAAATCTCTCCCACCGCGCTGGCCATGTGTCAACGCGAACTCGGCGACATTGAAAGCATGAGTATCGTGGGCTTCGAGCGCGAGTACTTGGACGGCCTGCTGGAGGTGGCGGCGCGGCGTCGCCCCGGCCAGAGCCTGCTGGTCTTGTTTCTGGGAAGCACGATCGGAAATTTCGACCGACCGGCTGCCGCGAAATTCCTCCGGGAAATGCGTCGTATCCTGCAGCCGGGCGATTCGCTATTGTTGGGCACGGACTTGGAAAAACCCATTCCTCAACTGCTGGCGGCCTACGACGATCCGCTGGGAGTCACGGCGGCATTCAATCTGAATCTTCTCGCCCGCATCAATCGTGAACTCGATGCCGATTTCGTTCTGGAACAATTTGAGCACGTCGCCAGATTCAATCCAGGGGCGCGCAGCGTGGAGATGCACTTGCGGTCCAGGAGAGGTCAGAGCGTAACGATTCACCGCGCGGGACTGACGGTCCCGTTCCGCCAAGGCGAGACGATCTGGACCGAGAGCAGTCACAAGTACGGCCGGACGGAACCACTACAGATCGCCAAAGACGCGGGTTTTTTCTGCAAAGCGCAGTGGATCGATCAGGAATGGCCCTTCGCCGAAAACCTGTTCGTAGCGGAATGAATGAACTTTGTGGCGGTGTATCTGATGATGCTGGACGTGTGGTACATCGTTCCGACCGCACAAATCGCAGGCCCAAAGCACGGCCGGTACAAAGAAGCCTAGCACCTGCAGCGGCAAACCGCGCGGCGCTCCAAGGTCGACATCGTCGGCTTCGACGATTACCCCAGCCACTGCGGGTTCTGGAACGTGCCGTCGAAATTGTGCGTGGTCTTGTAGAGTTCGTATTCTCCTTTGGCCGCGGCCGGAGCGGTTTTCGCGAGTAGCTGGGCAACTTCTTCCTGGCTCATCGGCTTGAAGCTGCGCGCCGCATCGAGCGCTTGCTGCAGAATCTTGATTGACTCGCAGCCGGTAATGACCACGCTGGTGGGCAGGCTCATGGCGTAGTGCAGACATTCGACCGGAGTGGCTGCCTTGCTGCGCAATATGATGCTGTCGCCCATCGGCTTCATCCCGAGCACACCGATCCCGTGCTTCACCAGCACCGGCAGAACTTTCTTTTCAAAACTGTTGTAGTGAGCGTCCATGACGTTAAGCGGCATTTGCACCGCGTCGAAGGTGAACTGGTGCGCGAACGCGGTTTCCAGCATCTTGAGATGAATGTCGGGACTCTTGTGCCCGGTAAAACCAATGTAACGAACCTTGCCTTGTTTTTTCGCCTCGAGCACTGCCTCCATGCCACCCCCGGCGCCCATAATCCGCCCGGGATCAGTCTCGCGAATCACCTCATGAAATTGCAATAGATCAACATGGTCGGTTTGCAGGCGGCGGAGAGATTCTTCCAGTTGTTGAGTCGCGGCTTGTCGGGTTTGGCCGTCAATCTTGGTCATGAGGAAAGCCTTCTGCCGATAGCCGTCCCGCAGCGCCTTACCCATGCGGATCTCACTCTGGCCACCGTTGTAGTCCCAGCAGTTGTCGAGGAAATTCATGCCGTCGTCGAGTGCGGTGCGAACCAGGCGGATACTCAACTGCTCGTCCTCGGGGTGGCCAATATGGTAGCCGCCGAGTCCTACCATGGAAACCTTCTCGCCGGAGCGGCCCAGTGTTCGATAGGGAAAAGAGTCGGCGCCCAGCGCCACTTTGTCGCTCAACGACGTCACAACGGTAGCCGCCGCCGCGGTTTTTAGAAATTCTCTGCGATCCATGTGAGCCTCCTGTTGGTTTCAAGCTCGAAATGCGGGCAACCGGGTTCTTCACCGACGAGTATAACTCTGCCGCAAACATCTGTGTCCGTTGTACAAGACGCCATCGGTCGGCTTCTGCGCGTCTGTGTTAGATTTAGATTTCTGCCATGAAAGACATCGCTTCGTGGGCCCTGAACTCCGCTGCGCTGCGTGGCGTCTCCTACGCCGATGTCCGTATTACCGACGATCGCCACCGCGCGCTCTCCACGAAAAGCGGCAAGCTGGGCAGCGCTTCGGTTTCGGAGTCGTTCGGTTTTGGAGTGCGCGTCATTGCCGATGGGGCCTGGGGATTCGCCGCTTCGGACGATCTGAGCCGGGCAGGCGTCGAAGGTACCGCCGTGCGTGCGGTGGAAATCGCGAAGGCTTCCTCACGGGTGAAGCAACGCGACATCCAGATGGCCCCGGAGAAGCCGGCCACCGCAGAGTGGACCTCGCCATTTCAGATTGACCCTTTCACCACGTCCGTCGAGCAGAACATCGAGTTGCTGTTGAAGATTGATGCGGAATTGCGCTCCGTGCCGGGCGTCACCCTGGCCGAGACCAACCTGAATTTCCGGCGCGAGGAGCTGTGGTTCTTCTCTTCGGAAGGCGCCAATATCCATCAGACGAAATACACCACTGGCGGGGGATATGCCGCACACGCCTTTGCCGGCAGCGAGATCCAGAAACGCTCTTATCCCAACTCGTACGGGGGACAGTGGCAAAACAAGGGATATGAACTGATTGAAGAGCTGAAGCTGGTGGAAAATGCCCGCCGGGTGGGCGAAGAAGCGGTGGCGCTGCTGAAGGCCGACCAATGTCCGGAGGGCGTCTTCAATATCATCCTGGACGGCTCGCAGCTTGGACTGCAAATCCATGAATCGGTCGGGCATCCCATCGAACTCGACCGCGTCCTGGGCATGGAGGCAAATTTCGCTGGCACCTCATTTCTCACTTTGGACAAGTTGCGCACCCTCCGTTATGGCAGCGACCTGGTAAACATCGTCGCTGACGCGCGCCAGGAGCATGGCCCGGGCCTCGGCACGTTCGCTTTCGACGACGAAGGTGTTCCCGGGCAATGCACGCCGATCATTACCAACGGCCTGTTTACAGGATATTTGAGCTCGCGTGAAACTGCGCACACCATTGGCGCAAATCGCTCTGGCGGGACTCTGCGCGCCGAGTGCTGGAACCGGCTGCCCATCATCCGCATGACCAACATCAGTATTCTGCCCGGCGAAAAACCGCTCACCCGAGACCAACTGATTACCTCAACTGACAACGGCATTTACATGGAGACCAATCGCTCCTGGTCAATCGACGACAAGCGATACAACTTCCAGTTCGGTTGCGAAGCGGGATGGGAGATCAAAAGCGGCAAGCGCACGCGAATGTTAAAAAACCCATCCTATTCCGGAATCACCACTACCTTCTGGAACTCGATGGACGCAATCTGCTCGCGCGATGAATGGACGCTGTGGGGCACGCCCCACTGCGGGAAAGGCCAGCCGCAGCAAGTGATGGGAACCGGGCATGGAGCAAGTCCGGCGAGATTTCGAGCAGTGAAAATTGGAAGTGCGTACAAAGGCACTTAATGGCGCTAGCGTGGCACCAGGTGACACCAACGATGGATGGAAACGATAGCAGGATGGGTCACTTTCGATACTTGGTTTGGCTCTTACTGCTGTCCCTCCACGCTCTCTGCCGCGCCCAGAGAATGACGATCCGTTTGATCGATGTCGGGAATCGGTGTCCACCGCCGAATCGACAGGTCTCGCTTTCCCTACTCTGTGACAAGGGCGAAGGCACCCCGGCGAAATATGATGCAGCTTTACACTCGAAAACTGACAGCAGCGGCCCCGCGGAGTCTAGGGTGCCGGAACCAGAGCCAGCGCATCGGTCGGCCTGGGCTGACCTAACAACCTGGGAAAACTGGCGGTCCGTCTGCAGCATACTCGTGGCGACGCAAGATGTGATTCAGAAGGGATACGTAGCACCTCAGCCGGGACCCTGGGCGCAAAAAAGCCAAGTTCCGCTAAGGCGGTTCCGGGAAGTCCTCTTTCTTGCCCGCCCGCAAAATCTTCATTGAACGGATTCTGACACCGCTGGCAAGGGATGAATAAATACCCAGTGAAGCACTCAAAATGATGACGTCCGATCAAGCCGCCGACATCTTTTCCCGCATCAAGAAATTCTCGACTGCAGATGAGGTCGAAGCCCTGGTCTATGGCGGCAAGAGCGCGCTTACTCGTTTTGCCAATAACACTATTCATCAAAATGTGGCAGAAGAGAATTATGGGATCTCGGTGCGGACCGCGTTCGACGGCAGGACGGCTCGGGCTACCACCAACAAGTTCGATGATGAGAGTTTGGAGCGCGTGGTGCAGGCTTCGGAGAGTCTGGCCAAGGTTCAACATCCCGATCCCGATTTGCTGCCCATGCCGGACGTGGGCGAGGGTGCCCGCGCCACACGGGCCTTTCCCAGCCGTTATTTTGCGCAGACTGCCGCGCTTACGCCTGAGTTGCGCGCCGATGGTGTAAAGAAGATCGTGAGCGTCGCCGACCGGCACAAGCTCACCACGGCCGGGATTTTTTCTGCTGCGGAAGGGGTGGAAGGCGTCTTCAACTCACGTGGTCTCACCGGTTGGCACACTCAGACTTCCTCGGAGATTTCCATTACCATGCTGGCGGGCGATTCCTCGGGATGGCAGAAGGCGAACTATCCCGATGTGAGCCAACAGGACCCGGCCGCTCTGGCCGAGATTGCGGCACGCAAGGCTCTCGAATCCGCCAGCCCGCGCGAAATTCCCCCGGGAAAGTACACCGTCATTCTGGAACCGGCGGCGGTGCTCGACATGGTGGGCTTCATGTTCTTCGATTTCGGTGGCCTGTCGATTCTTGATCAGCGTTCCTTCCTGAACAATCGCGTGGGCGCGCAAATCTTTGGCCCCAATATCAACGTCTGGGACGACGCGGCGCACCCCCTCCAGTCAGGTACGCCGTTCGATGGCGAGGGCATCCCCCGGCAGCGCGTGCATCTGGTCGAGAATGGAGTGGTTAAGCGCCTGGTGTATGCGCGCGCAACCGCCGAAAAGATGAAGCAGTCCGAACACAAGGACAAGGTTGGTCTCGTGACGGCCACGGGCCACGGTTTCTCCCTCCCCAACGAAATGGGAGAAGCGCCCGTGAACATCGTGTTCGGCACGCCCGAAGACGCAAAGACTGTAGACCAGATGATTGCATCCACCGAACGTGGCGTGCTAGTCACGCGGCTGTGGTACATCCGGGAAGTCGATCCCTACGAAAAAATTCTCACCGGCATGACCCGCGACGGTACGTTCTATGTGGAGGATGGCCAGGTCCGCCACGGCATCCTGAATTTCCGCTTCAACGAAAGTCTGATTCACATGCTTTCAAATGTGGAAGCGATGGGCACTCCGGTACGAGCCAGCGGCGAGGAATCCTTCGACATGGTAGCCCCGCCGATGAAAGTGCACGATTTCAATTTCACCGAAGTGACGAAGTTTTAAAGGAGTTCGCAGCCCTCGGCCGTCAGCCTTCAGCCCCGCCACGGCTTGGTGCATCTCATCTGGATCGTTCCAAGCTGCAAGAGCCTCGACTTCTCCCGCAATTCCATGATGTGCAAGGCTTTACGCCTACTAGTTCCATGACTTCCGTAACTTTTGCAGCGTGGTTCGGGGGTGTAATCTGCGTCACGTAATGGCGAATTATGGGCGATTTGCGGAGGACGGGAATTCCGGCGCCGAAGCCGAAGATCGGGCCGAGGTTCGGAAGCCAGACTCGCCGTCAGTGTCGGCTGAAACCGTGACTCCGGAACCGGCGCAGAAAAAAGCTAGCCACGCGCGTTATCCCGATATGCAAAGCGCGGTGCGATTTCCCATCAAGCTGCCGGTTTCGGTGAAATCGAAGTCCGGCGACAACCTGGCCGAGACGCAAAACATTTCCGCCAATGGTGTGCTGTTCCGAGTGGACTCGGAAATGCCCATCGGTTCGCTAGTGGACTTCACCATCTCGTTGCCCGCGGACGTGGTGGGAGCAGAGGCGGACGTGCAACTCGATTGCCGCGGCCGCGTAGTGCGCAATTTTGAAGAAGATGGCCGCCGCGGAGTCGGTGTCGTCATCGATGAATACCGTTTTGAACGCCGGTAAGCAAGGAAACCGATGGCCAGCCCTTCCGCCAGCATGGAGATGAACGTGGAACAGCCGCACGAAAGCGACGGCCAGTTCATCCGCGTGATCGTCGCGGACTCCCAGGCCATCTACCGAGCCGGCCTGCGCAAAATCTTTGCTCTCGAAGACGACATTCGGGTGGTCGGGCAGTCGGAAACCATCTCCCAAACGCTCTCCGCCGCCAAAAAATTTACCGCCGATATCCTGATTTTTGAGGCTGCACTGTCATCCAATCCCGTGGAGGCGGTTGCCGATCTGCTGCGGCAAACTCCCAGCCTCCGCCTGGTGGTGGTCACTGCGGAACCCGACGAAGAACTTACCCTGGAGCTGCTGCGCCGGGGCGCACATGGAATTGTTTCCCGCGAAGTGGACCCGGAATTACTGGTGGACTGCCTGCGCAAAGTGTCCGAGGGCCATCCCTGGCTTGACAGCCGTGGTATTCAATGGGTGCTCGAAGCCTACCGCACGCAAGGCGTGCGCCCCATGTCGCCGCGGCCCAAGGTGCAATTGACCCCCAAAGAATCGCTCATTGTCTCCTGCGTAACCCAGGGCATGAAGAACAAGGAAATCGCCCTGCGCGTGGGTACCACCGAACAGGTGGTCAAGAACTATCTCCGCAAAGTGTATGACAAGCTGGGTGTCGCTGACCGGCTGGAGCTGGCGCTGTTCTGCCTGCACAACCGGGTTCTGGACAGTTCTGCGAAAGTCCCAGCGGCCCACGAGCCGTCATCCGGAAATGGCAGCGCACCGGAGCTGTCGCCTGCCGGCGTTGAGGCTTCTACAAAACTCTCCTAAGAGCCTCAGGAAAAGCGGTATGGTTGATTACCGAGGACTTTTATGAAGCGCATTCTGATGGCGCTCGCAATCGGGATGGCTACCCTGGCTGTGGCTCAAGATAAGCCAAGAGTCTTCGTCGCCGGCAAGGGGAACGCAGAACGTGTCCACCAACGCCAGCAGCGGCGGCAATCGCTGGTTTAGAACTGGACATGCCGAAAGCACAATTGACTCTCACGACGAGAGTATGGAAGTGACAAAGGACTTACAAAGGGATTGCTCTGGCATAACGGTCACCCTTAATCAATCTGCGGCGGACTACACCGTGATGCTGGCCCGCGAGTCCAAGCAG
>Ga0070708_100002314_pt1 | contig 14752 bp, 13 predicted proteins | sample KBSK5503metaG_FD_65469 | JGI IMG/M metagenome (GOLD analysis project Ga0070708, IMG submission 65469) | Corn, switchgrass and miscanthus rhizosphere microbial communities from Kellogg Biological Station, Michigan, USA - KBS K5-50-3 metaG | ecosystem: Host-associated > Plants > Roots >...
CAGCGCATCACCATGATGCTGGAGATGATGCGTATTCTGGAGAACCGGCTGGTCTATTTGCACAACTTCATCGTGGATCCCACGTCGGACAACCGGATCCTGGCCCAGCTGGTCACCCGCTTCATCGATCAACTCACGCGCGACCGCAGCACCGTGCTCACGAAGTTGGAGGCGACGTATTACCGCGCCGTGGCGGCGCTCTACTCCGGCGACATGTCCACGGCACGGTCCGGCTTCAGCGAGGCGTGCGCGTCGGAAGAATCGGACGAGGCTAACGACATCAAGTACAAGTCGTACGTCATGCTCGGGCATCTCTGTCATGAGGAGCGCGACTACGCGAAGGCCAAGCAGCTGCACGACCAATCGCTGCGATATTCGTCCAACAACAACGTCACCGCCCAGGCGCTGGCTCTGAAGGCCCTCAACTCCTACGCGCTCGGCGATCACGACGAGGCGCTGCACCTCTTCCAGGAGGCGCTGCAGCTCTTCGACCCTAATCAGCCGTTCTTCAATTCGTATTTCTACCGGAACGCGCTCCTGTTCTGCGGCGCGATCTATTTCGATCGACGCGACCTCCCCAACGCGGAGCGGTATTACGGCCAGGTGCGCGACACCGTCGAACAGAACTCATACGACTACTTCGACGCGCTCACCCACCTCGGGCGCATCTGCTATGCGCAGCAGAGGTATGAAGAAGCGGTCTCCGCATTTGAGAAGGCGGCGCAGGTGCAGCGGTTCAGCGAGAACGAATACCTCGTCGATACCTGGTTCTGGATTGCCCGCGCCTATCTCAAGCGGAACGAGCCGCAGCGGGCCCGCCCCTATCTGGAAAAGATCGCCGCATCCGACGTGAAGTACGACAAGAAGCCGCAGGCGGTCGAGCTCCTGCAGAAGATCGCCTGACTACTGCGCCTTCGCCACCACCACGTCGCTGTACTTGTTGAAGAGCGAAGTCACCCAGATCTCCGGAAGTTTCCCGCGCTTGACGTCGAGCGTCATGGGCGCGTTCGTCCGCCCGGCGGGGCGATCGCCGATCATGACCCGCGCTTCCACCGGCTGGCCGGTCGCGGCGTCGTGAGCGTGAATCGTCACGACGTTTTTTCCGCGGCGGAGTGCCGACGGAGCGGGGCGCATTTCCACCTTCATCTCAGGGACGGTCGCCGCGAGTCGAAATTGCGTCGGGGGATATCCCTCCGCCCGGACGGTCACCATGGGCGGAACCAAAGAGGTGTGACCCTCCGCGTTAGGCACACGGTCGAACTTGAAGGGAAGCTTGAACGGATAGAAGGTAGCCATTTTGCCCGTCGGATTGGCCGGCGCGTAAATGATTTGATCCCCGATAGTGATGTTGGCCAGCACAGGAACGCGCGTGTCGGGATCGAGCGAGTAGAACTCAACTTCCTTTTTGGAGCCGAATGTAACCGTCGCCGGAACCATCCAGATGTCGAGCGCCTTCGCATGCGCGATCGGGTTTTTCGCCGCGCATGCCTGCGCCGCCGTCCAGGTCGGCTTCGTTTGCTGATCGATGCCGAGGATATAGATCTCATGGAATGCGCTGCACTGCTCGTGATCGGTTGCGCTCCTTGACTTGGGGAACAGGTCGTCGCAATCGTCCGCCGTCTCCGCCGAAAGCACGTCATTACAGAAGTTGAAGCTGTTCGCGGGATTCGCCAGGCAGGTCGCGTGGCGACGGCACGCGGGCGCCAGGGCTCGTTCCATCTCGTCGCCGTGCGCTTCGACCCAGTTCGGATCGAGTTTCAGGGCCAGAAATGAGAATGCTGCTGTCGACATCTGGGAGCGGCTGAAACTCGTACAGCTTTGCGACGGTGCGCAGGGACTGACCACGAAGTCGGCAGGAAATGGATCGCGCGGGGCCTGCGGCTCCGCGGCGCCAGCGGCGATCGCGGTAAACAGGGTGAGGATGGACAGCGCGTAGCGCACCGAAGGAGTATACGAATCTCAGCGGAATCGCGTCACAACGAAGGCGATATCGTCCTTGAAGTCGTCCGTCGCCGCGAAGGTCTTCACGTCGCGATAGATCGAGTCGTAGAGCGTGTCCAGGCCGGCGTCGCCGGAGGCTTCCATCAGCGCGGCCACGCGATCGATGGAGTAGAACTCTCCCGCTTCGGTTCGGCGGTCGGTCAACCCGTCCGTGTAGACGAAGAGGGTGTCGCCCGGCGAGACCTTGAGCGCGTGTTCGTTGTAGGCCATCGCCGGCATGGCGCCGAGGAGATAGCTCGGCTGCTCGACGAGCGTGGCCTTTCCGGAGTCGCGCCTGAACAGCAGAAACGGCGGGTGTGCGGCGTTGGCATAGACGAGCTTTCCGTGCGGCTCGATACGAAAAAGCTGCGCGGTGGCAAACTGCGTCGGCAGACTGACGCTGAAAAGAAAATCATTCAACCGCGCCATCAGGTCGGCCAGCTTGGTTTTCGCATCCGCCTCGGTGTGGATGTAGCTCTTCAGCAGCGACACCAGGATCGCCGCCGGGAGCCCGTGGCCGGAGACGTCAGCAACGAAGAGATAGACCGAGCCATTCTGGAGGAAGTAGTCATAGAAATCGCCGGACAGCGTCTCGCTCGGAATGTACGCCGAGCGGATCGTCAGGCGCGGCGACTCAAACGCGCCCTGCGGCACCAGCGCTTCCTGAACGCGACGGGCGATCTGCAGGTCGCGCGTGATCTGCTGGTTGAGTTTGCGCAGTTGATCCTGGTACCGCTTCACTCGCAACAGCGCTCGCAGACGGGCCAGAAGGATCTCCGTAGCCGATCCCTTCGTCACGAAGTCATCCGCCCCGGCCCCCAGCCCTTCGACAACGTGCGTCGAAGAGTCGGCGCCGGTCAGCAGAAGGACTGGGATGGTGTGCAGTTGCGGATCGGCCTTGATGCGGCGGGTGACTTCGAATCCATCCATCCCCGGCATCCGGTAGTCGATCACCATCGCGTCGGGAGTGATCTTCGCCGCGAGAGTCAGGCCTTCCTCGCCAGAGGTGGCCGCACTGACGTCGTAGCCGCTGCGCTCCAGAAAGCGCCGCGTCACCTGCAGGTCGTTCGCGCTGTCATCGATGATGACGATCCGTTCCCGCTCGGCCATGGGTTTATCGGGGATGATGCATGTTTCTGACCAGCTCGCCATGCGCGACCTGCTACCCTTCGCCTCCGCATGAAGCTGATCGTTGGTCTGGGCAATCCCGGAGCGGAATACGCGCGCAGCCGGCACAACGTCGGGTGGACGGTGGCCGATGCGTTCGCCCGGAAATTCCGCATCGATCTGAGGAAGCACGAAAAAGAATCGCTGACCGGAAGCGGGCGGGTGGGGGGAGGGAGTGTGGTGGTGGCCAGGCCGCTGACGTTCATGAACCACTCCGGCGACGCGTTGAAGTTGCTGGCGAATGCGTACACGGAGACGCTTGACGATCTGATCGTCGTCTACGACGAATTCGATCTGCCGCTGGGCAAGCTGCGCATTCGGGAGAACGGATCGGCCGGCACGCACAATGGGATGCGATCGATTGTGGCCTCGCTTGCCAGCGAGAGCTTCCCGCGCTTACGATTCGGCGTGCGCGGTGCCAGCTACTCGGAGGCGGGAACACTTCACGATTACGTTCTCGACGAGTTCACCGAAGAAGAGTGGCCCGTGGTCGCGCGCGGCATCGAACGAGCCGTAGATGCGCTCGTTTTCTTTGCCCGCGGCGATCTTCGCCGCGCCATGAACGAATTCAACCGCGATCCTGACTCCGAAGCCCCCGAGCCATCATGACCAACATTCACACCCTCGCCGAGCTGCGCGCTTCTCGCTATCGAATCCGCTCAGTCAAAGACGAAATGCGGGAGAACCTTCTGAGCAGAATCGCCCGCGGAGAGAAGACCTTTCCCGGCATTCACGGATATGACCGAACCGTGATCCCGGCCGTCCACAACGCGATCCTCTCCAAGCACGACATCATTCTGCTTGGCCTCCGCGGCCAGGCCAAGACGCGCATCCTCCGCTCGCTGACCACGCTGCTCGACGAGGCCATACCGATCGTCGAGGGGTGCGAGATCAACGACTTGCCCTTTCGTCCGGCTTGCAAGCGATGTCGCCGGCTCGCCGCGGAGCTCGGGGACGATCTTCCCGTCGCCTGGCTGCGGCGAGAGGAACGCTATCGGGAGAAGCTGGCCACGCCGGACGTCACGGTGGCCGATCTCATCGGCGACATCGATCCGATCAAGGCGGCCAACCAGCGGTTGACCTACGCCGACGAAGAAGTCATTCACTACGGGATCATCCCCCGTACGAACCGTGGCATCTTCGCCATCAATGAGCTGCCGGATCTGGCGCCGCGTATCCAGGTAGCTCTGCTGAACATCCTGGAAGAGCGCGATCTGCAGATCCGTGGCTTTCCGGTGCGCATTCCGATGGACGTGGTCCTGGTCTTCAGCGCGAATCCGGAGGACTACACGAGCCGCGGCAACATCATCACCCCGCTGAAGGACCGCATCGACTCACAGATCCTGACGCACTATCCGCAGAGCGTCCGTACGGCCATGCAGATCACCGAGCAGGAGGCGTGGCTCGAGCGGCCGGCGCCGGCTACAACCGACATCCCCCCGTACATGCGGGAGCTGATCGAGGAGATCGCCTTCGTGGCACGACAGTCGGAGCTCGTCGATCAGTCGTCCGGCGTTTCCGCGCGACTGACGATCTCCGCGATGGAGCTGCTTCAGTCCAACCTGGAGCGGCGCGCCGCGCTCACCGGAGACAACTATGTCTTTCCTCGGCTCTCCGACCTGGCCATGCTGCTGCCGGCCATCACAGGCAAGGTGGAGATGGTCTACGAGGGGGAACAGCAGGGCGCGGAAGTTGTGGCCAGAAAGCTGATTGGAACGGCGGTGGCGAAGTTGTTCGAGTCGAAGTTCCCGCCGGTGGAACGGGCGGGCGTCAACGCCCGGGCCGAGCGCAATCGTCCGGAGATGGATCACGACGATCTGGATGACGTGTTCGCCGGACGACGGGCGCGCAAGCCGGCGCCGCCTCCTCGCGAGGAGACGCGCAGCAACGCGAAAGCCGAACCCAACTACGACAGCATCCTGGCCTGGTTCGTCGACGGCAACAGGGTGACGCTTTCCGATGAGCAGCCGTTCGCCGAATACTTCCGTGAATTGAATCGCATCCCCAGGCTCGCGGAGACTGCGACGAAGTACGCGTCGTCGAAGAACGAGTACGAACAGGCGTTCTGGATGGAGATGATCCTGGAAGGATTGCACCAGGCGCTCCGCCTGGCGCGCGAGGATCTCGATTCCACGATCACTTTCCAGGAATTGATGAAGTTCAACGTGCTGCGCACAGTGAAATGACGTGCGCGCAGACGCGCGTCATCCTGAGGAGCGAAGCGACGAAGGATCCGATGAAAGTGGCCGCCGAAATCCCACCCGACCTCTCGCGCCAGATCGAACGGATCATCCGCGATGGATGGTTTCCCGATCAGGAGACGGTGGTGCGGGAAGCCCTCCTGCAGTTTGTCGACGCCAAGTCGTTTCTCGGCGACTCGCCGCGCATGCTGCACCGCTTCGCCGCCGACGCGCTGAATGACTCCAAGCCGGAGACCGCGCTCAAATTCGTCGATCGCGCGCTCTCCCTGATGGTCAATCAGAAGCTGACCGATTTCAATCTCTTCCAGAACCTCATCGAACTGCGCGTGCAGATCCTCCTCGTCCTCGGACGCGAAGCCGACGCTCTCGCCGCGCTGGAGGAGGCGCAGCAGACGCTTCCCAATAATCCATCCATCGCCAAGTGGATCGAACGGCTGCAAAAACAACGAACCTCGTGAGACACCGCTACTCCTATCTCGATCCCGACTTGATCCGCCAGCTCCTGGCGGAGATGGGACTGCGCCGCCTGTTCAACCATCTGCTCCTGCAGAGTGGTGGCGACGTTGAAGAGGCGATGCGCTGGATGAAAGCGCTGCAGGAACGCGGCTACATCGATCCGAATATCGATCTGCAGGCCTTCTTCGCCAGGCTGGTCGAGGAAAACATCATCGGTCAGGACGCCAATGGCAACGTTGTGCTAGCGGCAGGCGGGGAGCGGCAGATCCGGCGCGATGCCCTCGACGAGATTTTCAGCGGGCTGCAGAAATCGATGAGCGGCTATCACTCGGTCCCCAACGCAGGGCAGGGAACGGAGAGGCTCACCGAGACGCGAAGCTATCAGTTCGGCGACGACCCGATGTCGATCGACTCCATCCGCTCGCTGCAGAACGCGATGAAGCACACCGATCCCGCCGATCCGATCCTGATGACCGAGGACGATCTCGAGGTGTTCGAGACGGAGCACAACTCGGGATGCGCCACGGTTGTCATGATCGATATCTCGCATTCCATGGTGCTGTACGGCGAGGATCGCATCACGCCGGCGAAAAAAGTGGCCCTGGCCCTCACCGAGTTGATCCTCACCAAATACCCGAAGGACTCCATCGACGTATTGCTCTTCGGTGACGACGCCGTCGAGGTTCCGATCTCCGAGATCCCGTACGTAAAGGTTGGCCCGTATCACACGAACACCAAGGCCGGTCTGGAGTTGGCCCAGCAGATCCTCCGCCGCCGGAAGCACAACAACAAACAGATTTTCATGATCACCGACGGCAAGCCATCGGCGCTCTTCGAGAACGGCCGCCTCTACACCAACTCGTTCGGCCTGGACATGAAGATCGTGAATCGCACGCTGGAAGAGGCGGATCGCTGCCGCCGCGCCGGGATCCCCATCACCACGTTCATGCTGGCTACCGATCCGATGCTGGTCAACTTCATCGAACAGCTCTCCAAGATCAACCGCGGCAGGGCGTTCTACTCCTCTCCCGATCGGCTGGGCGAGTACATCCTGGCGGACTACATCCGCAACAGAAGGAAGTTCGTCCACTAGCGGTCTCATTCGCGATACCCCGCCCAGGTCCCTCGCTACGCTCGGGATGACAATCGGGTTCGGCCGCGTTATCTGGCCCGTGCGCAAGTTATTTGCGATCCTTCTCCTCGCCGCCTCCGCGGTCTCGGCGGACGATCTGACCTATCGGTCCATCCAGTCCGGCCCCAGCCCGACCGGCACTCCTATCTATGATCATGGGATCCGCGGAGAGGGGCAGATCATTGCGTTCCTCGACACGGGCGTCGACTACGACAGTTGCTACTTCGCCGAGCCGGACGGCTCGCGGCCGCCGATCAATACTCTGCTCGATACGAACAACGTCGATCTGTCGCGGCGAAAAATCATCGCCTATGACTTCCTCTACTCATGCGATGCGTTTCCGGGCGCTCCCGGTTGCGATGATCCGAACGATCCGACCGCGTATGACAATACCCGGCATGGGACGACGACGGCCGCGGCAGCGGTGGCAGACCGCGGAAGTGCGTCGCGTGACTCCGCGGACGGCCTCGCTCCGCACGCAAGGATGATCGTTCAGGATGGTGGCTTCATCGGCCCCGACAGCTGCTCCGACCGCCCCGGCTTCGGATGTCCGGTGAATCTGACGCCGATTCTCGAGCAGGCCTATCGGCAGGGTGCGCGCATCCATTCGAATTCGTGGGGCGATCGCCAGGGTGTCCCGCCACCGTCCAATCCTCCCACCGGAAACTACTCGGCCGGCGCGCGCGACATCGACGCGTTCGTCTGGTCTCATCCCGACATGCTCGTGGTCTTCAACACAGGCAACGCCAACGCGTCACCTCCACCGAGCTCCCTCTCGGCGCCGGGCGACGCCAAGAACACGATCCAGGTGGGAGGGACTCGCGATCCGATGCACTACGACGACGACTACCTGTCGTGGTTCTCACTGATCGGACCGACTCGCGACGGCCGCATCAAGCCCGACCTGATCGCTCCGGCGTTCGCCACGCTTGCGGATAGCGACGGCAACGTCTTGACGAACAACTGCAACGCGACCCGTCAGTTCGGAACGTCATACGCGTCGCCGGTCGTCGCCGGCGCCGCTGCTCTCGTCCGCCAGTACTACATGGAAGGTTTCTATCCGACGGGCGTCGCGACGGTCGCGGACCGACTCACCCCGAGCGCCGCGCTGCTCAAGGCCACTCTCATTGCCGCGGCCCGTCGCGCTCCGTACGTCGCCCCGTCGACCGGTCTGGTGGACACGAAGCCGGTCCCTTCGTATGAGCAGGGCTTCGGATTTCCAGTCCTTGGTGACGTGCTCTATTTCTCGGGCGACCGGGCGAAGCTTCGAGTGCTCGATGTGCCTCTCCTCTCCGGCCTGGCAGAAGGTGAGAACAGGGTCCTCCGCTTCAACGTGCACAGCGGGACACCGCTGAAGGTGGTTCTGGTATGGACCGATCCGCCGGGCGTTCCGCGAGGCGTCTCGGATTCGACACCCGAGCTGGTCAATGATCTCGATCTGCGCGTTTACGATCCCGCCGGTGCGCTTCTATTCGGCAATGAGGTGCTCCATCCCGGCCAACCCGATCGGCTCAACAACGTGGAGGTGGTGTCGGTCCCCCAGCCGCTGGCCGGCACCTATCTCGTTTCGATTTCCGCCAATTTACTGGGCCTCGGTCCGCGCCAGAGCTACGCGCTCGTGGTGACCGGCGACATCGACGACGGAAGCGCGCGCTCTCGCGCTGTGCGCCACTGACTCGATCGCTATAATCGCGCGCCATGTTGTCGCGCGAATACCTTCGCGATCATGCGGACCAATACCGCGCCGCGCTCCAGAAGCGCGGCATGAAGGTCGACTTCGATCGATTCCTCGAACTTGACGCCGAGCGGCGGCGCACCATCGCGCGCGTCGAGACTTTGAAGAATCAGCGCAACACGGCGTCGCAGGAAATCGCAGCCCTCAAGAAGAACAAGCAGGACGCCGGCGCACAGATCGGGGCCATGAAGCGCCTTGGCGATGAGATCAAACAGCTCGACGAGCTTCTGGCGCGCATCGAAGAGGATCTGCAAAACCTCGAGCTCTACCTTCCGAACGTACCGCATGACAGCGTCCCTGAGGGTCCGGATGAAAGCGCCAATCGCGTGGAGCGCACGTGGGGTGCGAAGCCCGGCTTCGATTTCAAGCCGAAGCCGCACTGGGACCTCGGCGAGGCCCTGGGCATCCTCGATTTCGATCGCGCGGCGAAGATCACCGGCGCGCGGTTTGCGCTGATCACCGGCGCCGGCGCGCGGCTCAATCGCGCCCTCATCGATTTCATGCTCGACACGCACAGCGCGCGCGGGTACACCGAAGTCGTCCCCCCCTACATCGTCAATGCCGAATCGCTGCGAGCGACCGGGCAGTTGCCGAAATTCGAAGAGGACCTGTTCAAGCTCGCCGACCGCGATTACTACCTGATTCCAACCGCCGAGGTGCCGGTCACCAACATCCACCGCGATGAGATTCTCGATGCGGCGATGCTCCCCATCCGCTACTGCGCCTATTCGCCCTGCTTTCGCAGCGAGGCGGGCTCCTATGGAAAGGACACGCGAGGCCTGATCCGCCTTCATCAATTCGAGAAAGTCGAGCTGGTCAAGTTCGCCCTGCCCGAACAGTCCTGGCAGGAGTTGGAGACGCTCACCCGCGACGCAGAGGCGATCCTGCAGGCGCTCGGCCTGCACTATCGCGTAGTCACTCTTTCGACCGGCGATGTCAGCTTCTCCTCGGCCAAGACGTACGACCTGGAAGTGTGGCTGCCGGGACAGGACACCTACAGGGAGATCTCTTCCTGTTCGAACTTCGCCGACTTTCAGGCTCGCCGCGCGAACATCCGCTATCGGACCGCCGACAAGAAGACCGCATTCGTGCACACGCTCAACGGATCAGGCTTACCCATCGGACGCATGCTCGTGGCCATCCTGGAGAATTGTCAGCAAGAGGATGGATCGGTGCGCGTCCCGGAAGCGCTTCAGCGCTACATGAAGGGTCTGACGCGGATCAGCGCATCTTGAGGACGGTCTGCGAGATTTCGCCGACCCCGCCCTCGTAAAGAATCTCGTAGCGCAGATCGGTGCCGCCGACGCGCACTCGATCGCCGTGGCAAAGCAGTGAGAGGAAGACTCGCATCCCGTTCACCCACGTTCCGTTGCGGCTCTTGAGATCCTCGACCGCGTAGCCTTCCGGGCCTCGATAGATTCTGGCGTGCCGCCCCGAGACGCCGAGGTCGAAGAGCTGGATGGAGACATCGCCTCCGCGTCCGATGACATATTCCGGTTCAGTGAGCGGGATGATGGTTCCTGCGCCGTCGCCGGCCACGATGGCCAGTTGAGCCACCGTTTGCTTCACTACATCCTTGTATGAGAGACGAGCCTCAGCCGAGACCAGCAGATTCGTGTCATCGCTCTCCTCGAGGACCGTGAGGTCGCCGGAGGAATCGGGCTCCTTCTGCTTCAGCGTCTCGTCCTCGAGATTCGGAACCGGGACAGGGACGGTTCGCGGATTCGCCGCGGGGATGGTGGAAGGCATCGCTTCGATCAGCTTATTCGCGTGAAGGCCGTACACCACGCGATAGACGGTGAGGGCATCCTCGTTCCCGTCGCGGCAGATGTCCTCGAGAGTACGCTGACCGTTGATCAGGAAGAGGATTTTCCACTCGTCGAGCGAGAGAGTGATTTTCTCCGTTTCCGGATTACTCACCGCCCGGTAGACGACGGAACTGTCGGGCAGGAGGCGCAAGCATTGCTCCCATTCCTCGATCCGCCGCGCTCCCTCCATGATGAGGTTGGAGAGGTCGATGGAGATCGTCACCGCATGCGGGGGGAGATCGATCCCGTCGTAGAACGCGAACAGACCGCTCTTCCAGACGAAGCAGTCGTAGATCACTTCCGAGACCTGAATCTTCAGATAGTCGTCGAGCTGCTCACTGGTGAGGATGCCTTTCTCGACGGCCAGATCGCCGAAGCGGCCGCCGCGCAGGATCAGCTCGTCGAGAGCATCGGCCTGCTGGCGAGTGATCTTTTTCTTGCGCAGAAGAATGGAGCCCAGACGTAGGGTCACCTGATTGCCGGCCGCATACACGACGGATCCTGAGCGAAAGAAGACATACGCTTCGCGGTCGTCGGAGGTCACCGTGAGCATGCCGGTCTTCTTCGTGGCGTTGAGAAATGTCAGAAGATCGGGGAGCTTGAACCCGTCAAGGCTTCCCTGAAGCGCGGTGGTGCCCATGGGATCGAGTCGATTGTAGTCTTGCTTCGCTCGTTTACAATCGCCGCCGCTTACTTGACGTTCGCGCGAAAAAACTCGATCGTCCGTTTCCACGCATCCGCTGCCGCGTCGGGCTTGTGCACTTCTTTTCGCGAGTCGTTGAAGAAGGCGTGTGCTGCTCCGGGATAGACGACGACCTGCACGCTCTTCCCCATTTTCTTCAATTGCTGCTCGAGTTGCCGTCCCTGCTCGGCCGGCACGCCGCGGTCCGCTTCACCATAGATAAGGAGGATGGGCGCTCGAAGATTGTTCCATTCCATCGGCACCTTCTTGAATCCGCCATAGAAGCTGACGACTGCGCCGACATTCTTTTCTTTCGTCCCCGTGTACTGCGCCAGCGCGCCTCCCATGCAGAAGCCGACGACTCCGTACGTCTTCGACGAGCATTCGGGTCGCTTCAGGAGCCACTCACCGGCGCCGGCGATCTCGCGCTCCGCGCGCTCCGCGTCGAGCTCCATGAGCATCTTTCCCGCTTCATCAGGTGACCTTGTCGTCTTGCCGTGAAACAGATCGGGAGCGATCGCTGCGAATCCCGCCTTGGAAAAGCGATTCACCACGTCTTCGATGTGCGGCACCAGGCCCCACCACTCTTGAATGACGACAACGGCAGGACCCTTTCCCGACGGCGGCGCCGCAAAGTAGCCCTGGCAGGTATGCGCGTTCGATGGAAATTCGACCCGTTGACCCATCGTGCAAGAACCTCCAGTTGGATGTTGATTGTATAGTTGCGTGCCCCACCGAGCCGGCGCGACTGTGAGAGAATGGAAACAGCCCGGAGGAAGGAATGGGGAGATGAGCCTGACGAGGGAGCAGGTCAACGGGCTGGCGAAGCGCCGTCGTTGCCCACGCTGCGACTTCAATAAAACGATCGGAAATGCGCTTTGCGCGTCGTGTCGGAGCAAGCTGCCCGCTCAGATGCGAGGCGGACTCGAGCGAATCCCTACAAAAGATACCTGGGTCGTGGCACGAGCCATCCGCGCCGCGGCGCGCTATTTCGACGTGCACTTCCAGTCGGTCCGAAATTTCGGGGGCGGAAAGCGCCGCTAACGCTGCGCTCGTTGAGCCAGCTCTGCCAATTCCTTCAGCCCCGCGTCTCGTGCTTCTGCGGCGATCCTTGAAGTGTCGCCACCATTGCGAAGCGCGTCGCCGAGAAGCGCGGCGAGGACCGCGCTCTTCATGCGGAGCGTGGCATCAGGCCAGGCCCGGAAATCGGCGGTGTTAACTTCCTTTTCGATGGTTCGCCGGTCGCCGTCCGCAGGGCGGTAAGAGAGCCGCACGTTCGCCACCGGGCTCGACTCGACGTGCGAACGCGGCTCGAATTCCTGCAGCAGCGTGATCGAGCTGTTGGCTTTCATCGAAACAGCGCGCCCGTGACTCTGCCCGGTCAGCGCTCGATGCGTCAGCTCGTTGTCCTTGAAGTTGATGTCCAGAGATGCGTCGCTGATGGACGCGGCGACATCGACCGAGACTCGGAGAAACTGTTTGCGCTGCGCAAACGGCGACGCCGTCACCTCCGTTTCCAGTCCGACGGCGTTTCCCGGCACGGCAGCAGGAGCCGCGAAGTGCTGCACCACTGCGGCGATGCTGACGTTTTCAGGGCGCTCGCCGCGATCAAGGGCCGCAACCATCCGGTCGTACTCTCCCCGCTCGCTCTCGACGCCGAAGTTCGATGCTGGGGCGAGCTTCTGCAGGCTCGCGGCTTTTGCGGAGCCCAGCCCCGCCACCGCCCGATCGCTGTTCCGCCCCTCGGCCATCGCAGCGGGCTCCGTGGCGACCGAGCGGCGGGGCGTGGGGGCGGGCGCGGCGGCGGGTGGGGGTGGGGCGAGGGCGGCGACGGGGGCCTCTTCTTTCGCTTCCCGTCGCGCGACGTCGCGCTTCTCGTCCACAAACCCGCGCTGACTGGTCGGTTTGGTCTGCGCCACCGCGACCTTCGTTCCAGGACGCTGAGCTTCCGTCACCTCGTCCACATTCTTTGCCTTGTCAGCGCGGGATACGGCCGGCGTTGCCTTCTTCGTCTGCCTGGCCGCGGTCAACGACGGCGCGCGCTCTTCCGACTTCCGCACAATCAACTGCAGGCCGAGATAGACCGAGGAGACCAGAATGAGGATGGAGGCTGCGACGCGCATGTTGAACGCGACTGACTGCGACAGCCGCTCACGCTCCCGCTCCGTGTCCAGCAACAGATGTTTCGGGATCTCTCCTTTGATCTTGTCGGCCAGCCCGGCCGGCGGCTTCGGCACCGGCGTCAGCGTCAACTTGCGTTGCAGATTCGCTCTTCGGTTGGGATTCATCGTTCTTCCTCATCGAGCGCCGACTCGAGAATCCCGAAGGCCTTGTGCAGCCGTTTGCGCACGGCCACGCCGGTGATGCTCTCGATTCGGGCAATCTCTTTCACCGGCAAACCGCCCCAGAAGTGCGCGGTCACGGTGAACCGGAGATCCTCCGGCAATTTCAAAACAGCCGCGCGCAAGCGCGTGGCATTTTCTTCATCGCTCAACAACTGATCGGCGCTCGGAGCGTCATCGCGCATCTCCGGCGCGTCGGGCGCATCGAGCGACGTCATCCTCCGCGGCCGCCGGATGGCATTGAGAAACGTGGTGTAGGCGATCCGATACAGCCAGGTGAAAAACTGAGACCTCCCGTCAAAACCGCTCAGCGCTTCCCACGCTTTGCGATACGTTTCCTGCGTCAGATCCGCGGCCATGTCGCGATCGCCGCAAAGGCGATAAAGCGAGGCGAAGACAGCCGAGTACGTTCGCTCTACGAGCTCTTCCGCCGCGGTGCGGTCGCCGCCCCGGATGGCCGCCAGCAAGCGACGTTCTTCGCTCCACGGCGGGATCACCGGATCATGCTCCGCATGCGGAGCGGGGAAGGAGGCTACCTTGCCCACGCCCGTTGGACACGGATTTGTTGGAAATTGCAACCACCGGCGATGGTTATGATCGCACGATGAAACGCTGGATTCCTCTGCTTCTGCTCCTGGCCTACTGTCACCGCGAGCCGCCCGCTCCGACTGCGCATTCGCAAGAAGTCGATGCGTGGCGAACAGAACGCCGAACGCGCCTGCTCAGCGACAACGGATGGCTGACCCTCGTCGGTCTCGACTGGCTGCACGAGGGAGTCAACGAGGTCACCCTTCCCACCCGCACTCCCATAACCGTGCGACTCACGCTGAAGAAGGGAAGAGTCACGATCGCACCGAATCGCCTCGCCGATATCAATGCTACGACCGTGCTTCGCGACGACACAGATCCGAGAGGCCCCAGCGTTGCCCACATCGGGACGTTGTCATTCCAGATCATCAAGCGGGCCGATGCGAAGGGCGACCGCTTTGGCGTGCGAATCAAGGATACGGAAAGCCAAGCGCGAAAGAACTTCAAAGGGCTCGACTACTTTCCTTACGACCCTCGGTACCGCGTCGAGGCCCGCTTCGAGCCGTACCAGCCTCCGAAGCACATCGCCATCACGAATGTTCTGGGCATGACCAGCGACGAGGTTTCGCCCGGTGCCCTGGTGTTCAAGCTGAAGCGGCGGACATACCGAATCGAGCCGATTCTCGAGCAGGGCGAGAGGGACCTCTTCATCATCTTCAAG
>Ga0070708_100002315_pt1 | contig 14744 bp, 6 predicted proteins | sample KBSK5503metaG_FD_65469 | JGI IMG/M metagenome (GOLD analysis project Ga0070708, IMG submission 65469) | Corn, switchgrass and miscanthus rhizosphere microbial communities from Kellogg Biological Station, Michigan, USA - KBS K5-50-3 metaG | ecosystem: Host-associated > Plants > Roots >...
GACGCGGGAACGGAACCTTCGACAGTTGCGCTCTCGTGGGTTGCGTCAAGTTTCAGTTCGCGCACGACCTTGCCGTTGCAAACTACCTGTAAGTGGTCCACTGGGACGAAGGAGCGCAACCAAGCGGTGAATTTGAGTTCGTGCTCACCGGCCTGAAGCGGCAAGTCGTCGCCTGGAATTTTCCCGTCCAAAGTGAATCCAAGTAGCGGGCCGTTGGTTGCGAAGGTGTGTCCGTGCTTCAGTGAATCCAACCACGGCGGGTGGGCGATCTTACCGTCCGGCACTCGCACATAAACTCGGTTCAAGCCCACGGGGCCGCGCAATGAAGCAAGGTTCGACATCGCGTCGGTCCCCGCAGCGGCCGGCAAGTGGAAGCCGAGATTCAGCAGGCGGTACCAGACCGAGGTTGTCGCAAGATGGTCGCTGAAGCCGAGGACTTCGATGTAGTCAACCTTGCCGAGGCCGACGTCAACCGGCAGGGCATGCCTCAGATCGGGGTTGTTACGAGGGTCCGGAGTTTCATCGTACGGATGCACGTAACCAGCCAGCGCGTGCTGTTCGTGCGCAAGGTCTATCACGTTTGTATTTGGAGGAAACGCGCTCGCGGCCGCCGTGTTGGAATATCCCGCATACTCTGGCAGCAGAAGATGATCTTCCAGGTTCAGAAGCCCGACATGCCCCCAATAGCTGGTGTGGAATTCCTGTCCGTGAAAGAGCAGCGTGGTCGCCGTCGATGCAGGATCGGCGCCAGGTCTGAAATAAGCAATATCGGGTACGCGTTGCTCCTTGTTGACGATCAGGTTCTCGACAATCGAGAGGTTTTCCGATTCCGCTTGCTGAATCATGTGCTGCGGAGTGTTGCGGTAAGCGCCGCCATAGTTCATGTGGACGTGAACGTCTCCACCCACCCAGCGGAAGCCGGGGTCGCGCGGAATATCGAGCGCACGCAGATGCAGGACAAGCTTTACTTCCTCGCCGGCTTTGGCTTCGACAGTTTTCTCCTCCACGCGATATTCAAAACCCTTCATCGCTAGGACGATGGCTCTTCCTGCCGGAACCGTGACCACGTCGCTGCCACGGCTTGCGAAGTAGTGCGCCTCAAATCGCTGAGCACCGCGCACGAAGCTGTCATCCGCCTGCATCCATGCGTCATCTGGTGCATAGGCGCGGCCATCTTCGCCAGTCACAAAAATACGAGCGGGCGTGACGTGCCCCTGCGGATCCAACACGGTAATTGCGATGCGAGCCGTTGGTTTCAAATACTGTCTATTTCTGGCCACGATCGGAGTCTGTTTGCCGCCGGGCGAATCAAGAATCCACAGCGAGGTGTTGCCGGTGCGATTGGAGATGAACGCGATTTGCGTGCCGTCCGGAGACCAGCGAGGATTGATGTTGTCGTAGTCTCCGTAGGTCAACTGGAAGGCATCACCGCCATCGGAGGGCATAGTCCAAAGCTGGTGCCACTGCTGGCCCAGATATGACGCGTACACGATGCGCTTGCCCTCGGGAGAAAACTCCGGTCTCGCCTTCCAATTAGTTTCCTCGTAGTGGATTTCGTGTGCGGGCTCGTCGGCCCCAGCCTTCCGGCGCCAGAAGCCGCCGGTTCCGTAGAGGTGTCCGCGATTTGAAACGTAGAGGATCTCGCTCCCGTCCCGCGACCATGTTGGGCTGATCTCGGTATCAAATTCGCTGTAGTAGTAGCGGGGAAGATGGCTCTTGTCCTCGCCAGTCACGCGCTGAATATTGGAGAGTTCGCCATTTGCAAAATCGCCGCTGAAAATATGGAAACGACGATTGTACGAAGTAGAGACAAAGACGATCCGCTTTCCATCTGGCGAAAACCGAGGATCTACGTTGACTGCGCCTCCCGAAGTGAGCTGGCGAGTGCGCATGGTCTGAAGATCGAACGCCCACAGTTCCAATTCGTCTCCAGCGTAAGACACATATACGATCCAGCGGCCATCCGGTGAGCAGTCAGGCAGGTAGTCGTACCCAGCGCCGGCGGTGAGTTGTTGCGCAGTTTCCGTGCCGATTTGCTGTCGCCAAAGAGATCCGGCCATCGAAAAGACGAGGGTGCGCGAACCCGGCATCCAGGCGACGGAACTGGGTCCCGTCGTGGGTTGAGGCAGATACATTTCGCGATAGTAGTAGGGTTCAGGCAGGTCAATTTGTGCCAACACCGGTTCACGTTTCGCGCCGCTCTGCACTTGTGCCCGGGCAGGATGCAGAAAGAGAAAGCTTGTGATTAGGGCGAAGGCGCATGCTCCTAACCACGCTGTCCCCCGGCTTGACAAGAATGATTTCAAGTTTTCTGCTGTTCGACCCTCTGTAAGCATCACTTCTGGCTTGAAGTGAGAGTCTTCAAGAAGCTGCAGTAAAAGTCCAGCCCGCGGTAGAACGATTCCTGCGGAACCCTTTCGTCCTTCCCGTGCTGGCGGTGATCACCGCGTTCAATGGCAATTCCTGAGACGCCATAAGTTGGCATTCCGGCAGCGCTGGTATAAACGCCGTCGGAGGCTCCCGTGGCCATCGTGGGAAAAACCGGTACGCCGGGCCACATTTTCGCAGCGACATTTTCGATCGCCTGAAGAACATCCGGACGAGGTGGCGGCGGAGGGTAAGAACGCTGGTCAGGAATGTTGTCGAGAATTTCTCTGGAGTTTGTAATGTAATGAATTTCGACCTTGGGATCAGCGATCGTCTCCGCAAGCTGCTGCCGGATCTCCTGCTTGGAGTGGCCGGGAAGGATTCGGCAATTCACGACGCCTTCGGCGCGTCCGGGCAACGCGTTGTTGGCGTGACCGCCGGCAAGGCGGGTCGCAACACAAGTTGTGTGCAGCTTGGAGTTATCAATCGGATCGCGGGAAAGTCGGCTGACTGCTTCAAGATCGGGCGGAGTGCGCAGCATCGCCTGAATGTCAGCGGAACGTTCTCCAGTTTCCACCTTGGCCAGATGCTCGTAGTAGGTGCGCGTGACACTGTTCAACTCGAAAGGAAACTTGTGTTGCTCCAGGCGCAGCAGCGCGTGAGCGAGTTCATAGATGGCGTTGTCAGGGCGGGGAAGCGAGCCGTGCCCGCCAGGGTTAGTGGTCACGAGTTGGTAGTCGGAGTACAGCTTCTCGGTTGCGTCCACGACCAGAGCGAGCGCCTTGCCATTGTCCAGTTGAACTTCTCCCCCGTCGTGGTTGAGCACGAACTCAGCGTCGATCAGATCACGATGATTGTTCAACAGCCAATCGACGCCATTTGACTTCCCACCTTCCTCGTCAGCGGTGAATGCCAGAATGATGTCACGATCCGGAACGAAGCCTTCTTTCTTTAAGCGAATCAGCGTCGCGGCCATGATCGCATCGCCATCTTTCATGTCCTGGGTGCCGCGGCCGTAGAAATAGCCGTCCTTCTCGACGAACTGAAATGGATCGGTGGTCCAATCCTCGCGGCGGGCTTCGACCACGTCAAGGTGTCCGATCAGCAGGACCGGTTTGTGCTTGCCTGAACCATGAAACCGGACGACGAGGTTCTTCTTACGGTCGTTGGGACCAAGCACATGAATGTCGCTCTCAGGAAATCCCGCGTCACCAAAACGTTTCGCTACAGCTTCCGACGCGCTGGTTACGTTGCCCACAGAATCTGTCGTATTGATTTCGATGAGCTGTTTGAAGATGTCGTGAGCAAGCTGCTTAGTGGGATCGTCGATCTGGGCGTGGGTGTCGGGAGTGAAGAGGGCGGCTGCGCATAAGATTAAGAGCAAGCGATTCAATTATTTCCCTCCGTTCGGCGAACGTTCAAGTTACCAGAAGCGACGACGTGTAGCAAAGCGCAGCCACATTCTTGCGAAACAGCCTCAGAACGAAATAATTTTGCACAGATTCCTATTGCAAAAATTTTGGAATCATGGCATCTTCAAATATCTTCTTACGAAAGGACGCCCGAATTGGCGGATTTCACAACTAAAACGCTAAGCGGGCAACTTCGGCCGATAGTCAGCCGAGGTTGCTATAGGGCGTCGCTGCGATCGCGCTAAGCGATCTTCTTTAGCCGGTTTCCGGCGCTCTTCCGCAAAACTAAAACTAGCTGGGTGGCGTAGGCCGCGGTTCCTTCGATTGAACCTCGACAACACCGCTGCCGCTAATTCCCCCAGCGTAACTTACAAGGTCAGTGGTGTTTGGCCACGGATACTTCTATGGCGAAACAGCCCTCGGGCTGTGAGGTTCGAATCCTCATGGGCGCAAGCCCTGCCGTGTCCGCTTGTTCCCTGACCGTAAATGTTTTGTTAGCTATGACCATGGGGACGGGCGCCCTCGCCCGTCCGGCCGAGCGAAGCTCGGCTGTAATCAACTTCGGCCGGTGGTGAAGACTGCGGTTACTTCGCCTGTGGAGCGGGAGATGCAGGTTCGAATCCTGCCGCGGGAATTACGCCCGTGTGGCTAAACGGTAAAGCGCCTAATGTTCCGTTGTCGCTTGTTCCCCGGCCTAAACAGAAACGTGTGGGGCGGACACTCTTGTCCGCGAAACCATCAGCTCCGGACAAGTGCCGGTTAGAAAACGAATTATGTTGGAACTCTTGAAAGGGATGCTGACCGGGCAAAACGCCCTCGCCTCTGGCGGTCTGCTGTTGATGATCATCGGCGGCTTGAGCGTGTATCTGCGCGCAGTGCCAGAGACTATCTGGTACTGGGTTGTCCAGCAGACCACCATGATGATCACGGTGGCGGATGATGACGCGGCATTCGTGTGGGTGAAGGAATGGTTCCTGGAACAAAAGTTTCTCAAGCGAATTCGCCACCTCGATCTCGACACAACCGTCCGCAACGAGCGGATCGCACTGATTCCGGCGCCAGGCAAACACTGGTTCTGGTACGAGGGTAGACCGTTCGAAGTGTGGTTCTCGCGCACCGAGAGCACATACGAACGGACCGCAAGGCGGGTGGAGTCACTCACGTTCCGGACCATTGGACGAAACCGTGCATCACTGCAGCAGTTTGTGGACGACATTGTGAGATGCCATTTGAAACGACAGGGTGTGCAGTCGTCCTTGTACACCTACAACGATGGCTGGGATTACGTCGAAGGATATGCTCCGCGGTTGCTGGACTCGGTTGTCTTGCAGCCCGGCGAGAAGGAGCACTTGGTTGAAGATGTGAAAAACTTCCGCGCGTCGAAGCAGCGGTATGCACGACTGGGGATTCCCTATCATCGCGGGTACTTGCTGTATGGGCCTCCGGGGACGGGCAAGACCTCGCTGGTATCGGCGCTGGCGGCACACTTTGGGCTTTCGATGTATGTGACCAATCTCACGGATTTCACTGATCGTAGCCTGATGAACGCTGTCAACCTGGTGCCGGCCAATTCAATGCTGCTGTTTGAAGACATTGATTGCGCCAAGAGCGGCAAGGCGCGCGAACCAGCGAGTTCGGGCGTGAACAATGGATCGCAAGGGCAAAACGAGAAGGCAAATGCCATCGCAAACGGCGTCACTCTCTCAGGTTTGTTGAATGTGCTGGACGGATTCTATGCTCCGGCCAATGTGTTGTTCGTGATGACGACGAACCGCATTGAGGTCTTGGACGAAGCGCTGTTGCGGCCTGGACGAATTGATTACCGGCTCTACTTAGGTAAGGCCAGCGATCGTCAGAAGGTGGAACTGTATTGCAGGTTCTTCCCAGAGGCGTCGGAAGTGGAGGCACGGGAGTTCGTTGAAGCTTCGCGGTCCGCGGAAACGATGGCCGAGTTTCAAGGATTGTTGTTGGGCTTGGAGCAGAGAGAAGGACGCTCGGATCTGGTGCCAGCAGATCATGGGATTCTGGCGTAGAGATTTCGCCGGTGGCGCAGGCAAGGGTTACTTCGGGAGCGGACAGCGCCGGTATGGAATCCTGCCAAGGCTTCGGCCTTGTAGTCTACCCAGAACATCCGCCATAAACTCTCGTCGCAAATTCCCCGGCGAAGAAACAGCAGGTTCCTCACCGCTAAAGCGGTTCGGAATGAGAGGACGTTTTGGTGGGAAGGTTATGGCAGGATTTTGCCAACGACCAGCGACAAACGACCGGTTTTCACGAAAGGAGGCCACTATGGCCCGACTGAACACAATGAACCTCAACTTTGGACCTCGCACGCATGAGGGCGCGCCCGCGCGTCACATTTCTTCGGAGCTGCAACTGCGGCGCTCGGTGCTGGCTTGCCTGCTCTGGGAGAACCAGTTTTACGAGGACGGAGTCGAGATCGCCGGCCGCATCGCCGAGTTGGTGCCGAAGGTTGCGGCGGAGAAGGTGGCTGCGCTTGCGGTCGAGGCGCGCGAGCAGATGAAGCTGCGTCATGCGCCGCTGGCACTGGTCCGCGAGATGGCGCGTCACAAGACGCACCGCGCTTTGGTTTCGGAGACGCTTGCTCGCGTCATCCAGCGTGCCGACGAGCTTGCCGAGTTCGTAGCCATTTACTGGAAGGACGGGCGTGTCCCGCTCTCCGGTCAGGTGAAGAAGGGGCTGGCTGCGGCGTTCCCCAGGTTTGATGAGTATCAGCTCGCCAAGTACGATCGCGGAGGGCCCATCAAGCTGCGTGATGTGCTCTTCCTCTGCCACGCCAAGCCGCGTGACACGGTCCAGGCCGGAGTGTGGAAGAAGCTGATCTGGGGACGCCTGAACGCGCCGGACACGTGGGAAGTCGCCCTGTCGTCTGGTGCGAATAAGCGCGAGGCCTGGGAGCGCCTGCTGCGCGAGCAGAAGCTGGGTGCGCTCGCCCTGCTCCGCAACCTGCGGAATATGCGCGAGGCTGGAGTGGACGAGTCGCTCGTGCTCTCCGCGCTCAGCTCGATGAGCACGGCGCGTGTGCTCCCGTTCCGTTTTCTCGCCGCGGCGCGTTACGCTCCGCAGTGGGAAGAGGCGCTCGAGCAGGCGATGCTGAAGTGCGTCGCCGGTGCGGAGAAGCTGCCAGGAAAGACGATTGTGCTGGTGGACGTTTCCGGCTCGATGACTGCGCCGCTGTCTCGTCGCTCCGAGATGCAGCGCACCGACGCAGCTTATGGGCTGGCGGTGCTCCTGCGCGAGATCGCGGAGATAGTCTCCGTGTACAGCTTCTCCGACGAGCTGGTTGAGCTGCCGGCACGGCGTGGATTCGCTCTGCGCGATGCCATCGACGCGTCTCAACGCCACAACAGTACTCAGCTCGGCAAGGCGGTCGAGATCCTCAACCGCACGGAGAAATACGACCGCCTGATCGTGATCACAGATGAGCAGGCGCAAGACAGAGTGCCAGGACCGGATGGCTCACGTGGAGATGACTCACGTGGGCACAGCCGCCCTCGGCTGTCGGGCGGCCCAGGTTCATCGGGCCGCAGCTCTGGCTACATGATTAACGTAGCCAGCTACAAGAACGGCGTCGGCTACGGCAAGTGGACGCACATCGATGGCTGGAGCGAGTCGGTCATCGAGTACATCCGCGCGCTGGAGCACACAGGCTGGGTGAACTGAGCAATGTGTGGGGCGGGCGCCCTCGCCCGCCCTGCGCATCAAACAGCAACAATGGACGGCTTTAGCCGCTGAGATACGTACCTCAGCGGCTAAAGTCCGGTTCTTGCAAGTGCGAATTGTTTGCAGGCCTGCAAGGCCTGCTCCACCCGAAACCAAGGCCTGCTCTACCCCGAAACAACGTGGAGTTCCCTCATCGTTGTCAATGATGGTCGAAATGGAACATGTCGAAGAGATCGCCCAACGCCGGACTGTTAAGCGGAACGTAGGGATTGCCTTTCGCCGAAACCGGGTTCGGAAAATTGTCCCGGCTGCGAGCGGTAAGCGGTCTTAGACCCCAATTCCGCTCGATGAATTTCAGGATCGAAACGTGGTCGGCGTAAGTGTGGTTGACATGGCCGCCCTTGGTAAAGTTTGCAACGATGATGAGCGGAATGCGTGGCCCATCGCCGAAGAAATCCAGCGGTTGCATGTAGCCGGAGTCATAGTAACCACCGCCTTCGTCGAAGGTGACGATAAGCGCGGTCTTGGCCATGACGTCGGGCTTGGATTGAAGCAGATCGACAATCTTTTTTGCCATGCCCTCGAACAGATCAACCTTCGATGAGGCTGGGTGACCATCCAGTAATCCGTCTGGCTTAATGAATGAAACCGCCGGCAGCGTGTCATTTTGGATGGCAGCGTACAAGTCAGTCGCGTCCTTGATATGCGCCGCCCGCTGTGCTGGGTCTCCCATGATCGCAGAAGCGTACGATTCGAAGTTACAAATGTTGCAGTAGGCGCCTCCTACCAACACCGTGGGATCGGTGCTGCTGGGATTGTGCTGCAGCGCTACTGCGGCGTTGTACGCGCCTCCGTAATACGCCCAAGAGATATTCTTTTCGTTAAGTGCGTCGCCGATTGTGCGAACGCTGCTCGGAGGAATCGTGCCGCCTTTGGCAATGCCAGCGGTGTCAATCGTGCCGTCCGGAAGGAAGCCTGGCGCGTCGTTGTTGATCATGTAGAAGTGTTGGGATTCGCAATTCGGGCTGGGATTGTAAGGGAGCGACTGCAGGTAATTCACGATAGGCAAGACTCCGGGCTGGGAAGTGTCCCCGCACTCGGTGAAATTGCCGTCGAAATTCAAATCAACGGTGTAAACGTCGTCTGTACCCGGCAACGGATTGGGATTCGCAATGTGCGATGGCGGCGTCGTCGGATTGCCCTGGCTGTCGCTCCAGAAAATTGCGTCACCGCTGCCCAGCATGACGTGGTTGGCCGCGGTGCCACCCATCACTGATTGATGGAAGTTGTCACTCATCGAGAACTTGTCGGCAAGGTGCTTCAGGAAAGGAACGTCGCCCTTCTGAACGTTATAGAACGCCATCGAATTGCCGCCGCCGTTATCGTCAATTCCTCCGAAAAAGGGATCGAATTGGTTGGTGTAGTTGGTAATCACAAAGGGATAAAGATCGTTCAAGCAGCCTGAAGGATTCTGCGCCGTCGCATTCGTGATGTTGCAATCCGATTGTTGCCACATCTCGAATAGCCGGTGAGTGGTATCTCCCGTGTAGGAATCGTAGGGCAGCTTGGCTCCCCGCAGCGCGAATGGACCGTTTGGCAGGTTATTGAAATTCTGCACGCGCGTATCGGGATCAGGCTGTAGGAACGTTTGCGAAAAGCCACTGGCCGCGCCGGTGGTCAGCAAAGGCAAACTCGGGGTCTCAAGTGAGGGCTCGACCGCAGCCAGTAGGTTCGTCGGCGTGCTGGGAGGAAAGATAGGCGAAGTGGGAGAAAAGTTCAGTGTCGGCTCAGGCAGTATGTCGTAAGGAGCCTTTTCTTGGTCGTTCAGGCTGATGAAGTATTGGCTTTGGAATGGAGCGACGGCCTGGAACTGCTGCGCTTGAGAGAAATTTGGGCCAGGCGTGCCGTCGGCGTTGATGATGCCTTTCGATAAAAGATTTGATACCGTTTCCCCCTTGCGCGGTACATAGGTCGCGAACAAGTGATCGAAAGTGCGGTTCTCGCCAATAAGGACGATGACATGTTTGATGGGTGTAGCAGTCTTAACGTGACCAGCGTTGCTAGTTGCGTTTTGACCGAACCCATTAAAGTTGTTAGACAGCAGTGCCACCAGGGACGCACCGAGCAGCGCGCGCCGCCGCCACTCTGTCAGCTTCGACATGTTAATCATGCTTCCTCCGATGCCTTGTCATTCACGTTCCGCAAGGCAGCGAGAAGGCTAGCAAACCGCATGTTGCAGGTTTATTAGGGCTGCGTAAACGGCGGGTAAAAAAGAAACGTGGCTTACCAGTCCAGTGACGCCGTCATGGGAGCACTGACGATTTGGGGAGGTGGCGCATGCTCTGCGCCGGGTGGTCGGCGTGGAGGGATAAGTACTTGGGAGGGAGCATCGCTTCCCTCCCAAGTAGTTCCACGAAACGACGGCGAGAGCGAGGGGTTAGTGACTGTCGCCGTCGTGGTCTTTGTCGCCTGTGCTCTTCAGGGTTACCTTCTCTTCTGGCTGCAGGGGGACTCTGCTGAGGCTGAGGCGGTCTTGCCGCCGGACGTGAGTCCCGGGTTTCCGACGTAGAGTGGGCGCTGCTAACGGGTTGATCATAGGTACATGATCGGCGGGATGCGCGAAAAACTTTAGCGCCACAGAGGTAGTCCAGATTCACATAACGCTCTCAGAACAACGGCGGACGGAAACGCCAGGGCCACGCTTACTCAGGAACACTCTGCTCTTCGCTGTGGGCGCGGAGGACGCGATCGACCGAATATGGCGCCCGCCGGGTGGGTTCATGATAATGGCGAACCTGCAGTTCGCCCAGGAGCCCGATTGCCAAGAGGTTCAAGCCAGCCAGCAGCAGCACGGCCGCAAAGATCATCATCGGGCCATGCTCCATCATGACGTGAGTGTGGTGCACAAACTTCTCGACAAATAACCAGAACGTGATGCCCATTCCAGCGAGAATTCCGAGCATCCCGACTGTGCCGAAGAAATGAAGCGGACGCCCGAGATATTTCAGCAGAAACCGGATCGTGATCAAGTCAAAAAAGACGCGGAAGGTGCGGGAGATGCCGTAATGCGAATTTCCGCGCTCGCGGTTCACATTGCGGATAGGTACTTCGCAGATTGAAGCTCCATGCCAGGAAGCCAGGGCCGGAATGAAGCGGTGTAGTTCGCCGTAAAGCGGGACCTGTTCGAGGATCTCGCGGCGGTAGGCTTTGAAAGTGGTCCCGAAATCGTGAATGTCGACGCCGCTGAGTTTCGCCATCAGCCAATTGGCACAACGGGACGGAATGCGGCGCAGCCAGAGATTGTCGATGCGCTGCTTGCGCCACCCGCTAACGATGTCATAGCCCTCGGAAATTTTCTCGAGAAAAAGCGGAATGTCAGTAGGATCATGCTGCAAATCGCCGTCCATGGCTATGATGTATTCTCCACGAGCGTGGTCGAAGCCAGCCGCCAGTGCCGAAGTCTGCCCGAAATTCCGCCGCAACCGGACGACCGTTACCCGGCTATCCACGCCGGCGATCTGGCGAAGCAGGGGAAAACTATCGTCAGACGAGCCATCATCCACAAAAACGATTTCGAAGCTCTCCCCGTTCGTCTCCATAACCGCCTTCAAACGGTCGTAGAGGTCGGTGACGTTTTCCTGCTCGTTATGCAGGGGTATGACGATTGAGTATCTGGGCATGAAGGTTTTATTATACGGTCTCGGTCCCCTAATCAGTCAGCTGAACAATCACTTTAGGAGGATGCGGGGAACCAGATCGACAAACGGTACATAAGGCTTTCCGTTCTATGATGAGGGGTCGGACGTGCTCATAAACGACTGAGGTCACGAATGACTCTGCTTATCATGTTTGGCGGCTTCATGGCGGCGGTGACTGCCATGACTTACCTTGAAGTCCGGCGCATTCGGAAAAGGCTGGCGCCGAAGTAGCGAAATCGAATTCAGAGAAAGCTAGGGAGCGGACACGAAAGTGTCCGTCCCCACACGCGGTCTAAAATCTAACCCGGTCCTTGCGGATATGCGGGCAAATCCGGAGGACGCTGTGGCAACTTCTTCGGATTCTCCTGGATCGCCTTCATTACCACCTCGATAGCCTTTTCCAGTTGCGGATCCTTTCCGCTCACCACCTGCTCGGGACGGTTCTCGACCACAATGTCCGGCTGGACACCATGATTCTCAATGATCCACTTGCTGTCCAGGCTATAGCGTGAGAATTCAGGACGAGTGATGTAGCCGCCATCCATCAGCGGAATGTTGCCGCGAATGCCACGCACACCGCCCCAGGTCCGCTCGCCAATGAGCGGGCCAAGTTTATAGAACTTAAACGCATAGCTGAAGATATCGCCGTCAGATGCAGCGTAATGGTTGGTTAAACAGGCCATTGATCCGACAAAGGTGTTCGGCGGAATAGTGCTATTTTCCCAATTGCGGGCAGAATCCATGGCGGAGAGAATACGCCGCAACCGTTCGAAGATCAGTTCATCTACAAAGCCACCGCCGTTATAGCGAACGTCAATGATCATGCCCTGTTTGCGAATCTGCGGGAAATACTGCTTTACGAATTCATCAAGTCCGGGTCCGCCCATGTCCGGCAGATAGACGTAGCCAACCTTGCCGCTCGTGGCGGTGTCCACCTTTCTGCGGTTGGTCTCTATCATGTTCAGCTCGCGCAGGTTGTACTCGTCGTTAATCGGTTTGACTTGCACATTGCGAGACCCATCTTCGGATGGCTTGGAGTTCACGGTGAGCGTGACCGCCTCATTTGCGGTATTCACAAAAAGTTCGTAAGGATCCTGGGGCGCCCGCAGGGAACGGCCATTCACTGCAAGCAAATAGTCTCCTTCTTTCACATTGATGCCGGGCTCAGTAAGCGGCGAACGAAGTTCCGGGTTCCAGTTCTCGCCAGGATAAATGTTCTTGATGCGATAGATGCCGCTGGCCTGGTCGAGTTCGTAATCCACGCCGAGCAGGCCGACGTTCACCGGATGCAGATCGGGATACTCTCCACCGCCCACATAAGTATGCGAGTTGGAGAGCTCGCCGATCATCTCGCCGAGAATGTATGTAAGCGAGTAACGGTCGGAGGCATAAGGCAGAAGCTGGGCATATTTCTCGCGCATCTTCTCCCAGTCCACACCATTCATTGAAGCTTCGTAGAAGTAATCGCGCTCCTGCCGCCAGACTTCGTTGAACATTTCCTTCCACTCTTGTGCGGGTTCGATTTCTGCACGCATGCCGTTCAAGCTGAGCGCTCCGTCTCCGACTTTCTTCGGCTCTCCCGCAGGTTTAGCGTCAATGATCCCGTACGTATGGGCTGCGTGCGGACCTCCGCCTGCCGCCTCGTAGAGCAATTTTGACCCGTCAAACGAAAGCGCGAAATGCTCGACGTTTTCGATCAGAGTCTTTCCTTTTCGTTCCTTAAGGTCATAAGTATGGACGGCTGAACTTTCTCCGGGGACCGGCCCGGAAAGTCCTTGAATCGGAGCGGTAGAGTAATAGAGAAAGCCCTTGGCGGCAGCAAAGGTGCGGATGACTGCAGGATCCATAGGGACAGCAACCACTCGGTCCTGGATGCCATCGAGATCAACCTTGACCTCCACCGGCTTCTCCTTTTCTTTTTTCTCCTTGTCCTTGTCCTTGTCTTTATCTTTGTCCTTGTCGTCTTCGGTACCCTTGGCTTCGTCCTTCTTAGTGGCCTTTTTCGACTTGGGGTCGGTGGCGGCGTCTTGTTCCATCGTCATTGGCGACGGCTCGGTCTTCTTCACCTCGGTCTCATCGCTTTGCACGCCGAAGGGCGAAGCCTCGTCTTTCTTAAGTGTCACCACATAAACACGAGTGGTCTTCGGATTGGCGAACTCAAAATCAACATTCCCCAATACTTCGTTGAAATCGCGATCCGATAAGTAGTAAAGATACTTGCCCTCAGGATCGAACGTCGGGTTATAGCTGTTGGTCATGCCCGAAGTCACGGCGCTGGATTTGTGGTCAGCTAGTGAATAAAGATGAACGACCGCATAGTTGTTCGCTTCTTGCTTGTCGTAGGCCAGCCACTTGCTGTCAGGCGCCCAGGCGTAATTCGTGATCTCGGCGTACTTTGCATGATCGATCTGGACGGGCTTTTTCTCGGAGACCTCTACATACCAAAGGTTCAGGTCTTTATCAGCCCACGCGATTTTCTTACTGTCAGGCGACCATGCCGGCGGAAACTTGAATCCCTTGTACCCGCTGGTGATTTGCTGTTCCTTGCCGAGGCCATCTTGGGGCGCGACGTAGATTTCGTCCTCACCGGTGCGGTCGGAGATATAGGCGATCAAGCGGCCATCCGGCGACCATGAAACCTTTTGTTCGCGGATTCCAGGCGTGCGAGTCAGGTTGCGAATGCTGCCTTCTTTTGCGGGGACGGTGAATACATCGCCGCGGGCAGCAAACACCGCGCGCTTGCCATCGGGCGCGATATCAAAATCAGTGACCAGCTTGCTTACGTTGTCCCAGTGCTTCATCACCTGAGCACGATCGGCAGGCAGCGAGATGTTGAGCTTCTTGGGCTCTTTCGACTGGAAATCGTACGTATAAAGGTAGCCGGCATTTTCGAATACGATTGAGTCAGGTCCGCGGCTCGGCCACATTACGTCCCAATCGGTGAAGTGAGTGAGCTGCTCCACCTGTTTGGAGCCAAGATCGTACGCGTAAAGATTCAAGTGATGTTCAGACCCGCGGTCCGACGTGAAATAAATCGTGTTCTCATGCCACATGGGAAAGCTGTCGGTCCACTCGGTGTGGGGAATATCTTCACTTGTGTTGTTCTTGAGATCGTAGATGGTGATCGCCTGTGCTAGTCCACCGGTATAGCGCTTCCACTGCCGAAAGTTGCGGAAAATCATGTTGTAGGCGATTTTCGTGCCGTCAGGTGAATAAGAAACCAGCCCGCCCTGGTCCATGGGCAGCGGCTGCGGCAAGCCGCCGTCAATGCTGACGGTGAACGGGCGCTTGATCCATCCATTCTGAGCATCGCGGCGCGAAAGAAACACGATGCGCTTGCTGTCAGGAGTCCAGGTAACCACTTCGTCGTGGATTCCCATGCGGTCGCTCAACGGTTGCGCGCTGCCCTGATAAAAGGTCAACTGCTTGGGCTGGCCGCCATCGGAAGGCATGACATAGACGTTGAAATTGCCGTCGTACTGGCCGGTGAAGGCGATCCATTTTCCGTCAGGTGAAAATTTCGGAAACAGTTCGCGCCCGGCGTGCGAGGTGATGCGGCGGGCGACACCTCCGGAAGTCGAGG
>Ga0070708_100002316_pt1 | contig 14740 bp, 13 predicted proteins | sample KBSK5503metaG_FD_65469 | JGI IMG/M metagenome (GOLD analysis project Ga0070708, IMG submission 65469) | Corn, switchgrass and miscanthus rhizosphere microbial communities from Kellogg Biological Station, Michigan, USA - KBS K5-50-3 metaG | ecosystem: Host-associated > Plants > Roots >...
GAGGAGATCTGGGCAGCGGATGATGTGGATTGCATCCCGATTGGTTTGGGCGGCTCGAACCCAGCTTTGCCCTGGCGTTGGATGCCTTCATCTGTGCGCTTGAGGGCAAGGACATCCCGTACCCATCGCTGATGGACGGCTTGCACACACAGATGATTGCAGAAGCGGCGGTCGTATCGTTGCGCACGAATCAACCGGTGAAGATTACCTACTGGCAGCCTGAGTAACAGCGTTTTTCTCGACAGTGGAGGTATCATGATGACACGTACAATCGGTATCGGTGTGATTGGGATGGGCTGGATGGGCGAAGTGCACAGTCGCTCGTATCGCGCCATCCCAGATCGTTTTCATGAGAGCGGGATTTTCCCCCGGCTTGTTGTCTGCGCCGATCCGGTGGAGGCGCGCGCGCAGGCTGCCCAGCAGCGCTTTGGCTTCGAGCGCTACACGACCGACTGGCGCGCGGTGATCGCCGATCCCGCGGTTGAGGTCGTCAACGTGGCTGCGCCTAACGGGATGCACCTGGAAATCAACCGGGCGGCGGCCCGGGCCAGGAAACACATCTTGTGTGAGAAACCGGTCGGCAAGGATCCGCAGGAAACCATCCAGAGTGCCGCTGCCGCCCATGAGGCTGGGGTGTTGACCTTCGTCGGCTACAACTATCGCTGGGCGCCGCTCGTCCAGTATGCCCGGCAGCTCATCGCCGAGGGGAAACTGGGACAGTTGACCCATTATCACGGTCGCTTTCTCAACGGCTATGCGGCTGACCCCAACGGCTTCCTCTCCTGGCGCTTTGAGCAGGAGCACGGCCTGGGCACCCTGGGCGACTTGATGTCGCACGTGATTGATCTGGCCCACATGCTGGTTGGCCCAATCACGCGCGTCACCAGCGACAAAGAAATCTTTATCCGCCGACGCCCCATTCCCCAACCGGGCAGCGGCACTCATTACGATGTCGGCAGCAGCCATGGCCCGATGGGAGACGTGACCAACGAGGATTACGTTAGCGCCCTGGTGCATTTTGAAAACGGCACGCACGGTATGCTAGAATCGTGCAGGGTCATCAATGGGGCCAAATGCGATATGTCTTTTGAAATTCACGGGACCAAAGGCGCCATCAAGTGGAATATGGAGCGCCTGAATGAACTCCAACTCCAGTGGCGCAACGATGAGAATCCGGCGCAGGACGGCTACACCACGCTCTTGAGCGGACCGGCCCACCCGTACCACCGCCACTTCAACCCGGCCTGGGGACTGAATCTGGGCTATGACGACCTGAAAGTGATTGAAGCCTACAACTTCTTGCACTCCGTCGTCACACACCAGCAGGGAGAACCAGGCTTTGCCGAGGCCCTGGCCGTAGCCAACGTCCAGCAGGCGATCATCCGCTCCTGGGAAAGCGAACGCTGGGAGGCTGTTGAACATTAGAAAGGGGGCAACATCATCAAAGTGGTGAATGCGCCTTGCTTGTGGGGTGTTATTGAGAATGTTGAAGTTGTGCTGCCACGTACAATAGGAGGAAACTATGCGACTTGGTTTTAATGGTGCGACTACACAAACCGCCAACCTCGCGACCGATATTTATGTCGCAGGACAGGCCGGCTACGATGTGATCGAGCTGCGCGATGGCAAGCTCGACCAGTTCCTGGCCCAAGGCTCACTCGACGACGTGCGCCGGATGCTGCGCGAGGCCGACGTAACGGCATGGACCATCAACGCGATCGACCGGGTCGGCGTGGATGGCGCGGTCGGCACGGCACGCGCAGTCGCACGCTGCCGTGAGTTGAGCCGCTACGCCCAGGCGATCGAGTGCCCGTGGGTGTTGGTCGTGCCCGGCCCGACGGACGGACGCACAGACGCGCAGGTCACGAGCGACACCGTCGCCACGCTACGGGAGATGGCCGACGCCGCGGCGGAGTTTGGCATCAGCGTCGCGTTCGAGTTCATGGGCTTTCCCTGGGCCGCCGTCCGCGACGTCGCGGGTGCATGGGAGATCGTCCAGGAAGCCAACCGGCCCAACCTCGGCATCATTGTGGACACCGCCCACTTCTACGCCGGCGGCTCAACACTGGAGTCGATCAGGGAAGTTGATCCAGAGCGGCTCGTCGTGCTGCATATCAACGATGTAGAAGATGTCGCAAAGCCCGACATCACCGACGGCCACCGGCTCTATCCCGGTGAAGGCGTCATTCCCCTCCAGGACATCCTCGGTGCCGTTCGTGCGACCGGGTGGGATGGAGTGCTGTCAGTCGAGCTATTCCGTGAGGGGTACTGGCAGCAGGATCCGCTGGCCGTGGCCCGCGAGGCAAAAGCCAGGACCGTCGCAGTGTGGGAGCGCGTGCTGCGCGGCGGGCGGTAGCGCATGACCAGGGTGCAGTCAATACGGGTATAGCAAGGAAGGAGACCATCTTGATTAGAGTTGCGAATGCGCCGTGTTCGTGGGGTATCATCGAGAATGTGGCCGGCGAGCGCGAGGGATATGCCTGGGTGCTCGATGAAATGCACGAGACCGGCTATCGGGGCACCGAACTGGGGGATTGGGGGTTCATGCCCACCGATCCCGATAAGCTGCGGCAGGAACTGGAGGCACGCGACCTCAACCTGCTGGCGTCCTGGGTCAGCGTCTATCTGCACGATCCGAGCCGCCTGGCCGAAAGCGAAGCGGCGGCGGTTCGCACCGCTCGGCTGCTCGCGGACATAGGCGGGCCAAACGCCTTGATCGTGCTCGGCAATGACCCATATACCGATCCCATGCGCACCAAATACGCCGGGCGAATCAAACCGGAACAGGGCATGAGCGATACGCAGTGGCAGAGCTTTGCGGCGGGGGCAAACCGGCTTGCCCACGCCGTACAACGCGAGACCGGCTTACGAACGGCGTTTCATCACCACATTGGCACCTGGGTGGAAACGCCGGAGGAAACAGCCAAATTCCTGAGTGTGACCGATCCGGACGTGGTAGGCTTGTGCTTTGACACCGGGCACTACCGTTTTGGTGGGGGCGATCCCGTCGAAGGGCTGCGCCGACACGCCGACCGCGTGTGGCATGTCCACTTCAAAGATCACGATCCACGGGTCGCCGAACAATCCCGTCGCAACGAGTGGGATGCCATCCAGTCCGTCGAACACGGCGTGTTCTGCGAACTGGGCCACGGGGATGTCGACTTCCCAGCGGTCATACAGGAGCTGAAAGACATCGGGTACGGTGGCTGGATCGTCGTGGAGCAGGATGTGTTGCCCGGCATGGGTACGCCCAAAGAAAGTGCGCAGCGAAACCGCGACTACATTCGTTCGATCGGCTTATAGATTACTGTACTGAAAGGAGGATATGGATGGCTGACATATCGATTGGTGTGATTGGCGCAGGCGGCATGGGCACACGCCACGTGCTGAACTTGCAGCGCCACGTGAAGGGCGCACGCGTGGTGGCAATCTATGATCTCGACCAGGCCCGTGCGGGGCAGGTGGCTGCGGAATGTGGTTCTGCCAGGGCCTTCTCAGATCCGCTGCAACAGATCCAGGATGCTGGCGTCGATGCCGTGGTGATTGCGTCACCCGACCCCACCCATGCGCAGTTTGTACATGAGTGTTTGCGGCACCACAAGCCTGTGCTCTGCGAAAAACCGCTGGCGACCACGGCCGACGAGGCCCTGAAGATCATCGAGGCAGAACAAGCCCTGGGGCGTCGACTCATCGCCGTCGGCTTTATGCGCCGCTTTGATCCCCAGCATGTGGCCGTCCAGCAGGTGGTCACAGCGGGGGAAATCGGCCGCTCGATCCTGTTCAAAGGCGTGCATCGCAACCCGACGCTCCCGCCCCTCTGGTCCGGCGAGGTCGTCGTCAGGAACGCGGCCATTCACGATATTGATTCGGCCCGCTGGCTCTTGGGGCAGGAGATAACAGAGGTGTATGTGCGGGGTGTGCGGACGCACACGTCGTTCAGCGACGAGACACAGGATATGCTGCTCATACAGATGACGTTGCGCGGCGAGTGCTTAGCAACGGCGGAGGTGTCTGTCGCGGTTGAGTACGGGTATGAAGTGTCGGCCGAAATCGTCGGTGAACGGGGCACCGCTGTGACCTTGCAACCTGATGATGTGCTGGTGCGGGCCCGAGAAGCACGGTCCGTGGCCGTTCCCAGGAACCACCTCGCGCGCTTTCAGGAAGCCTATATCCTAGAGTTGACGGATTGGGTGCATTCCGTCCAAACCGAGCAAGCGTTTACCGGGGCGACTGCCTGGGATGGCTATATGTCGCTGCTGGTCACTGATGCTTGTATTCAATCCTTACAGAGCGGCACACAGGTACCAGTGCCAACTCCGGAGAGACCAGGCCTCTATCAGGAACGGGAGGCGCAAGGAGGAGCAGATGTCGACTGAAAAGCGCGTCAACATCGGGATGATTGGTGCGGGCTGGTGGCCGAACACGATGCATATGCCGGCGTTAGCCGCCTGCGAGCAGGCCAATGTCGTGGCTGTATGTGATCTGATTCCAGAGCGAGCAGAGGCGCTCGCGAAGAAGTATCACATTCCCCATACGTTCACCGATTATAAAGAATTGCTCGCCAGCGGTTTGTGCGAGGCAGTTGTCGTGGCTACAACCAATGACGCGCATTACCACATCACCATGGACGCGCTCAATCGCGGGCTGCATGCCATTTGCGAAAAGCCACTCGCGCTCAACTACGCCCAGGCATCCGAAATGGCCGCTACGGCCCAGAAAAAAGGCTTGATTACATGCGTGCCTTTCACCTACCGCTACATGCCATCGACGCGCTATCTCAAACAGCTCATTGATGAGGGCTACCTGGGGCAGCCCTATCACCTGCACATGCGGTACTACGCCGGGTTCGCCCGCGATCCGAGGACGTATTTGTGGCGTTTCGAACGCGAGATCGCCGGCTCGGGCGCCCTGGCCGACATCGGGTCACACTTCCTCCACGTGGCCGAATGGTTTTATGGCGAAATCGAGGCCGTGAGCGCTCAGTTGAGCGCCCTGGTGAAACGCCCGCCCAACCCACAAGGCCAATCATACGAACAGGCCGACGACTCGGCCATGGTGATGTTGCGGTTCAAGAACGGGGCGCAGGGGTTGGTACATGCGTCGGCCATCGCGTACGAAAGGACCTACGAGGATAAGGGCTACGGCTTCGATCAGGTCCATGAATGGGATTTTCACGGCTCGAATGGCACGCTGCGCCAGGTCATCGACTGGGATTTCCGGCAGCGAATTACGGGGGACCGGCCAGGGGACGGACCGGAGCGTGAACTGACCGTCCCTGATCGTTTTTGGGGCGACGCCCGCCGTGAGCGCGTGATCGAAACCTGGGAGGACGTGTTTCGCAAACAGGGGTTTATGGACGGTGAGTTCGTGCGTGCAGTGGCAAACGGAGAACCGATGGTGCCAAACTTTGACGACGGCGCACGGGTGCAACAACTACTGGATGCCGCTATCGAAAGCGCCGAGACGGGCTGCTGGGTCAAAACGGAACTGAGGAGAAGACCTTCATGAACATTCGCAAACTCGATCACGTGTCATTCCTTGTGAAAGATGTTGAGCGCTCGCGCCGCTTCTACGGCCAGGTACTGGGGCTGCGAGAAATTCCGCGTCCGAGCAACGCGAGTAATTCCGGTGCCTGGCTCACCAACGATGAGCACAGTTTTGAAGTTCACCTCATTGGCGAGGCCGAGGCAGGTCGCGTGGCACAGACGCATACGCAGTATCGCCGCGAAGAGCTGGCACATGGTCAAGGGTCACATCCCGCCTTCGAAGTAGAGAATCTGGAAGCCACGATGCAGCACCTTGGTGCCCTGAATGTGGAGATCGTGGGTGGTCCGCGTCCCCGTGGCGATGGTGTACAACAGATATTTATCTGCGACCCCGATGGCTACATGATAGAACTATTTGTTTGGGAAGCTAGATGACATTTAAGGAGAAGCAAGTATGGGTGTGCTTATCAAGCCGCAAACTGATCAGAGAGATGGAATTCTTCGTACAGTGGATATTACACCGGAGACAGCTGGCTGGCAGTACGTCTCGTTCGCAGTATACAATCTGACCCGAGGACAGATGCTTCGTGGCGCGGCAAACGGAAGGGAGACCGCTGTGGTCATGTTGTCCGGCATAGGCAGGGCCGAGCTCAATGGACAGCCGATGGGGCAGCTCGGTGAGCGGCTCAGCGTCTTTGAAAACAAAGCTCCGTACGCGCTCTATCTGTCTGAGGACGCCAGCTACCAGGTCGAATGCACCTCAGATAGCATGGAGGTCGCTATAGCGAGTGCTCCGACCACACACCAGCATCTTCCAGCCCGTGTGATTCGCCCGGAAGATGTGAGTGTGGAACGACGGGGTGAGGGCAACACGCAGCGCCGCGTCCAGCATATCCTGGATACCGATCAGGAAGCCGAGCGCTTGATCATTGTCGAGGTCATCACTCCGGCTGGCAACTGGTCCTCGTTCCCTCCACACAAACACGATACCGAGAATCCGCCCTATGAGGCCTACCTGGAAGAGATCTATTACCATCACGTTCAGCCAGCCGATGGATTTGCCTTTCAGCGCGTGTACACTGGCGAGGAATTTGATGAAACGGTCGCTGTCCACGATGGGGATCTAGTCCTGGTGCCCAGGGGCTATCACGTCGTCTCGGCCGCCCCCGGCTTTGATCTCTACTATCTCAACATTATGGCGGGCCCTCATCGCGTGTGGAATTACCAGGTCGATCCCGCATTCCATCGCTTGCTTCCCCCATCGGGCAGGATCACCGGTGCGAGCGTTCGTCCATCCGCAAAAGAAGACTGAGTGACAGTGCCCCGTAGCAGCATAGCCATCATGGCAATAGGGCAGAAGTGAACATTGTGCAGCGGGATGAAGACGTGTAAAGCGTAGCATGTAGTACGTTCCTCCATTCATTCATGAACAGGAGAAGAACAGGAGCCAGCTATGGATACGACCGGCAGGTCATATGATGTGATCACGATGGGGCGCTCTTCGATTGATCTCTACTCTAACGATATCGGTGTTCCGTTTGTGGAGATTACCAACTTCGCCGCCTATGTGGGTGGTTGCCCAACGAATATCAGCGTTGGCACGCGGCGTTTGGGCCTGCGTTCAGCACTCTTGACAGCGGTAGGGGATGACCAGGTGGGTAACTTCATCCTGCATTTTCTACAGCGTGAGGGCGTAGAAACAGGGTTTATCCCACGTAAACCAGGGCGGCGTTCCAGTGCCGTGGTGCTGGGGATTGAGCCGCCTGATCGCTTCCCATTGACATACTACCGCGATAATTGTGCCGATATTGAACTGACTATTGATGATGTGCTGGCAACGCCGATTGCGAACAGCCGTGCTCTCTTGATTAGTGGTACTGGTCTGAGCAAAGAACCAAGTCGTAGCGCAACGCTCTTTGCCGCCGAGACTGCTCACCAGGCAGGTGTGCCAGTGGTGCTGGATATCGATTTCCGCCCAGATCAGTGGGATGATCCCCGCGCCTTCGGCGTCATCCTGCGCTCGGTCTTGCGCCTGGTCGATATCGTGATTGGCACCGATGACGAAATCAATGCCGCGATGTTGACCGATGCGAGCCAGGTAAGCCTGACGCATTCCCAGATCTCGGACGCCCGTGTCAGCGGGAATATCAACACCGCAATCCAGGCATTGCTTGATCTTGGACCAAGAGTAGTGGCGCAGAAACGTGGCGCGGCTGGTGCAACAGTTCATCTCGTCTCAAACGGAGATGGTGCCACACACATTGACGTGCCAGGCTTTCCCGTCGAGGTGAGTAATATCCTGGGGGCTGGCGATGCCTTTGCTTCTGGGTTCCTCTATGGTTTCGTCAAAGGCTGGGACTGGTACAAGATCACGCGCCTTGCGAATGCCTGTGACGCAATACTCGTCACGAAGCATGGCTGCGCCAACTTTATGCCCACTCATGACGAGGTGATGGCATTCATTTCAGATCTCGGTGGATTCTAGGAGCCCGATAATGCCCATTAACAAACTCATCCCACCCTCCGTGGGGGCCGATGTATCGCGCCCAGCGCCGATTTATCAGCCCTTGGTGGATTTTCCGCTATCCCGCTTCATTTGTTAATGTGCATTATCGCGCCCAGAAGATGGGAGAACAAACATGAATGAACAGGCTACCAGACGCCTGACGATGGCTCAGGCCGTCATTGCCTTTCTCAAAAACCAGTATGTGGAGCGCGACGGGAGCGAACAACCTTTTTTTGCCGGATGTTTTGGCATCTTCGGCCACGGCAATGTGGCTGGCATCGGCCAGGCGTTGCAGCAGATGCCCGAGTTTCGCTATTATCAGGCACGCAACGAGCAGGCCATGGTACATATCACCGCGGCCTATGCGAAAACCAAAAACCGGTTGCAGACGCTTGCTTGTACCTCGTCCGTCGGCCCCGGCGCAACCAACATGGTGACCGGTGCGGCCCTTGCTACGATCAATCGTCTGCCCGTGCTGCTGCTACCAGGAGATATTTTCGCCCGCCGCAACGTCGCCCCGGTTCTGCAACAGTTGGAGTCCGAATATACCCAGGACATCTCGGTCAATGATTGCTTTCGACCGGTAAGCCGTTATTGGGACCGCATCACGCGCCCGGAGCAACTGCTGACCGCACTGCCGGAGGCTATGCGCGTGCTGACCAGCCTGGCAGAAACCGGAGCCGTCACACTGGCGCTTCCCGAGGACGTACAGACGGAGGCGTATGCCTATCCTGAAGCGTTCTTCCGCAAGCGCGTCTGGCACGTCCCGCGTAATCGGCCAGATCGCCGCGCACTGGAGCAGGCTGCAGCCTGGATTCGTGCAAGCAAGCAGCCGTTGATTGTCGCCGGTGGCGGCGTGATTTATGCAGAGGCCACAGAGGTCCTGCAGCGTTTTGTGGACCACACCGGCATTCCCGTCGGCGAGACGATGGCTGGGAAAGGGAGCCTGCGCTACGACCACCCGCTGAGCCTGGGTGCGATTGGGGCCACAGGCACCTTCGCAGCCAACCGACTTGCCAGGGATGCTGACCTGGTCATCGGCATCGGCACCCGCTACAGCGATTTCACCACGTCCTCAAAGACGGCCTTTCAGCATCCCGACGTACGCTTCATCAATATCAATGTGGCGGCGTTTGACGCCTCTAAGCACCTGGCCTTGCCGCTGGTTGGTGACGCACAGGTGACGCTGGAGGAGTTACTCGGCCTGCTGGATAGCTACTCGGTTGAGGCGGACTATCGTATGCAGGCCGAGCAGCTTCACCAGGAGTGGGACAGCGAGGTGGAGCGGATCTACAACATCCGTCACACGCCGTTGCCAAGTCAGGGCGAGTTGATCGGCGCAGTGAACGAACTGAGCGAGCCCTCCGCGATCATGGTGTGTGCTGCTGGCAGTCTGCCTGGCGACTTGCACAAGCTCTGGCGGGCCCGTCATCCGAAGAACTACCACATGGAATATGGCTATAGCTGCATGGGCTATGAGATCGCTGGTGGCCTTGGGATCAAGATGGCTGCGCCCGAGCGCGATGTCTATGTCATGGTCGGCGATGGTTCCTATCTGATGATGAACAGCGAGATCGTGACTTCGGTCCAGGAGCACTATAAATTGATTATCGTCCTGCTTGATAACTCTGGCTTCAAGAGCATTGGCGCACTCAGCCGTTCGCTTGGACAGGAGGGCTTCGGCACTCGCTATGTCTATCCGCATAATGGCAGGTGGCCGACAGACGCAGCAGGGCCTGATATGCAGACGTTGTCGGTTGACCTGGCGGCGAACGCACGGAGTTTGGGGGCGCACGTGGTCGAGTGCAAAACGTATGCAGACTTCGTGGCCGCCATCGAGAAAGTGCGGACTACTGATCGCACCTCGGTGATCTACATTCAGGATGATCGCTACATGGCCATACCCGACTATGAAGGCTGGTGGGATGTGCCGGTCGCCGAAGTCAGCGCGATGCCCTCCGTGCAGGCTGTTCGTGCTGAGTGGACCACCAAGCGGCAAAAGGAACGGTATTTCCTGGAGCAATAGATCAGGAGATGCCATCGATAGAACTGTTCAGTATAGCGAATTGACAACACACGAGACGGACGAGATGTACCGGCTCCACGGAGGTGACACGATGATCCAGGATGGACAGCTACTCAATTATATTGGAGGGAAATGGCAGCGCTCGCATGCCAGCGAGTTTCTCGACGTACGTAACCCTGCGACCGGCGAGACGATGGTGCGGGTACCACTGTCGTCCGCTGACGAGGTGGACGAAGCGGCCCAGGCGGCCCAGGCGGCCTTCGCCGACTGGCGACGCACGCCGCCGGTCCAACGCATCCAGTATCTCTTCAAGCTCAAGAAGTTGTTGGATGACCACTTTGACGAGATCGCTCGTCTGACGGTTGATGAGTGCGGCAAAACGATGGACGAGTCGCGAGGCGAGCTGCGACGCGGCGTCGAGAACGTCGAAGTCGCCACCGGCATCCCGTCGTTGATGATGGGCTATAACTCCGAAGACATTGCACGCGGCATTGACGAACACATGTTTCGTCAGCCACTAGGCGTCGTCGCAGCGATCACGCCGTTCAACTTTCCCGGCATGATCCCACTCTGGTACTTGCCCTATGCCATCGCCTGTGGCAACTGCTTCATTCTGAAGCCTTCAGAGAAGGTGCCGATGACGATGAGCCGGGTCTTTGACCTGATCGATGAGTTGGGCCTGCCGCCGGGCGTGGTCAGCCTGGTGAATGGCTCGAAGGCGACCGTTGATGCCTTGCTCGACCACCCAGCCGTGCGTGCCATCTCCTTCGTCGGCTCCTCAGCGGTGGCCAAGTATGTCTACAGCCGGGCGGCGGCCAACGGCAAGCGTGCCCAGTGCGCGGGTGGGGCCAAGAACCCGGTCGTTGTCTTGCCGGATGCCGATATGGAGATGGCTACCCGCATCATCGTCGACTCGTCCTTTGGCTGCGCCGGACAGCGCTGCCTGGCCACCTCGGTGACCATCACCGTCGGCGAGGCGGGCCGCGAATTCAGAGATCGGATCACCCATGTAGCAGAGACGCGCAAGGTCGGCTACGGGATCGAGCCGGAGGTCGAGATGGGACCGGTCATCACGGCTGAGAGCAAGCAGCGCATCGAGTCGTTGATCGGCAAAGGCGTGAACGAAGGGGCCAGGGTCCTCGTCGACGGGCGCAACGCGTCGATCCCGGGCTACGAGCGGGGTTACTTCGTGCGCCCGACGGTCCTGGACAACATCACTCCGCGCAGTGAGCTCGCTGGGACCGAGATCTTCGGGCCGGTGCTGAGCCTGATGCACGCCCAGACGATTGATGAGGCGATTGAATATGTGAACGCCACCTCTTATGGCAATATGGCCTGCCTGTTCACGACCAGTGGGGCTGCCGCACGCAAGTTCCGCTACGAGGCCCAGGCAGGCAACATTGGCATCAACATCGGCGTGGCCGCTCCGATGGCCTTCTTCCCGTTCTCTGGCTGGAAGGAGAGCTTCTTCGGCGATATGCACGCCCAGGGTCGCGACGCCATCGAATTCTACACGGAAAAGAAGGTCGTGGTTGAGCGCTGGCCTCGGGAGTGGTCACGCAAGTTCTAGGGAAGGGACTGCCTCAGGCGGGTCCTCCCGGTAAGTGGTCATAGCGCTGGCTGCCCAACAGTCCCTGGTCGCACACCGAGCGGTCCGTCTGAGCGAAATTCAGTAATGAGCCAAGGAGGAGAGCCCACTATCACTTTTTAAGAAAGAAGGGATGTATGAAAGCTATTGCTGTCTTTCCTAAGACGTGCGAGGTAAAGTTGATCGATCATGAGGAGCCGAAGATCACGACGCCGGCGCAGGTCAAGCTGCGCATGCTGGAGGTTGGCGTGTGCGGTACCGATAAGAAGATTACCTCGTTCCAGTTCGGCACTCCTCCTACTGGCTATGAGTACCTGGTGATTGGGCACGAGTCGCTCAGTGAAGTGGTCGAGGTGGGTTCGGAGGTGCGCGATATCAAGCCGGGCGACCTGGTAGTGACGGCCGTGCGGCGTCCGTGTCCACATGATTATTGTCGCGCCTGTCGTATGGGGCACCAGGATTTCTGTTTTACGGGCGATTTCACCGAATGCGGTATTAAAGAGGCGCACGGCTTTATGACCGAGTTTGTGATCGATGAAGAGTGCCACATGAACGTGGTGCCCCACGAACTGCACGATGTGGGAGTGCTGACTGAGCCGCTTACGGTTGCGGAGAAGGCCATGGCGCAGGTCTGGCAAATTCAGCAGCGCCTCCCGTGGATTGATCCCAACACGTCAGCTCAGATGCGCGGGAAAGGCCTTAAGGCGATGGTGCTGGGTGCTGGCCCGGTTGGACAACTAGGGGCGATGGTGCTCGTTGCAGCAGGCTTCGAGACGTATGTCTATTCACGCTCCAAAGTGCCCAATCCCAAGGCAGACCTGGTAGAGGCAATCGGAGGCAAATATATCTCCAATGAAACAACATCGGTCGAGCAGCTCGCTGAACAGGTCGGCAATATCGATCTCGTCTTCGAAGCGGCGGGAGCTTCACAGATCGCCTTCGATGTGATGCGAGTATTGGGTACCAATGCTATCTTCGTCTTCGCTGGTGTGCCTGACCACAAAGCCCCCATCAAAGTTGATACCGCTCTCTTGATCCGCGATCACGTGCTGAAGAATCAGGCTGTCTTGGGCTCGGTGAACGCTGGCAGGGCTGCCTTTGAGGCTGCGATTCGCGATCTCGGTGTCTTTAAGCAGCGCTGGCCGCAGGCACTGCGTTCGCTGATTACGGGGCACTATCCTATTGAGCAGGCCCCGCAGTTGTTGCTCGGCAGTGCAGGGGGAATCAAGAACGTCGTTACATTGTAGGGACCGGTTTTTTTGGCTGAATGGCAAACTTGCCTTGAGGCACGCTCATTTTGAGGTGACACAACGGACATTTCTCGCTCATCTCAAGCGAAGTTTGCCATTCAGCCCTTTTTTCAAGAATGGCAAACTCGATCTGCAAGGAATATACTGAAGGACGACCACGACCTGGTTCAAAAGTTGATTGCCGCACGTGCGTGCAGAAAGAGGATATTCGTGCCCCAACGGAGGCTTCAACGCCGAGAAAGAGGGTCACAAGTAATTCATTTCTAGAAATCCATCGTGAGTGGATTTGTTGGAAAGATCATAAATTCGCCACTTCTGACGCATAATGCGTATAAGAAGTGAGAAGCAAATACCCGAAAAAAGCCTTAACATGCTAAGTACCTACGTAGCTGGGATAAACATGGGGTCAACGTATCGAAACCTGGAAACTGTACGCGAAGAAACGTTGGTACGGACAGGTTGCCTCAAATGGCAAGAATCTTAGCCGACCCTCTTCATTTGGATAACACGAAGGCAAACTTTCTCAACTCATCATCTTCCTGAGAGATTGAAGAGAGCAGAGGCGTATTTGAAAGCAGAAACGTCTTTGAAAAAGAAAGGTAGCAATTCGTATATCTGGAGAGAGAGAGAAAGCACCCGAACAAAGAAAGCGCCATCCCTTTCTCCAATCGATACGAAACAGATGGGGCTGTTCCCTTGTTCTCTTCTTCACCCTCATCCTTCTTCTTGTGTTCTCCATTCAGCCCTTCTTCTTCACTCTGACCCATTTCAATGCCATCACCTGTGGTTCTCTCACCGTGTCCGATCAGCAGCCTCCCAGTCAAGTGGTCTTCCCTGACAAAAGAACGGCCATACAGGCTATGCAATGCTTTCTCCATGCACATCAACGCTGTGAAGCTGCCACACTTCCCATACTCTCTGAAGAGCTCGAAAATTCGGACCAAGTGACCTGGAGTACAGCAAATGGCTTGAAGAACTGTACTCTGTCAGTCAGAGGATTTGTGGGCCGTTGCCCGGTCCTTTTTTGTAATGCTTTCCCCTACGTCGATACTGATTGCGGCGCCCTGATACAACAGGAGGATGGGCTCCATCTGACACGCTGTGGAACCTGGCCAGACTTCCTCGTGCCAATCTCAACCTCGTCGACTTCATCTCCCACATTCCCTCATCAATGAGCAGGGCCAGAAACGCCATTGATTACTAAGGAGGATGGGCTCGCGATCCTTGCCATTTGAGGCAACCTATCTGCATCAACGTTTCTTCACGTACAGTTTTCTCGTTTTGATACATTAACCCCAACATCGTCACTGGGAGAGCTGAACAATCCGATTCTTTGGACCTTCTCTGCGGAGTGAAGCATAGTGTCCTGTCCGGTGACGTTGATGCAACTCAGGGTCATAGATGGTCGGTGGAGGGGGTTCTGTGCCAGGAGAAAGCCGATTGAGGAGCTCGTAGTCCTTTTTGAGCAGGGCAAAGATGAGGGTAATCAAGCGACCAATGATATGGCCCAGGACCTTCCCTTTTCCTTTGTGGGCCTGCATCCTTTCGTCGTAGGTACAGAGCCGAGGGACTAAGCGCTTGTAGAGTTTTGCCCATTCCGTATCTGTCTGGATCGCTTTCCATGCCACGAGAAACATCACTTTTTTCATCTCGCGCGATCCCCCTCGTGTCAGTCGTGTGCGGTCAAAGGAAACACCCGTTTGCGCTCTGGTGGGTGCCCAGCCAAAATACGATTTGAGATGAGCTGCGTCTTCAAAATTGCCGATGGAGCCAATGGTCGCAAGGATCGCTGCTGCATAAAGCGGGCTAATAGGAGGGATCGAGGTCAGAATTTGGCCCTCGCGGCTCTGCTCAACGATCTGACTAATTTCCTCTTCAAGCTGC
>Ga0070708_100002317_pt1 | contig 14739 bp, 11 predicted proteins | sample KBSK5503metaG_FD_65469 | JGI IMG/M metagenome (GOLD analysis project Ga0070708, IMG submission 65469) | Corn, switchgrass and miscanthus rhizosphere microbial communities from Kellogg Biological Station, Michigan, USA - KBS K5-50-3 metaG | ecosystem: Host-associated > Plants > Roots >...
CGCGGGTCGAGCGCGTCGCGCAACCCGTCGCCAAGGAGGTTGAGGCCGAGCACGGTGATGATGATGGCGATGCCCGGCGCGAAGATCAGGTGCGGCGCCGAGAAGACCGCCGCTCGTTCCTGACCGATCATCGAGCCCCATTCCGCCGTCGGCGGCTGCGCGCCAAGGCCGAGGAACGAGAGCGCCGCCACATCGAGCACTGCCCCGGCGATCCCCAGCGTGCCCTGCACGATGAGCGGCGTCAGGGCGTTGGGCAGGATGCGGCGGAACAGGATCCCGGCGCTCGACTCACCAAGCGCCCGCGAGGCAGTCACGAAGTCACGTTCCTTGATCGAAAGGACGGAGCCCCGCATGACGCGCGCGTAGACCGGGATCGCGACGATCCCGATCGCGAACTGGGCCTGAAGCAGGCCCGTGCCCACGACCGTTACGATCAGGATGGCGAGCACCAAGGCCGGGAAGGCGAGGAGCACGTCCATGATCCGCATCATGATGTTGTCCGCCCAGCCCCCCGCGTAGCCCGCGACCGCGCCGATGAACGTGCCGATGATGATCGCGAACCCTACGGTGAGGAAGCCGATCTCGAGCGAGACGCGCGCGCCATAGATGACGCGGCTCCAGAGATCGCGGCCGTTTCCATCGAGCCCCAGGAGGTGCTGCGGCTGGCTTGCCGGGCAGCCGAGCAGGTGGATGCACGGTCCCAGTCGGGTGATGGTGAAGTGCCCGGGCGGTGGCTGCTCGATGCCGATCAACGATTGCAGCGGATCGTGCGTCGCCAGCTGCCCCGCGAAGATCGCGGCCGAGACCAGGATCCCGAGCAGGAAGAGGCCGGCGATCGCCGAGCGCTGGCGGAGGATGCTGCCCAGCGTGTCACGCCACAGGCTCGCTGGACGCTGGCTGATCAGCCCCTCCGGGAGCGGTGTGCCGAGCGGCTCGCTCTGGACGGCCATCAGCTCAGCCTGATCCGGGGGTCGAGGTAGGCATACGACACGTCGACGATCAGGTTGATCAGCAGGTACGCGATCGCCGTCACCACGACCACCCCCTGGATCACGATGTAGTCGCGGCCGAGGACCGATTCGGTGAGGGTCAGGCCCAGCCCGGCGAGGTTGAAGATGGTCTCGGTGAGAACGGCACCCGAAAGCAGCAGTCCAAGTTGGAGGCCGATGATCGTGACGACCGGCAGGAGCGCGTTGCGCAGCCCGTGGCGGATGATGACGGCGCGCTCGTTGAGGCCTTTCGCGCGTGCAGTGCGCACGTAGTCGAGGCCGAGCACGTCGAGGAGGCTCGAGCGCGTCATCCGCGCGATGATGGCCATGGGGATCGTCCCCAGCGCGACAGCCGGCAGGATCATGTGCCGCAGGGCATCACCCAGCGCCTGCCACTGGCCGGTGATCAGGGCGTTGAAGCTGTAGATGTTGCCCACGAAGTCGATGACCACACGCACCGGTCCGGTGAGCCCCTCGAGGCCCCAGCTCTGGGCCAGCGGGATGACATCGAGACCCGGCGTCAGTCGACCCGAGGCCGGCAGCGAGAACGGCGTGTGGCGGAGCACCACGGCAAAGAGCCATTCGAACGCGAGGCCCAGGACGAAGACCGGGATCGAGACCCCCAGGTTGGCGATCATCATGGTCCCCACGTCGAGCGGCGAGTTGCGGCGGGTGGCCGAGATGATCCCCAGCGTGATCCCCACGATCGTTGCGAAGAGGAGCGCGAAGAAGGTCAGCTCCACGGTCAAGGGCAGACGCTCGACCAGGATCTGGGCAACAGGTCGGCCGTAGCGGATCGACTCCCCGAAATCGCCGTGCAGGAGTTGCCCGGTGTAGCCGACGAACTGCTGTGGGATCGGCAGATCGAGCCCGTAGCGATGGATGAAGGCGTCGCAGATCTGGGGGGTCGCACGCTCACCGAGCGCGGTCCGGCACGGGTCGCTGGGGATCACCCTCGCCAGGACGAAGACGAGGAGGACGATCCCAAAGAGGACCGGGACGCTCAGGAGTAGCCGTCGGGCAATGAAGCGCAGCATGCGACCCGTCGCGCGTTGTATGAGTTTGAGGGGCGCCGCCGTGACGGCGGCGCCCCTCGGTTGGAGGCCGGCCCCTCAGCCGCTTACGACGGCTTGGGGATCGGCGGGTTCAGGAAGCCCCCGAAGAGGCCCGGGAAGTAGTCGAAGGCACCGGACCGCCCAACGTGCAGCGGGTTATCCGCGTCCCACGACACGGCATAGCTCTCAACCACGTCGTTGGCATCCAGTACTCCGCCCAGATGGAACTTCACCCCCTGTCGCAGGGTGCAGGTCCAGACACTGAAATCAGGGTTGGACGTGCACGACGTGGCCAGCGCGGGTATCGGTTTCGTCCCGGCCACCTCGAATCCGTACAGTGAGTCGTTGATCTGCAGGCAGGTCCGCAGCGACTCGCCATCGGTCTCGTCCGGGCAGAAGAGGCCAAGTGGTTCGGCACCCTGCACGAAGACGAGGGTGTTGCGGTCGCCCGGCTGCATGACGTTGAAGTTCTCGTTGGTGAGCGGCGACGAATGCGCACCAACGACGTCCGCCCTGAACGCGGTTGCCGAACCTGCGTGAGCGATCGGCACCATTGGCACATGCTGCTTGATCAGGTTGTTGGCCAAGGTGTACGCCGCCTCGCGGTCGGCGTCGGCGGTCTTCGTCGCGCCCGTCGTGATGGCGGCTGCGATGTCAGCGAAAGGCTTGCCGAACTTGGCGCCTGACCCGGCGCCGAAGTGGTAGTCCATCCAGTCGGTCATGTCGGGGTAGTCGATCAGCCAGCCGAGCATGAAGAGCCCGGGGAGCTTGCCGGCGGTGTTGTTATCGATGTAGGTCCCTGATTCCTGCTCATCGATGGTCGCCGTGATGCCCAGGTTGTTCTTGAGCTGGCTCTGGATCTCCTGGGCCAGGATCGGGACGTTCGGCGCGTAGGCGCGGTCGACGTTGCGATACTGGACCTTGGTCGTGAATCCGTTCGGGAAGCCGGCCTCGGCCAAGAGCTTCTTCGCTGCGACCGGGTCGTACGTGTACCAGTCATCGCCGCCGCAGGCGAATTTGATCGAGCACGGCACGAAGTGGGTGGCGACCTCGGATCCGGGCGGGAAGAAGTTCTTCACGATCCGGTCTCGGTCGATCCCCATGGCGATCGCCTGGCGGACCTTTTCGTTGTCCCACGGCTTGTCGAGGATGTTCATGCCCAGGTACAGCGTGTTCAGCCCTTCGCGGGGGTAGAGCTTGAGGTTGGTGTCGGCGGAGATTGCGGCGAGGTCGCCCTTGCCCGGGTTGTCGATTCCGTCGGCGCCATCCGGCGGGCCGCTCTGCAGCTGGACAAGGCGCTGGGCCGACTCTGTGCTCCACTTGAGGATGACGGTCTGGTTCTTGGCTTTCGGACCCCAGTAGTCCGGGTTGGCCTGCAGGGTGATGTGGTCGCCCTTGACCCACTCCTTGAGGAAGTAAGGCCCGGTGCCATTCGGCACCTGGACGATGGACTTGTCCTTCGAGTGGGCCTCCAGGTAGGCCGTGTCGTTGATCGGGAAGGCGCTGAAGGCGACCTTCGAGAGGAATGCGATGTCCGAGCCGCACAGGTCGAACTCGACGGTGTACCGGTCGATTGCCTTGATCTGCTTGAACTCGCCGGTGTAGGCGTCGTGCTTCGAATCCGCCGGCGCCTTGCAGTCAGCCGGGCCGGCAGTCGGGTAGCTCGTGGCCGTGAACGGCGGAAGCGAGGCGGCGCTGGCACTCGCACTGGGCGTCGGACTGCTCCCGCCGCCGCAGGCGGCGAGCACGAGGCCGAGCGTCATGAGGATGGAGAGGAATCTCCAGCGATGCATTCGGAATCCTCCGCTACTGTCGTTCCCTGCCTCGCGCCGGCCCCTGGCCTCAAGACACGACGGCATCCCGATGTGGTTGACCGATGGCCGCACCTCCGCGCGGTCACCGCATTGTTGCCCCCTCTATTGGCCTGTCAAGCCTGATCCGTGCGCCCTCACGAAATCTCCGCGGCCGCGGCGGGTGCAGCAGTCACGGCGGGTCGCGTAGGGGGAGCCGGCGGTACAAAGCGGGTGAACTCTTCTTCCTCCTCGCCGACACGAGCGACGCCGACGTCGCTCTTGAGGGCTTCCTCGGCATAGTGGCAGGCCGCGCGATGATCGTTGCCGACCACGCGCAGCTCCGGCTCCACCTCGCGGCAGTTCTCCGGACGCCCGAGCCGCTCGTAGAGCCAGCAGCGGGTGTGGAACCGGCAGCCGGGCGGCGGGTTGGCCGGCGACGGAACGTCTCCGGTCAGGATCACGCGCTTCCGGCGTCGCTCCGCCTTGGGATCGGGGATCGGCACCGCGGAAAGAAGCGCGCGGGTATACGGATGCGCCGGCGTCTCGTAGATCGCCGACGGCGGGCCGATCTCCACCAGCTTGCCGAGGTACATGACCCCGACCCGATCGCTGATGTGACGGACGACCGAGAGGTCGTGGGCGATGAACAGGTAGGTCAGCCCGAACTGCTCGCGCAGCTCGATCAGCAAGTTCAGGACCTGCGCCTGGATGGAGACGTCGAGGGCACTGATCGGCTCGTCACAGACGATGAACTCCGGCTCCACCGCGAGCGATCGCGCCACGCCGATCCGCTGCCGCTGGCCGCCCGAGAACTCGTGGGGATATCGGTTCGTGTAGTTGGGATTCAGCCCGACGAGCCGGAGCAGCTCCTTGACCCGATCGATCTTGGCGTTTCCCGACGCCAGGTGGTGGGTCTCGATGGGCTCCGCGATGATCGAGCCGACCGTCATCCGCGGATTGAGGGACCCGTACGGGTCCTGGAAGATGATCTGCATCCGACGCCGCATTCGACGCAGGTCGCCGCGGGACATGGTGGACAGGTCCTCACCGTCGAAGCGCACGCGACCCGACGTCAGGTCACGCAGCCGGATGATCGCGCGGCCGGTGGTGGTCTTGCCACAACCGGATTCGCCGACGAGGCCCAGTGTTTCGCCGCGCCGGATCTCGAAGCTGACGTCATCGACGGCCCGGACATGGCCATGGACCGTCTGGAAGATGCCTGCCAGGATCGGGAAGTAGACCTTCATGTTCTCGACCTGGACCAGTTCCTTGCCGGGGGTCGCCGCGGGGGCGGCCTGCGGCGTCAGGGCCTCACTGGCTGCCATTGAGCCATCCTCCAGGCTCGGTGGCCCAGCAGCGCGCACGGTGTCCGGGCTCGGCTCGCGAGCTCAGCTCCGGTTCGACCTCTCGACACTTGTCATGGACGTAGGCGCAGCGCGGCGAGAAGCGGCACTCCGGACCGGGATTGATCAGGTCCGGCGGCATCCCCTCGATGGTGCGCAACCGCGTGCCGCGCTCCTCGTCGATGCGCGGCAGGGAGCCGAGCAGGCCCCACGCGTACGGCATCTGGGGATGCTCGAAGATGTCGTCGACCTTTCCGGTCTCCACGATCCGGCCGGCATACATGACGTTCACCCGGTGGCACATCCCGGCTGCGATCCCCAGGTCGTGGGTGATGAGGATGACCGCGGTGCCGAACTCCTCCGAGAGCGAGCGGATCAGCTCCAGGATCTGGGCCTGGATGGTGACGTCCAGGGCGGTGGTCGGCTCGTCAGCGAGGAGCAGCATCGGGTCGCAGGCAAGCGCAATGGCGATCATCACGCGCTGCCGCATGCCTCCCGAGAACTGGTGAGGGTAATCGCCCAGGCGCTCTCGAGCGCGTGGGATGCCCACTTTGGAGAGGAGCTCGACCGCCCGATCGGCTGCAGCCTTGCGGGAGACTCCGAGGTGGATCCGCGCCGACTCAGCGATCTGGAAGCCGATGGGGAGCGTCGGATTGAGGCTGGTCAGCGGGTCCTGGAAGATGAAGCCGATCTTCTTGCCCCGCAGCAGGCGCATCTCCTCGTTGGAGAGCTTCATCACGTCGATACCGTCGAAGATGATCTCACCTGAGACGATCCGGCCCGGCGGGTACGGGACGAGTCGCACAAGCGAGAGCGCGGTGACGCTCTTCCCACAGCCCGACTCTCCCACCAGACCCAGGGTCTCGCCGTAGTCGAGCTCGAAGCTCACATCGTCGACGGCGTGGACCGTTCCGTCCTTGGTGAAGAACTGCGTGGAGAGGTTGCGCACCTCGAGCAGCCGCTTTGCGTGAGGCGCAGCGTCAGCCAGCTGCTCGGCGAGCTTTCTCCCCTCTTCGGTCGCGATTGAGACGTTCTCGGGAAGCTCGGTGACGACGGGCTCCTCCGAAGCCCGGTTCTGATCGTCAGTGAGCGTCACGTTACTGCTTCCCCTTCAACTTCGGGTCGAGCGCATCACGGAGGCCGTCGCCGAGGAAGGTGAAGCTGAGGAGTGCAAGGGCGATCGCGATCGCCGGGAAGATGACCATGTGTGGCGAGACGCGCATCCACAGGGAGCCGTCGTTGATCAGTACGCCCCAGGAGGCACGGGGTCGCTGGACGCCGATCCCCAGGAAGCCGAGGGTCGCCTCGGCCAGGATGGCGCCAGGGATGCCGAGCGTGACGGCCACGATCATCGGCCCAATCGCGTTCGGAAGCAGGTGACGGGTGACGATCTTGAAGTCCGAGACGCCGATGGCGCGCGCGGCCTCGACAAACTCCTGCTCCTTGAGGCTGAGCAGCTGTCCGCGTACGAGGCGGGCCATGCCGACCCAGCCGACGATGCCGATCGCCACGAAGATCAGGAGCAGGCCATCGAGCGCCTGGCCGAAGAAGGTCTCGCGGAACGCGACGCTCAACAGGATGATGAAGAGCAGGTCCGGGAAGGCGTAGACGACGTCGGTGATCCGCATCAGGTACTGGTCGATGCGCCCGCCGAACCAGGCCGCCAGTGCGCCGACCGGAACGCCGATCAAGAGGACCACGGCCTGGACGACGAAGGCTACGGTCATGCTGATGCGGGCCCCGTCAAAGAGGCGGCTCAGGAGGTCCCGACCCAGCGCATCCGTCCCGAGAAGATGGCCCTCCACTCCAGGCCCCAGCGGGAGGTTGCCGTGCCTCGCGAGCTGATCAATGTTCTGCTGGTCGTACGGGTAAGGGGCGAGGTACGGACCGAAGACCGCAAGCACCAGCAGGGTCAGCACGATGATCCCACCGACGATGGCCAGGCGGTTGCGGATGAGACGGCTGAAGGCGTCACGCCAGAGGCTGGTGGGTCGGGTACGGAGCGGCGCGGCGTCGATAGTGGCTGTGCGCGTTGCCATCGAAGTCGGCCTCCTAGCTGTAGCGGATACGAGGGTCGATGTAGGCGTACAGCACGTCGACCACAAGGTTCAGGACCGCCACGGCCGCAGCGTACAGCACGGTCATGGCCATGATCAGCCCGTAATCGCGCTGCGCGATGCCCAGCACGTAGAAGCGGCCGATGCCCGGCAGGTTGAAGATCGTCTCGATGATGAAGCTCCCCGTCACCAGGAAGGCGAGGAGGGGTCCGAGCACGGTCACCACCGGGATCAGGGCGTTGCGAATCATGTGCACGACCACGATCGTCCTCTCACGCAATCCCTTCGACTGGGCGGTTCGAACATAGTCGCGGCGCGTCACCTCGAGCATGCTTGCCCGCGTGTAGCGCGCGATCTGCGCGATCTCGAAGCCACTCAGCGCAATCGTGGGCAGCACCCAGTTGGCGGGGGTTCTCCAGCCGCCGGTCGGGAACCAGTGCAGCTGGACGCTGAAGACGAGGATCAACAGCTCGGCCAGGATGAATGAAGGCGTGGCGATGCCCAGCATGCTCACGAAGGTCGCGGAGTAGTCGGGCAAGCCGTTGTGGCGTAAGGCCGCGATCACCCCCAAGGGAATGCCGACCGCGATCGACAGCAGGAAGGCCATGATCCCCAGCTGCGCGGTGACGCCGATCCCCTGCGCCACGATGTCGTTCACGCTGCGATCGATGTACTGGTACGAGGGGCCGAGGTCGCCCCTGAGCAGGTTGCCGGCCCAGGTCAGGTACTGGACGGGGATCGGGTCATCGAGACCGTACTTGTGATTGAGCGCCGCCACGACGTTGGCGGGCAGCTTCTTGTCGCGTGCCCACGGACCGCCGGGCGCTGCGTGCATCATTGCAAAGGTGATCACCGAGACCACGAACAGAACGGGGATCAGCCACAACACGCGGCGAACGATGTAACCCAGCACGATCCTGGCACTCCTCTGCTATCCGCCCAGCCAGTTGGCCGACGGCCGCGAATCAGGGAACAGCTCCCGGGTGCGCGGCCGTCGGGTGGACCGCCGGAGCGGTCCACCCGACCTGCGGGTACAGATCAGATCGCTGTAACTCTAGCTGTGTGCGGCGATCCGGATCCGATCGAAGAACAGCTCGCCCGTCGTCGAGTCCTGGGCGGTCGGGGTGAGCCCCTGGACCCATGGCTTGACGAGCGTGAACCGTCCATACCAGTACAGGAAGATGACTGGCGCGTCGTCAACGAGGATCTGCTGCGCCTGGTTGTAGAGCGGCAGCGCGGACGCGATGTCCGGCTTGGTCGCCGCCTGGTTCAGCAAGTCGTTGAACTGTGCGTTGCACCAGCGCGCCTCGTTGTTCCCGTTCGCGGTGTTGCCCGTGCAACCGAAGACGTCCCGCAGGAAGTTGTTCGGGTGCGGGTAGTCCGCGCCCCAACCAAGGCGGTACATCGTGAACGGCTGCTCGTCGAGGCGAGCGAGGAAGGACTTCCACTCCAGGCCCGACAGCTTCACCTTGATGCCAAGGTTGGTCTGCCACTGGGCCTGCAGGAACTCCATGATCGGCTCGTGGCCGGCGCCCGAGTTGAAGCCGAGCTCGATGGCATTCTTGCCACCGTCGCTCAGATCCGCCGCGGTGACGCCGAGCGCCGTGAGCGCAGTCGCAAGGTCAGCCTTGGCCTTGGTGACATCGTACTTGAGTCCGATGTCCGGCTGGTTGCCCTGCATGCCCTTCGGCACCATGCTCGTGGCCGGCGTCCCGACGCCCTGGTTCACGGTGTTCACCAGTGCGGCGCGGTCGACCGACTCGCTGAACGCGTAGCGGAGCTCCTTGCTCTTGCCGACCAGGCTGACTGGCTTCCCTTCGCCGGATCCGCGCATGTCGAATCCGATGTAGTAGGTCGCCAGCACGGAGGACTTGATGACCTCCTTGCTCAGCTCGGGGTCAGCGGTGACCTGCGTCCGGTTTGCCGACGGCACCGACGTCATGTCGAGCTCGTCGTTCTGATACGCGTCGTAGGTCAGGTTGGTGTCGCTGTAGAGGGTCATGTCGATTTCGGCGAGCTTCGGCTTCGCGCCTGTCCAGTTGGCGTTTGGCTTCAGCACCAGCTTGGCGTTGTGCTCCCACTGCGTCAGGCTGAAGGGTCCCGATCCGACGTAGTTCTTCGCTTCGGTCGCGTCCTTGGCCGCGATCCACGCCTTCTCCACCGGAGCCGTCACCCAGAGGCTGACGATGTACGGGAAGTAGGCGGTCGGATTGGCAAGGTGCACGACGAAGGTCGAGTCGTCCGGAGCCTCGACGCCGAGCTTGGCGATCATCTCGTCGAGCTTTGCGTCCGCGGGCAGCTTGGTCGGGTCGAGGGCCAGGAGGTCCGCGGCACCGACGATGTCACCCATGACGTACGAGTAGCCCGCGGCCGTCCGCGGGTCGATCAGACGCTGGAAGCTGTAGACGAAGTCCGACGCCTTGATCGGGTCGCCGTTGCTGTACTTAATGCCTGACTTCAGGGTAAAGGTGACGGTCTTGCCATCGGCCGAGACGTCGTACTTCTGTGCGAGGCCGCCGTCCGTGACCACCTTGAGGTCCGCATCGAAGTAGACCAGCGGACGCGTGATCGAGCGCAGGACGACGATCGACGCGGAGTCGGTCGCCTTCTGCGGGTCGAGCGTCGGCGGCTCGGTCGCGCCGAACCGGAAGGTCTGGTCCTTCGCAGGTGTAAAGGTTGGGCTTGCATTGCCGGATGCGCCAGGCGAATTGCTGGTGCCTCCGCCTCCACATGCCGCGAGCACGATCCCGAGCGCGACGAGCGCTCCAAGGACTCGCTTATTCAACATAGACTCCTCCAACTACTGTTCCCGACGAGGGGGCGAGGACGCCGCAGAAGCGGCGCATGTGCCTGACCGTGTGAGCCCCGCACGGGCGGCGCTCATGAGCTACGGTCGAGATCATGACGTCAGCTCTCCGAGGCAGACCTCCTTCCGCTCCGATGGGCTCCGTTGATGGACGCTCCAAGCGGAGGCGCCCGCGTCTCCAGTGGACGGACGAATGCCGCGCGCATGGGCGTTACGCCGATTGGGTCGTCATTCGCCCTGGCGCCCGCGGCGCAGTGCCGCACATCTTTCTCGATGTGGTGACGGTGCGTCAAGGTGGCGCGGCATTTCACCCGCCCTTGACAGTGTATAGCCCTCCGGTTACGAGAATGTTCATACCTCGAAACCTATGCACGTGCGTGATTCGTGCTCAAGCCGGCGCAGTTTGACTTCAGTCAACGCGCGCTGACGAGCATCAGCTGACCCAGGCCCAGCCGCTGGCGCTGGCGATACGCTCCGCAAGAACGCCGGGTCCGCTGATCTCGAACGTGCGGCGCTCCTTTGGCTCCAGGCGCGCGCCGACGTCGTGCTCAACGACTCCCCCAACGAACGCCCCCGAAGCATCGAAGAAGGCAACACCGATGGTCGGTGTCGAGGCGCGCCGGCTCCCGGCCGTTTCGGTCATCGTGCCGTGAACGGTCGTGATCCCGCCCGTGGTCGACCAGGTCAGGCCGCTCACCGTGAGCACATCGGCCGGCACGTCATCCATGCCGCGTGTCGGGCAGAACTTGATGTGGCTCACTACTGCCCCGATCTGCCCGCTGCCCGAGACGGGCACCCCCGCCAGAAGGTAGACCGCTTGGTGGCCGGGCGGCACCACGGCGGGCGACGGGAAGAAACGGCCGTCGCGTGTTCCGACCGCGGCGGCGCCGCCGGTCCACTCCACCCGCACCAAGGGCTCGTAGAGCTGGTGCGGCTCGTAGTCGTACAGCGTGTTCAGGAAGGTCACCGGCTCGCTGCCTATATTGCGCAGCCGGATCAGCATCGACGCGTAGCCGTTCACCACCTGCACCTCCTGGATCATCTCGCCGCGGTCGGGAAGCAACGGGCCCGGAGGTGGCGGCACCGTGAACTTCGCGGAGACCGGGGCGGCGCCGGGTGCGCGGGAGGCAACGCCTGGCGTGGCGCTGCCACCCGTCTGAGGCGTCGCACACGCGGCCAAACCCAGGAGCAGGGCAAAGCAGGCGGCGGTCCGACGGCTTGGAGCCGCGGGCGCGCGGGAGGTCACCGCGTCAGTCCGGCTGCAGCCCGGCTCGGACAGGATTCGAGGGCGGCTGGGGTGGAACTTCGGTCGACCCAGCAAACGGAAGGATCCCCGCCTGCGGAGGGCTTGGGAACGGCGGATCGAAGGCGCCATGACGCCGCGGGGCGCCGGACGGATCGACCCAGGCGGCCTCGACGAACGCGCGCGGATGCCTGGCGGCCGATGTCGCCTGGCTGGTGTCGTGGCCGACGAGCTCGGCGCCGGCCCCCACGAAGACCGCGAGGGCCAGTGCCAACGCCGGAGCCGAGACACGAACGGCATTGCCGATCGATGCCGGTCGGCGCAGGGCGGCGAAGACCCGGCCAATCCGGGCTCCAACGGAGTCATCCTCGGCCAGCGCGCGCGCGCTGACGATCTGCCACGCCCGCTCCGATGGCTCGTGCGCTTCGACCCGCGCTCGAAGGGCACGCTGCAGCTGGCGCACGATGGTGCGGTTCAGGCCGATCTCCTCGCGACACGCGAGGCAGTGCTCGAGGTGCGCGAGGTGGGGCGCCGACCGCAGATCGAGCTCGTCGCCGAAGCGGATTCGCTCCAGCAGCTCGCGGCAGACCTTACGGCAGCTCATGGTGTGCCAGCGTCGCGCCTTCCAGCGCGCTCCCGCGCTCGATCGGCAGCGATCCGCGAAGCGTCTTCAGAGCGTAGTGAAGCCGTGACTTCATGGTCCCGACATTGCAGGCGACGATCTCGGCCGCCTCGGCCAGCGAATACCCGTGAAGGTAATACAGGATCACGGCGGTCTGCTGCTTCGGCGGCAGCGCGTCGATCCCCCGCTGCAGGACCTCGATGATCTCGCGCGATTCGACCACCTGCTCCGGACGGCTCGTGAGATCGGTGACGAGGTTCGTGATCAGCGCAGTGATTGGCTCGGCCAGGGCGCGTCGGCGTGCAACCCGCGTGTAGCACAGGTTCGTGCACACGCGTTGCAGCCACGGAAGCGGAGAGACGTCCGTGCGCAGCCGATGTCGGACGCGGTACGCCTTGACGAAGCAATCCTGGAGGATCTCCTCGGCGAGGAACGGGTCGCGGGTAATGGCCAGCGCGGTCACGTACACCGGCCGCTTGTAGGTATTGAAGAACTCTTCGAAAGCGTCCAGGTCGCCCGTCGTCTGGATACGTTCGACCAGGCCCTTCGGCTGCGTCGCGTCCACTGGCACCCCGTGTTCGATGCGCCGTCGATTACGAATAGTACGCCCGCCCGTGAGCGCGAGTTCACGAGGCGCCATGCGCAGGGCCTCGTTCGAACGCATAGCACAGGTCTGGTCGACGCGCGGCACCCGCCTCGTCCAGGCGGCCGACGGGGGTGGTGACGGGGGCCGCCTTCAGCTCCTGGGGCGCGCGTTCGGAGCGTTCCGCGATCTCGTGCATCACCTCGACGAAGCGGTCGAGGGTCTCGAGGCTCTCGGTCTCGGTCGGCTCGATCATGAGCGCCTCCTCGACGATGAGCGGGAAATAGATGGTGGGCGGGTGGATACCGTAGTCGAGGATCGCCTTCGCGATGTCGAGCGTGTTCACGCCGTGTTGCCGCTTCTGGCGGCGCCCGCTGAACACGACCTCGTGCTTGCAGATGCGGTCGAAGGGCAGGTCGTAGGCATCGGCCAGGCGCACGCGGAGGTAGTTCGCCGCAAGCACGGCGTCGTCGGCGATCTCGCGCAGGCCGGCATCGCCGTTGCTACGGATATAGGTATAGGCCCGGACGAACATGCCGAAGTTGCCGAAGAAGGAGCGCACCTTGCCGATGCTCGTCGGCCGCGCGTCCGGCGCCTCGAGGGCGAAGCGCGCGCCGGGGGTCGAGCATCCGGCCCAGGCGTTGCGGCGCACGACGTCCGGATCGCCCTCGACAAGGATGGGGCGTGGAGCCGGGAGGAACGGTGCCAGGCGCTCGCTGACCCCCACCGGACCGGCCCCCGGACCACCGCCGCCGTGGGGTGTGCTGAAGGTCTTGTGGAGGTTGAAATGCATGACGTCGAAGCCGGCGTCCCCGGGCCGGAAGCGGCCCAGGATGGCGTTCAGGTTCGCGCCATCCATGTAGGCGACGGCGCCTGCCTCGTGGACAGCGGCCACCACCTGGTCGATCTGGTCCTCGAAGATGCCCAGCGTGCTCGGATTCGTGATCATCAGCGCCGCGGTGTCGGGCCCCAGCGCCGCAAGAAGGGCGTCCAAGTCGATCCCGCCGCGCTCGTTGGAGCGGATCGTCACGGTGGTATAGCCGACCATGGTGGCGGTCGCCGGGTTCGTGCCGTGGGCACTGTCCGGGATCAGGACCTTGGTGCGGACCTCGCCCTCCCCGTTGGATCGGTGGTAGGCCCGCGTCATCAACATGCCGGTCAGCTCGCCATGCGCTCCCGCGGCAGGCTGCAGGCTCATGGCGGCCATGCCGCTCACCTCGGCGAGCAGATCGGCGAGCAGCCATTGGAGCTCGAGACTGCCCTGGCTCAGGAGCGCTGGATCGAGCGGGTGCGACTCGGCGAACCCGGGCAGCCGCGCGGTCCACTCGTTCACCTTGGGGTTGTACTTCATGGTGCACGAGCCGAGCGGATAGAAACCGAGATCGATGGCGTGGTTCAGATGGCTGAGCCGATTGAAGTGGCGCAGCAGCTCGAGCTCGCTGACCTCCGGCAGGCGAGGCGCTGCCGCCCGCAGCGCCACCGCGGGAAGGGCCGGCTCGGTGGCCGCCGCCGCTCGAGCCTCCTCGGAAGGCGCCGGGAAGCGGACGTCGCGGCGGCCGGCCCTCGAATGGACGAACAGGAGGGGCTCGACGATCCGCAGCTCCTCCCCCGCCGCGGGCGACGTGAACGCCGCTCCCCGTCCGGAGCCGTCCGTGTCCTCGGGGCCGGCGGCCGGGGGGGCCTGCCGCTCGACGGCGCTCACTGCGTGGCCTTCAGCGCTTCGATGAGGCGTTCAATCTCCCGGTCGGTGGTCAGCTCGGTCGCAGCCAGCAGCAGGCAGTCGGGCAGCTCGGGATACTCGCGCTCGAGAACCAAGCCGGCCACGATCCCCTGCTCCGCGAGCCGCGCGTGGCGCCGGGCGGCATCCGGGATGCGGAGCGTGACCTCGGCGAAATAGGGCGCCTGGAAGCGACGCTCAGCCAGTCCGGCCGTCTGAAGCGAGGCCGCGACGTGTCGCGCCTGGGTCAGGGACAGCTCTGCCACCTCACGAAGGCCCTCGGGCCCAACTGCGCTCAGATATGCGGTCGCAGCGAGGGCGCAGAGCGCCTGGTTGGTGCAGATGTTGCTCGCAGCCTTCTCGCGACGAATGTGCTGCTCCCGCGCCTGGAGGGTGAGGACATAGCCCTTCCGGCCCTGCGCGTCGCGCGTCGCCCCGACCAGGCGTCCGGGCATCTGCCGAACCGATGCCATGCGGGCAGCCATCAAGCCCACGTAGGGGCCACCAAAGCTGAGAGGGATGCCGAGTGGC
>Ga0070708_100002322_pt1 | contig 14718 bp, 8 predicted proteins | sample KBSK5503metaG_FD_65469 | JGI IMG/M metagenome (GOLD analysis project Ga0070708, IMG submission 65469) | Corn, switchgrass and miscanthus rhizosphere microbial communities from Kellogg Biological Station, Michigan, USA - KBS K5-50-3 metaG | ecosystem: Host-associated > Plants > Roots >...
AGCCCCGGCGGCAACCCGGACTTGCTGTAGGTCAGCGTGTCTCCGTCGGTGTCTGTGGCGGAGATCTGCAGGTTCACCGATGCCCCCTCGTTGCTGGATTGGGTGCCGGGGTTGGTGACGCTCGGGTGGGTCGGGTCGGTGATGGTCCACGTGAAGTTCTTGGTGTCGCTGGCCTGCCCGTCGCTGGCGGTAACCGAGGAGCTATAGGGGCTCGCCGCACCCGCGGTCGACGAAACGGTTCCACTGATCAAGCCCGTCGAGGTGCTGATCGACAACCCCGAAGGCAGAGTGGAAGCGCTGTAGGTCAGCGTCTGACCGGCGTCCGGATCGGAGGCGACTACCTGCAAACTCACAACGTCGCCCTCCGCGTTCCCCTGGGCTCCCGGGTTCGTGACGACCGGCGGGTTGTTCGGTGGCGGCGGGGCCCCGATCGTCCATGTGAAGTTTTTCGTGTCACTCGAGTGAGTGTCGCTCGCGCTTACGGAGGACGAGTACGGACTGTTGTTCCCCGCGTTGGTGCTGACCGTCCCTGTGATCAAGCCGGTCGATGCGTTGATCGACAGACCCGTCGGCAGTTGAGAAGCGCTGTAGGTCAGGGGGTCGTTGTCGGCGTCGGTGGCCGCCACTTGCACGCTAACAACGTCGCCTTCGTTGTTCGTCTTGTTCCCAGGGGTTGTCACGACGGGTGATGTGTTGTCGTTGATCGTCCAGGTGAAGTTTTTCGTATCGGTCGCGGAGGCGTCGCTCGCGGATACCGACGAGGCGTACGGGCTGCCGTTGGCTGCGGTCGACGAAACCGTTCCCGTGATCAGGCCGGTGGAGGTGTTGATCGACAGGCCGGGCGGCAGACCCGTCGCGCCGTAGGTCAGGGGGTCGTTGTCGGCGTCGGTGGCCACGACCTGCAGGTTCACCGCGGCGCCTTCGTTGTTCGTTTTGTTCCCGGGGTTCGTCACCACGGGCGGGTTATTGGCCGGGGCGGATGTGATCCGGAATTCCAACAAAAACCCGTCGTTCTCGGTGGGGTTGGAGTCGTTGTCGACCCGGCGGTCTACGACGTAGATGCTCCGCGCGGAGGAGTTGTCGCTCGAAGGCCCGTATGCGATCCCCGAGGTGTTCTTGAAGTCGACGAACGAGGTCATGTCGTACGTGCGCACCAGCGACCCGGACGGCGTCACTTCCGAGATGGTCCTAACCTTCCGGCTTCCAATGAACAGCGTGTTCGAATCAGTGTTGTACGCGATGCCTTCGGGGTCCGTTTGCCCGAACGCCGCGGTATCGAACCGCGTCATGGTGTCGTCACCGGCCGGAGGTATGCCGTCGAACCTCCCGTTCGAGCCCGGGTCGATCCTGAGGATGTCATTGTTGGCGCCGGCGTCCGTGAGGAACATGAAGCCGTTGCCGAACGCGAGGTCCTCAGCGTCGATCCCCGAGGCCCACGCCGTGAGAGCCGTAGAGGTGACGGAGTCGTCCGCCGTACCGAACGAGCCGTCGCCGCCCATGTTCACGTCCCAGATCTTGTGACCGACGTCATCGGTGAAGAAGAGATGTCCGTTCGAAGGCCGGATGGCGACTCCGGTCGGCTCGTTCGAGAAGTTCTGCGTTCCTCCCCAGGTCGTGGAGGTCCGCAGCACAGAACCCGTCTTCGAGATCTCCCAGAAGTTGACGCCCTGCCAGATCGTCATCTCCTCGACTTCGCTGTCCACGACGAGCAGTCGCCCGCTCGATGCCTGATAGACGATGCCCATCGGATCGGGGCTCGGCGGTGACCATTGAGACGTCTGCGTGGTGTGAACGAGCGTCGGGACGACGGTGTCGGCCCGAGCGGGTGAAGCCAGCGCCGCCATGCCGACGACCGTCAGCAGGGTGACGAATGCGGTCCGACGCACGCTCCTCCCCATGGTTGGCTGATCGCCGGATCTACGGCGTGCCCCGAGCCCTCGTGCGGGCGCCGTTTTCGATCCGCCGGACGCGGAATGAAGCGAGGTCGACCTTCCCCATCCCGCCTAGTCTGCCGGGCGGGTGATGCCGCTCCATCGTGCATCCGACGTATGTTTGGCGGCTCGGGAGCATGAGGCACTTCCGCCCGTCGAGGCGGTGAATCCGCAGGTCAGACGCCGAAGCCACGAGAGCCCGGATGATGGCCGGCTCGCTTGGGTTGCTGTGGCGAGCTGGACGCGTTGGTCCCCCGGCTACCTCAAGGCTTCTTGACGACGAATTCGAAGAGCACACCGTCGTTCTCCTTGGAGTTCGAGTTGTTGTCGACCCCCCGGTCCACCACGTAGATGCTCCGGCCGGACGAGTTGTTGCTCGAGGGCGCGTACGTGATCCCGGATGAGTTCTTGAAGTCGTCGAATGAGCTCAGGTCGTACTTGCGGATCAGCGACCCGCTGAGGCTCACCTCGGAGATGAACCTCACTTTGCGGCTACCGATGAACAGCGTGTTCGAATCGGTGTTGTAGGCCACCGCTTCGGGGTCGGTCTGTCCAAACTTGGCGGTGTCGAAATGGGAGACGACGTCGTCCCCGACCGGCGGCACTCCGTCGAACTTCCCGTTGGAGCCGGGCCGGACTCGGTAGACGTCGTTGTCGCTGCCGGCGTCGGTGAAGTACATGTCTCCGCCGCCGAACGTGATCCCTTCGACTCCGGATCCGTGGATCGACGAGCCCCACGCCGACATGGGCGTCGGAGTGACCGTGTCGTCGCTGGTGCCGAACAGCCCGTCGCTTCCGAGCGCGATCTCGAAGATCTTGTGAGCGTCATCGTCGGGGATGAACAGGTGTCCGTCGGAAGGTCGCAGCCCGATGTCGGACGGCTCCTTCGAGAAACCGGTCGTGCTCGCCTTGCGCTGGACGCTCCCCCTGAGCGAGGTTTCCCAGAAATTGACGCTGTGCCAGATGGACATCTCCTCGACTTCGCTGTCGACCACGAGGAGTCTCTTGGTCGAGGATTGATAGACGATCCCCATAGGATCAGGGCTGGGCGGCGACCAGCCCGACGTCTTCGTTTCTTTGACGAGGGTCGGCACCACCGTGGCCGCCCCGGCCGGGCCCGCGGACGCGGTCATCCCGACGAGGGCCATCAGGGTCGCGAACGCGATCCGGCGCACCATCGGCCTCCTACCCGGGCGAGACCTCGATGGTCGCCGAGGCCCACCGCGACCCGCGTGCAGGGCGACGTATCCCTTCGAAGGGCTTGTGTCCATGATCGCTACCTCCGCGTAGATGGGGTGATTGCGCAGGTCAGACGCGTACGCAAGGGACGTACGGAAGGTACGTCGAACGCCGAAGGCGGCGTGCGAGAGGCCCTGCCACACTTGCTGACCTCAGGCGGTCCAGCGGGAGGGAGAGCGTGCGAAGCATCATGAGCTTGCGCAAGTCTCCGTCTCCGACCACGAACTCCGCGGACCAGGGCGCGCTTCCGACGTTTCTGATCATCGGGGGAATGAAGTGCGGGACGACGAGCCTGTACCACTACGTCCGCGACCACCCGCAGGTTTTCATGCCGAAGTTCAAGGCGCTGGAGTTCTTCGCAGGAGGCGCTCATTGGGACCGCGGCGTCGCCTGGTACCGCAAACAATTCGCGGCGTCCCCGCCCGAGGCGGTGGCGCTCGGCGAGGCTTCGAACGTCTACGCGAAATACCCGCGATACGCCGACGTTCCCAAGCGCATCGCGGCGCACATCCCCAACGCTCGCTTCTTGTACGTGATCCGAGACCCCATCGAGCGCATCCGATCCCACTACCAACATCGCGTGAGCGAGGGAAGGGAGCGATCCCCGTTCGCGCAAGCCGCGCTGGAGAACCCGATCTACATCGGCGACAGCAGCTACGCCGTTCAGATCGAGCAGTACCTGGAACACTTCGCCCTCGACCAACTGCTCGTGATCCGCACGGAAGACCTGCGCTTCAAGCGTCGTCCCACGATGGAGCGCGTCTACAGTTTCCTCGACGTCGACCCCGGCTGGGTCTCGCCCGATCTGGATCGTGAGTTCTTCCAGACGACCGACAGGCCGGTCCGCTCCCTGGTGCCCGCGTGGGCACGGACGTCGATCAAGAAGCACTTCCCGGCCGCGAAGAGGGCGAAGGAACTGGAAGCAAACGTCCTTCGCAGGGTACGGCGATTCCGCCCCCACGAGGGTGATCCACGACTCGGACCGCGACGCTTGGAGGTTTCGCCCGAGTTGCGCGAACGGCTGGTCGATGCGCTCGCGGACGACATTCATCGCCTCCGCACCCTCATGGGGCCGGAGTTCGACGGCTGGGGTATCGCCTGACCGGATCACGACCCCGGCCTTTCGGTTCGAGCCGCACGCTCAACGGCTGCGGTGGCCATCCGATTCGAGCCCTTCACCATGGCGAGCAGCCCGACGCTCACGACGAGCGCGAGGATCGCGACTGCCAGGGGAAGGCGCGGGAGCGAATCGGTGGCAGGCGGCGCCCCCGCCGCAGAAGCGATTTCGCTCCGCGACATCGACGGGAGCAGGGTCGGTGACAGGGACGGCGGACCGGCGCTTCGGGTGCGCGACGGGATCGGCGCCGGGGCATAAAGCCTCGAGCACGACGTGAATGAGGGGCATCCGTGCCGCGTTAGCCAAATGGCGCGGGCGCGATCCCACACCGAACGGTCACTCGTCACCGTGGTTCCCCGGGGGACGGCCCAGCCGAAATCGCCCGAGCCGAGCCATACGATGGTGACATCCTCGGTTACCGTCCCACGCGGGAACGGGAAGTAACTCGAGCTGTTGGGGGCTTTCTCGACGAGGAAAACGGAGTGCCTCACCACCAGCGAGTTCGCCACCGGTGACCACTTGAACAGCTGCCCGTGGCCGAGGACCGTTCGATCCCGGGTGTCGCGGGGTCCGGGCATCGCCTGGAGCCGAAGCAGCACGTGGTCCAGCAGAAGCTTCTCGCCGCGCGGCGCCGGGTGGTCCAGCTGAGGGTTCCCGCTACCCGGTCGTTCGGACACCCCCGTGTAGCAGCCGTCGAAGAGGCTGTCGGAGATCACGCCTCCCGCGATGTCGTCGTTCTCGACGCAGTCGTCGCGGATGTAGGTGAAGTACAGGTTGCGCATCACGAGACCGTCCCCGTCTTTCGGGTACCGGTCCTCGGTCCCCCGGGGCGCGACGCCGTCCTCGACGTTATCGACCCGAAGTCCGTCGACGGAGGTTCGCTCGCTGCCGGCGACCCGTAGCCCGTCACCGTCATAGGCATCCTTCATCTGGTCCCACGTCAGCGAGCGAGGCTGCTGTCCGATCACGAGTCCACCGACGACACACGTCCGGGACGGGGCGGACTTCTTGCCGACGCTGAACGGGTAGAGCGACTGGTAGGGATACGCCAGAAAGGTGGCACTGCGCCCGTCGAAGGTCGTCTCGTTCGCGGGGCTGGGATAGCGCACCTCGGTTCGATGAGTCCCCGACAATCTCACAACCGATGAAGCCCCGAGACAGGTGGCCGCGGATCGGGCCTCGCTCGCCCGGGCGACGACGATCGAGGAGGCGGCGGCGATCGCCAGCACCGCCGAGACCGCGAAAGGCCTCCGGCGCGCCGCCCTCATCGATGACTCTTTCAAACGAACGCCCGCTTCCTGCCGTGGACACAACGCGCCCGTCGTGAAGGGCGAGCGACGAAAACACCTAGGCCGATGGGGACGCGGAGCCTTGAGGTATGGGCGCCGACGGGGAGGTCTTCCCAAACAAGCTGGCGCGGGTCTCCAGCTTCAAGGCCTCCGCCCGTGCTGCGGAGAGCTCCGCCGGCGTAAGCTGCACGACTTTGATCAGCTCCAGGGTTTCCTGCTCTTCTTCCCCACTTCCCCGCCAGCCTGTGCGTACGCTCCCGACGCCGCGCGCGTAGTACTTGAGCTGGAAAGCGTTGGGCTTGGTGGGCTCGGATTCTTCTATCACCATCACGTCCGAATAGCAGCCGGCTTTGACGCACGTTTTCTGACCTATACGCGCCACCCGCGCGACGTCGTCCCAGAAGAACGGCGGCGGGGCGAACCCTTCCGAGTACGCCGGTTTTCCAAGCGTCGGATTCGCCTGCATCAGTATCCCTGCCTTCGCACCATCGAGGTAGCCGGCGAGCCAGGCGGAACCCCCTTCGAAATGCCCCTCGTCGTCGTACTGCTCCGCGTACTGGCCGAAGTGCCAAACGTTGCCGGCGTTGTCTTGCGCGAGGAAGATGAGCTCACCCTCGGACAGTTTCCCGTTGTTGAAGTCCCTGTCCCACCCGACGAGCGTACGAACGCCGCCGATCTCCTTGGTCAGATCGGTAACCGTGAACACGATGCGTCGAGCGATCACGTCCTCACCGTCGATGGCGTGTCCTTCCCAGGTCAGCTGGGTCCCCGGCTTCAAGGGCCACCATTCGTTGTCGATCGTGGTCGAGCTTCGATCGAAGTTCTTCGGATCGAAGTTCACAGGAAAGGGTGGTTTCGCGGGCGCTGGGAGCGCGGTTGTTCGCGCCTTCTCAGAACAAGCCGACACGAACATCAGGAGCAGGCTCACCGCGGCGAGCGCCACATGCCAACGTCTCATCTTCACCCCTTTGACGACGATGGAGCGGTCTCAATAGAAGCGTCGATCAATGCGCGTTCTTCCTTCGACTTCCCGTACCTCAGGTAGAGCGACGGCACGACGAAGAGATTCTGCAACGTCGCGGTTATGAGCCCGCCCATGATCACGATCGCCATGGGGTATTCGATCTCCTGGCCGGGCTTGTTGCCGGCCCAGAGCAGCGGCACCAGAGCGAGACCCGCAGCGATCGTCGTCATCAGGATTGGAGCAAGTCGTTCCCGCGCGCCGCGGAGCACGAGCTCGGGCCCGAACTTCATCCCCTCGTACTTTTCGAGATGGCGGTAGTGATCGATCAGCATGATCTTGTGGCGCGCAACGACGCCCAACACGGTGAACAGCCCGACGAGCGATCCGATCGTGAGGATCCCGCCGGTCATGTAGGCGGCCAACAACCCCCCGACCAATGCGATCGGAAGCGTGGAGAACGTGAGGATCGCGAGCCGCCAGCTGTTGAACGTCGACTGCAGGAGCAGGAAGATCGCGATCGCCGCGGCGATGCCGAACCAGAGCAGCCTGCTCTGCGCGTCCTGCCGTTCCTTGTACTCACCGAGGACCTCGGCGTGATACTCGAGGGGGAACGTCACCCCGGCGAGGCTGGTCTTGACTTCGCCGACAACGGATCCGAGGTCGCGCCCCTCGACGTTCGCAAGCACATCGATTCGCCGCTGCTGCGATTCGTGTTTGATGAAGTTCGGGGCCGGCTTGATGGCGACAGCGGCGATGTCCATCAGACGCACCTGCCCGCCCGCCGGCGTATCGATCCGAAGGTTCTGGATCGCGGTAAGGCTGTTGCGCGTCCGCGGCGTGCTCCAGACGCTCACGTCGTAGGTCTTGCCGCCGTAGTAGATATCGCCGACCTCCTCGCCGTCGACGAGTGTCGACGTCGCTCGGCGTACGTCTCCAGGTTTGAGGCCGTAGTGAGCAGCGGCCGGGAGGTTCACACGGATCGATACGTGGGGGACGTTTGTTTGTAGCTCGGGAGTGAGATCGACGATCCCCTTGATCTTGGACATCCGCTCGGTGATCTCCTCCGCCTTCTCTCGAAGAACGTCCAGATCCGGACCGAAGATGCGGATGACGATCGCCGAACCCGACCCGCTCACCGTCTCCTCGATGCGCTCGGCGAGGTAGGTCTCGACGTTACGGAACAGCCCCGGATAGCCGTCGACCACCTCTTCGATAGAAGCCAACGTCTCGTCGTAGTTCGCCTTAGGGTCGATGCTGATCCAGTTCTCGGCGAAGTCGGCGCCGACGGGCTCGTCGGCGAGGAACGCCTGCCCGATGTGCGAGCCGAAGTTGCGAACGCCGGGGATCGACCGCAACTCGGTGCTGGCGAGGGTCGTGATCCTCCGCTCCTCCGGGAGGGATGTGCCCGGTTTCGTCAGCCAGTGCATGAGGAAGTCGTTCTCCTTGAATGCCGGGAACAGCTCCTCGCCGAGCCGAGGGACGACGGCAAGGCCGAGGATCGTGACGATCGCGAAGACCGCGAAGGCGGGGCGCGGGGTGCGCACGACTTTGGACAGCGCGCGCTCGTATCCACGGTGGAGCCGCTTGACGATGGGAGATTCCCGCCGCTCGAGGTGTCCGCGTCTCAGGAGGATCAACGCCATCGCGGGAGTCACGGTCAGCGCGACGACGAGCGAGGCCGTCACGGCAAGCGCGTAGGCGAGAATCAGCGGCCGGAAGAACGCGCCGGTCACCCCGCTGATGAAGAGCACGGGGATAACCGCGACGACCTCGATCACGGTCGCGTGGATGATCGCGCCGCGCACCTCGACCGAAGCGCCGAGGATGACCGCGGCGGTCGAGCGATCGCTGCCGGAGAGCCGGTGTTCGCGCAACCGCCGAACGACGTTCTCGATGTCAATGATGGCGTCGTCGACGACGTCGCCTAAAGCGATCACCAACCCCGCCAGGATCATCGTGTTGATCGTGGCACCCGTCCAGTGGAGCACGAGGATCGCGCCGACCAATGACAGCGGCATCGCCACAACACTGATCAGCGCGACGCGCCACTCCCACAGGAAGAGGAAAAGCATGAAGATCATCAGGAGCGATCCGAACAGCAGCGCCCGGCCGAGGTTGTGGATCGCCGTCTCGATGAAATCGGCCGGCCGGAAGATCGTTGCGTCGATCTCGAGCCCCGGAAGCCCGGGCTTCATCTCCTCGAGAGCCGCCTCGACGCCACGCGTGACGTCGAGCGTGTTGGCCCAGGGAAGCTTCTCGACGATGAGCATGAGCCCGGGTCCGGAGTTGATGACTGCGTCACCGATGAGAGGCTGTTCGCCCTCTTTCACTTCAGCGACGTCGCCGAGGCGGAGGGGGTTCTTCCTGTCTTCGTTGACGATGATCTTCGCAAGGTCGTTCGCCGATGTGATCGGCACGTTGTGCTGGACGTTCAAACGTTGCGTCGGAGTGTCGAGGAACCCACCGGAGCCGAGGATATGACCGGACGAGTACCTCAAGATCCCCGAGTCGAGCGCGTCCGCGGTGACTTCCATGACGCGATCGAGAGACAGGCCGTTCGCGCGCAGTCGATCGGGTTCGACCTGCACTTGGAGCAAGTTCAGCCGCTCCCCCCAGATCGGCACGTTGGCGACGCCGGGGACCCTGAGGAGCCTGGACCTGATCGTCCAGTAGGACATCATCGACATCTGGATCAGCGATAGATTCTTCGACGTCAGTCCGATCTTCATGACCCGGCTCGTCGACGACAGCGGTTGGATCATCACAGGAGGAGCCGCCCACGTCGGCAAGCTCGCCGAGGTCTGCGACAGCCGCTCCTGCACCGACTGTCGCGCGTGGAGGAGGTCGGTCCCTCGCTTGAACTGCAGTGTGATCACCGATAGCTGCGGCGCCGAGGTCGAGCGGATGACGTCGAGCCCGGGCACCCCGTTCAGCGAATCCTCGAGCGGGACGGTGACGAGCGCCTCGACCTCGGGCGGCGACAGCCCGACGGCGAGCGTCTGCACCTCGACTTTCGGCGGCGCGAACTCGGGGAAGACGTCGATCGGCGAATGCCGGATCTGTTCGAAGCCAACCAGCATCAACCCGCCGGCGAGCGCCAGCACGAGGAAGCGGAACTTCAGGCTCGAAGCAACGATCCTCCGCATCATGGCTAGGGAGCTCCCGCCGGGATTTCGCTCGCGCTGCCTTCCGCGTCCTTGAGGTTGATGACCCGGTGGCGCAGCAGCTCGTCTTCGGGATCCGCCCACAGATCCGTGAGATCGAGCTCTTCGAGCTTCCCTTCGCCCCGGCCGAAGCGCAGGTACAGCGCCGGAAGGAGGAAGAGCGCGAAAACGGTCACCGTGACGAGGCCGCCCAATATCACGATCCCCATCGAGGCGACGTCTTCGTGGCCGAGCCTGCCGCTGCGGAGGACGAAGGGTGCGAAGACCAGTGCCGTCGTCACCGCGGTCAGCAGCGTCGGCGCGAACCGTTCACCGGCGCCGTGCTGGATCAGCTCGGGACCGAAGTTCATGCCGCGTCGCTCGAGGCGCTGGTATCGCTTGAGCAAGATCACGCCGCAACGGACGGCGATCCCGAATAACACAAGGAACCCGACCAAGGAACCGAGCTGCATCGTTCGGTCGTCCGCGAGCGCCGCGGCGGTCCCGCCCACGAGGGCAAGAGGCGCAGTGAGGAACAGCATCGTCGCGAGGCGCCAGCTCCCGACGGCAGCCTGGATCAACAGGAGGATCCCGATCGCCGCTGCGATCGCCACGACCAGGATGCGTCGGTGCAGCGCCTGGCGGTCTGCGAAGGTGCCGACGAGCTCGGCGTGATACTCGAGTGGGAACCGCATGCTCGCGAGTCGCTGCCGAACGTCTTCGAGCACCGCATCGCGGCTGCGCCCCTTGACGCCGCCGGTGATATCGAGGAAGCGCGTGGCTGCGTCGCGATCGATGATGTTTGGCGATGGCTTGATGGCGACGGTGGCGACATCTCCCAACCGGATGTGGCCGCCGCTGGCCGTCCCGATGAGGAGGTTGCGCACGGACTCGAGGTTCTTTCGAACCGCCGGCGTGCCCCACACGACGACCTCGAACACCTTCTGCTCTTCGAAGGTGTTTCCCACCAGCACGCCGGAAAGCAGCGTGGTGGCCTCGCGGCGGACGTCGCCGGGCTTGATCCCGGCCGCCTTCGCCGCTTCGAGGTTCACCTCGACCTGAACGGTCGGCTCCATGCGAGGTAGTTCTGCGTGGACGTTCGTGATGCCCTTGATGCCTTGGACGGCTCGGGTCACCTCTCCGGCTTGGGCGCGCAGGACATCGAGGTCGGCTCCGTAGAGACGTACGGCGATCGGCTCGTCCGCCCCGGTACCGAGCTCCTCGAAACGACTCTCCGCGTACGTTGCGACGTCGGCGTCCACCCCGGGGTATCCCTTGGCGACGCGGCGAACGGCGGCCACCGTCTTGGAGTAGTCGGCTTTGGGGTCGAGGCTGACCCACAGCTCAGCAGCGTCTGGGCTCACGACGCGATCCGACTGGATCGCGCGACCGACGTGTGCGCCGACCCGGCGAACGCCCGGGATCGTGCGGAGCTCGTTGCTCGCTCGAGTCGTGATCCGCTGCATCTCGGGGAGGGATATCCCGGGTGGACCGTCCATCGCGATGAGGAAGTCGCGCTCCTTGTAGATGGGAACCGTCGTCTGTTTCAGGAACGGCACGGTCACTGCCCCCGCGATCGCAAGAAGCGCGAGCATCGCCCACGCGCCGCGCGGGGAACGCGTGGCGCCGGAAAGCAGCCGGGTGTATTTGCCGCGAAGCCATCCGATCGCGGGCGATTCCCGAAGAGCGTCCGGCGCGTTCGAGAAGAGGAGCACGCCGAGAGCCGGCGTCAACGTCAACGCCACGATCATCGACGCCGCGAGTGCCAGCAGATACGAAAGTGCGATCGGCCGGCCGAACGCCTCGCCGAGTCCGGTGAGGAAGAAGACGGGCAGCAGGGGCAGCGCTATCACCAGCGTTGCGAAGCCGAGGCCGCGCCGTGCTTCAACGGTTGCCTCCAGGACGCTCGAGAGTTTCGATGCCGCTTCGTTTTCCGGTGGATGCTCCCGCACACGCCGTGCGACGCTCTCCGCGCCGATGATGGCCTCGTCGATCACAAGGGCCAGCCCGGCGATGAGGCCGGCGAAGGTCAGCGAGTTGAACGTCGTTCCGGAGAAGTAGACGATGAGGACGGCGATCGTCGCGGAACCGATGATCCCCGCCAGTGCAACCAGCGCCGTCCGCCACCGATAGAGCAGGAACGCGAACGCGATGATCATCAGCGCGAAGCCGATGAGCATCGACAAGCCGAGATCGCGCACGGCTCCGTGGACGAAGCCCGCCGGGCGGAAGATCGTGTTGTCTATGTCGAGCCCGGTGAGACCCGGCTTCATGGCATCGAGCGCTTCGTCGATGCCGCTCGTTACATCCGCGGTGTTCGCATCCGGCAGCTTCTCGACGACGAGCATGACGCCGGGTTTGCCGTCGATGATCGCGTCGCCGATGAGCGGCTGATGGTCTTCGACGACGCTCGCCACGTCGGAGAGGCGCAGAGGCTTCCCGTTCGCTCCGGTCGGCGGCGCTTTTCCCTCGGCCGGCTCGACCGCGACTCGCGAGAGGTCGTTCGCCGTGATGATCGGCGACTCGTGCCGCACCTGGAGTCGCTGGTTCGGCGCGTCGAAGAAGCCTCCGGCGCCGGGCGTCGACGCCTCGAGGAAGGTCAACGGCGAGACCCACAACGCATTGCCGGTGGTGCTGAGGATCTGGCTCAAGGAGACGTCTTTTGCAGCGAGGCGCTTCGGGTCGACTTGCACTTGCAGCTGACGTTCACGGTGACCCCAGATGGTCACGTTCGCGACGCCGGGAACCGCCATCAGGCGCGGCTTGATCGTCCACCGCGCGAGCACACCGACGTCGATCAGTGACATCTGCTTCGACGAGAGCCCGATCATCATCGCTCGACTCGCCGAGGACAGGGGCGGAAGCATGATCGGCGGCTTCCCGACGCTCGGCAGAGCTTGTGGCTGATTGAGTCGCTCCGACACCATCTGTCGCGCTCGGATCTGGTCCGTGCCCGGCTCGAATTGGAGGAAGATCGACGACAGCCCGGGAAGGGATTCCGAGCGGATCGTGTCGAGCCACGCGACGCCGTTGAGCAGATCGACTTCAAGCGGGACGGTGATCAGTTGCTCGACCTCGGAAGCCGAAAGGCCGAGCGCTTCGGTCTGAACCTCTACGTACGTGGGTGTGAATTCGGGGTACGTGTCGACGTGCATCTTCCCGACTCGCGCGGCGCCGATCGTGATCAACCCGGCGGCCGCGAAGAGGACGAGAAGGCGGAACTTCAGGCTTGATCCAACGATTCGCCGTGTCATGGCTCGACCGCCCTACTCGTTGCCGCCGACGCCGGAATCGACCCCGAATAACTCGGAGACGCCGACGGTGACGATCGAGGTTCCGACTGCCGGGCCACCAGAGAAGAAAACGCGGTTGTTCTCGATGGAATGGACGGTGATCGCCGACCTGACGTAGACGAGTGGTTCGGGGTTGGTGTACACGAATGTGGAGCCCTCGGCGTCGTAGATCAAAGCGGAGTAGGCCACGACCTTGCTGCTGAGCCCGCCGGGCCTGGAGATCTCTCGCACGGGGGCAGTCTCGATTCCGAGTCGCTCGGCCGCCTTGGCGGTCATCTTCACCCGGTTGAGGTTCGTGCCCTTGATCGCCTCGACGCTAGCGGCTCGCTCCGTGGACGCGGGCTCCTCGGGTGCCGCGCTGCATGCCGAAAGCAACGCGAGACTCACCAGCAGTCCCGCGGCCCAGCCTATTCTTGCCTGCATCGGATGCTCCCCTCGTTCGATCAGAAACCCAGCCCATCGAGTGCAATCGCGATGAGAGCGAAAACCCTCGGATGATCACCGCTGGATCTCCCCCCTAAGGCCTCTTGAGGCCCTCTGCCCCTACGTCGCGCGCGCTCTCGCGGACGTACCCCCGGCGCCGAACGTGATGGCCACCCAACCGGCCCCCACGCCCCGCGTGACCAAGCTTGTTCGGTTGACCACACGTTTGGCGTCGTACGTTCGCCGTAAGTTTGCTCTGCTCGGGGGTCATCCCCGGAGACCCCCTTGCGGCAAGGTCGCCGCGTCCTCTCGTTGTCCGTCGCCTTCCTCGCGCGCCGAGTCCTCGGCGCCGTTCAGCGACACGGATCCGGACTGGTCGTCGTGAAGCGCAAGCACTCGACGCACCGAAAAGCGAGGCAGGCTGGCCACGGCGATCGTGGGCGTGATCTCTTCATGCGTGCCGTTCCCGCCGTTGGTCTCGAGTGCGATCTCCAGCGTCTCGAGGTGCGGCGACTCGAGCGACGCTTCAGTGGAGGCGTTTTCCGGAGATCGGTTCGCGAACAAGCGACGCGGGACGCGAACGAGGGTCTCCGCAATCACCCCGAGCGTGCGTCGAATGGTCGGAGAGTGCAGGTATTCGAGGTCGAGCTGCACCCTCGCAGGAATCACGTTCTGCAGGTACCAGTTCTCGACGCCGTCCATATCTTCCGGAAGGACGTCGTCATCGTTCAAACGGAGGACTCCCGGACCCACCAGGCCCGGACGGTAGGCGAAAACCTCCCTGAGCTCGGGCGGATAGCTCGAAGCGAACCCGGGTGTCTGCGGCCGCGGTCCGACCAAGGTCATGTGTCCGGCCAAGATGTTCAGCAATTGGGGCAGCTCGTCGATCGCCACCGCGCGCAGGAAATGACCGAGCCTGGTCACGCGGGCGTCGCCGGGCTGGGTGAGCAGCGAGCCTCGCGCGCCGTGCACCATCGTCCTGAACTTGATCAGGCTGAAAGAACGGCCGCCCTGACCGATCCGCCGTTGTCGATAGAACGAGGGCCCGCGGCTATCTATGCGGACCGCGATCGCCACGATCAGCATAGGCACCGCCAGCACTACCAGCGCGAACAACGAGAGTGTTACGTCCAGCGTTCGACGCGCGAAGCCCGGACCGAACGAGTCGACTCCTTCGTCGAAACGGTCGACACGGATCCCCCACCGTGCCAGAGCCATGATTCCCCCCTTTGACGAGCAAGCCCGATGATTGCGGATCGGTATCCATTGCGGAAGACGGGATCGGCCAGCGTCGTCGCCTGTTTGGCGAGGAACACCGG
>Ga0070708_100002323_pt1 | contig 14714 bp, 11 predicted proteins | sample KBSK5503metaG_FD_65469 | JGI IMG/M metagenome (GOLD analysis project Ga0070708, IMG submission 65469) | Corn, switchgrass and miscanthus rhizosphere microbial communities from Kellogg Biological Station, Michigan, USA - KBS K5-50-3 metaG | ecosystem: Host-associated > Plants > Roots >...
GCGTATACGATGGTCTTTGCTTTGGTAGCGATTTGGGTTTTCTTTCACTATTCAACGGGACGGATCTTTTTCGAGCCACGCAACTTCTCGAATTTGATGCGACAGACCTCGGTAACCGGAGTGCTCGCCGTCGGCATGCTGATGGTAATTGTCACGGGACGGATCGATCTGTCGGTGGGCTCGGTTGTCGGACTGGCCGGGGGCATTGCCGCAATCGCGCAGGGGTGGCTCGGCTGGGGACTGCTTCCGTCAATCGCCGCGGGAATCGCTGTTGGTGTTGCGATCGGCGGGGCCCAGGGTGCGCTGACGGCATATCTGAACATCCCCGCATTCATTGTTACGCTGGGTGGCTTGCTTGCCTGGCGCGGCGTGATTCTGGGATTGAGTCGGGGTGCGACCATTCCCCTGCGACTTACTGCCTTCAAGGCGATCGGACAAGATTATGTTGGACCGATGGTCGGATGGGTGCTGGCTGTCTTAGCTGTGGGGGCCGTCGTTTGGATGAATGTCGCCGGCAACCGAGCACGTCGGCGACACGGTCTGACCGCGCCTGGGAAAGGACAGACGCTGGCACGAATTCTGATTCCCTGCGCGGTTATCATTGGATTCATTTACATGATGAACTCGTATGAGTTGGCGCCGGGCGTGTTCGCCGGCATTCCGATACCGGTTTTGATTTTGTTAGTGGTGGCCCTTGCCGGTGCATTCCTCACCCAGAATACAACCTTCGGTCGATACCTTTACGCCATCGGCGGCAATCCCGATGCCGCTCGGCTGTCGGGAATAAGTTTGCGAAAGCATGTGCTCGCGGTTTTCGCCATCATGGGGGCGTTGACAGGCGCGGCGGCGATCATCTACACGGCCCGCGTGGGCAGCGCGTCGCCCGACGCAGGCCAGTTGCTGGAACTCGACGCCATCGCCGCCTGCGTGATTGGCGGTACGAGCTTAATGGGCGGGCGCGGTACCGTGTTTGGAGCAATACTGGGCGCGCTGATCATGGCTAGCCTCGACAACGGCATGTCGCTGAGAAACGTCGAGCCCTATATGCAGAACATTATCAAAGGGGCGATTCTGGTAGCCGCGGTTGGTCTCGACATGGCAGGTCGAAAACGAGAGTGATCCTGTACACTTCTCTTTGCCTTCGCATCAGACAATCAAAGCACGCTTGAAATAGATGCAGCGCCTGGTCTTCATTCTTGTTGTGGGCGTCCTTAATTGCTCACCTTTGTTCGCACAGGCAACGAATAATTTGGCACCCGGCGCGCCCGGGGCAGACGCGCATTGGCCCAGCGCCGCAAAGCAAGGATTCGGCACTTCGACCAGTTTGGGTTCAAAGGTCTGGTTTACGCTGGCTGATGGAGTGATGACGGAAGTTTACTACCCGACGCTCGATGTTCCGAATGTGCAGAAGCTGCAACTCGTCATAGTTACGCCGGAAGGAAAAGTCGAGACCGAGAGCGACGATACTTCGCATTCAATCGAAGTAACAAACGAAACTCGCTCGCTTAGTTTCCGACAAGAGAACCGCGCGAAAAGCGGTGCGTACACCATCACAAAGGATTACGTGTCCGACCCTGAGACGAGCTCTGTCTTTGTTAATGTCAATTTCCATTGGAACGCGACCGGCCAATGCAGATGTTCGATCTATGTCTACTATGACCCATCCCTGAACAACAGTGGGATGCACGACTCGGCGTGGATAGAAGGTGACTGGCTCGTCGCTGCTGATACCGACAAGGCTTCAGCACTTACCGAGATTCGGTACGGCCTTGCAGAGGAGACTAATGGATATCTCGGTACAAGCGACGGGTTAACGCAATTGCAGCGCTTGGGCCGCATTAGTCCTTACCTGCGCGCGGACGATGGCAACGTCGTGCAAATGGCGCGTGTGCGCGTGCCCTTAGGAATCGCGCGTTCCACGGAACGATTCACTCTGGTGCTCAGCTTTGGCCGCAATCCTGACGAAGCCATCCGAAACGGGCAGGCTTCATTCAGAAAGGGTTTCGACGCGGCGCGTAGCGAATACGAAGCAGGCTGGCGCGATTACGTGAAAACGTTGCCCGTTGTCGAAAAGAAGTACCAAAGACAATTCAACATGGCCGCGATGGTTCTTAAGGCTTTGGAAGACAAGACCTATCGCGGCGCGTTCATTGCTTCGCCATCGATTCCCTGGGGCGGTGGCCAAAACGCGAACGAAGCGACGATCAGTGGTTATCACGCCGTCTGGTCTCGCGATCTCTACCAGGTAGCAACTGCGTTGAATGTGATAGGAGATCACCCCGCTGCCAACCGCGCCCTCGACTATCTCTTCAACCTTCAGCAGAGAGCGGACGGAAGTTTTCCGCAGAACTCATGGCTCGATGGACGGCCGATCGGGAGTGGCTTGCAGATGGATCAGGTTGCGTTGCCTTTGGTCCTGGCTCATCAGCTTGGCCGAACCGATCGAAGCAATTGGCTGAAGCACATCAAGCCCGGCGCCGATTTCATCATTAAACACGGACCCGCAACGGGCCAGGATCGCTGGGAGGAAAAACCCGGCTATACACCGGCCACGCTTGCCGCTGAGATTGCGGGGTTGGTGTGTGCTGCCCGAATAGCGACGCTCAATGGTGACGAATTGTCAGCGGCCGTCTATTTGAAAACCGCTGACGATTGGGAGCGCCGCGTTGATGGCTGGACTGCAACTCGAAACGGTCCTTACGGTAACGGTCAATATTACCTCCGCATCGCTGAAAACGGGAATTCAAACGAGAGCCGGAAGATCGAGATCAATAGCGGCGGAGGCGCATTCGATCAGCGCGAGATAGTCGATGCGGGATTTCTTGAATTAGTTCGACTTGGTATTAGAGCGGCAGATGATCCATTGATTCTGAAGTCTCTGGCCGTCGTTGACAAGACGATTAAGGTGGATTTCGCTGTTGGCTCAGGTTGGTATCGCTACAATCATGATGCTTACGGTGAGCGACCCGACGGCGGTCCGTATGACGGGCGACACGGAGTAGGCCGTCTGTGGACGCTCTTATCCGGCGAACGAGGTGAGTATGAGCTGGCGCGGAGAGACAGTGCCAATGCTCGTCACTGTCTCGACACGATGCTGTCCTTCGCGAATGACGGCATGATGATCCCAGAGCAAGTTTGGGATCAGAGTGAACGGTCGGGCACCGGGTTTCACTCCGGATCGGGCACCGGTTCTGCTACTCCGCTGGCGTGGTCGATGGCCCAATTCATTCGGCTCGCAGTTAATCTGTATCGCGGCCGTAATACTGAGACACCTGATGTAGTTGCCAACCGGTACCTGAAAGGACCGCGCCGAAGGGAAACACGCCTCGAGAACAAATGACTGAACCACGGGACAGCAAAGCAAGTGACCCACCTGACTCAGGTCTCGCGCTGGTTGCGGACTTGGGGGGCACTCACCTGCGCACCGCCGCAGTGGACACAAACGGAACCATTCACTTTCGTCTCAAGAAGGATACGCCACAAGCCAGGCGGCCAGACGAGATTGTTGACTTGCTGGTGCGGGCAGGACGCGAAAGCGAAAAGAATGGCCTGCAAATGAACCGGGTGTGCGCAATGTCGATGGTAGTGCCCGGAACCGTGGACACAAAAGCAGGCCTCGTGGTAAAAGCGCCCAATCTTTCCTGTCTGGACGGGTTTCGTTTGGCGTGCGCAGTTCAGAAGGAGTTCAACTTGCCCGTGATAATCGAGAACGATGCCAATGCCGCGGCAGTCGGAGAGATGTGGCAAGGCGCCGGGCGCGGCCACACGGCGATCGTTTGCGTGACGCTGGGAACCGGAGTTGGGGGCGGAATCATTCTGGATGGAAAACTGTGGCGTGGCGCCAACGAGTCAGCGGCGGAGATTGGCCACATGAGCGTTGATCCGTTCGGTGGCGTTGCCTGCACCTGCGGCAGCCGGGGATGTCTTGAGGTCTACGCGTCGGCGACGGCAATCGTGCGCATGGCCCGCGAAGCTCGGCCGCGGTTCGCCGGTTCGGTGTTATATGAGTGCGACAAACTGACCGCGGAGCAAATATATCAGGCCGGCGTCAAGGGAGACGAACTGGCGCTCGAGGTGTTTCGGCGGATGGGTGTCTATCTGGGCATCGGATTGGCGAATCTCATAAATATTCTTAACCCTGCAGTGATCGTGATTGGCGGCGGCGTTGTCAATGGCTGGGAGTTGTTTGAGAAGCACATGCTCCAGCAAGTGGCGGAGCGCGCCTTTCCGTTGCCGGCTGCCAGGGTGAAAATTGTGCGGGCCGAATGCGGCGACGACGCCGGATTGCTGGGCGCGGCGCGATTGGCGTTAACTCCGGACCCATAAATAATAGACTTTGCCGTTCCAGATTCAGTCTCGTTTCGAAATGAACAAACTCCTGTCGGCAATCGCTTGTGTAATCGCATTGGGCACGCCGGTTACCGCCCAGGAGATTTCCAAGCTCGAGAAGATCGGCTCCTTTGCGAGTCTCACCAGGAACGAAAAGAGCATCACCCTCAGTTGCCGGGACAACTCGCAAGTTCAATTAACGATCCTCGCGCCTGACCTTATTCGCGTTCGCACTTCATTCGCGAAATCAATTCCCGCAAGAGACCATTCATGGGCCATTGCGAAGAATGATTGGGCCACTCCGCGGTGGAACCTCAGAGAAACACCAGAAGCAATCTTTGTCTCGACCGATGAAGTCGAAGTCGTCGTCCACCGTTCTCCACTGCTAATAGATTTTCGCGACGCGCGCACGCACGAAGTCATCAACGCCGACGAGTCCCCGATGATGTACGACGCGAAAGGAGCACTGGCGGAAATGATGTTTGATCCCTCGGCGGGGATGTTCGTCGCCGCGGCGAAAAAGCTCGGATTCGATGAGCACTTCTATGGATTAGGGGAGAAAGCAACGCGACTTGATAAGCGTCGGGAGCGTTTCATTAATTGGAATTCAGACACACCCGGTTATACCGAAGGCAAGGATCCGATCTATCAAACAATTCCATTCTACATCGGACTACAGCGCGGCATTGCTTATGGAATCTTTTTCGATAACAGCTATCGCAGTTACTTCGACTTTGGTCATTCATCACAACAGCGCGCGTGGTTTGGAGCCGAAGGCGGCGAGCTGAATTACTACTTTCTCTACGGACCTGGTATCAAAAAGATTCTGGGACGCTATGCGGATCTAACTGGCCACATGCCACTGCCGCCGATGTGGGCGTTGGGCAATCAGCAGAGTCGCTGGAGCTATTATCCGAACACCATGGTCGAAGAGGTGGTGCGCCAGTATCGCGAACGCGATCTGCCGCTGGATGTGATTCATCTGGACATAGATTACATGCAGGGTTATCGGGTTTTCACCGTCGATTCCCAACGGTTTCCCAATCCCAAAGACTTGGCGGACAAGCTGAGCAGGCAGGGCGTCAAGATAGTTGCGATTGTCGATCCCGGCGTGAAGTATCAACCGCCGGCAAAGATTGGGCCGCCAATTAAATCACTAGCCCCGGAATTAGAACCGCAGGATCAGCGTTACTACGTTTTCGACGAAGGACTGGAGAAGAAGTATTTCCAGCAGCGAAAGAACGGCGCGCTGTTTATTCCGAAGGTGTGGCCGGGTGAAAGCGTCTTCGTTGATTTCACTTTGCCCGAAGCGCGGCGCTGGTGGGGCGATCTGCATCGAGCATATCTCGACAACGGCGTCAGGGGAATCTGGAATGACATGAACGAGCCGTCTGACTTTGTAGATCAGACAGGGAAGAACCAGCTGGACGTCGTCAGCTACGACGAAGGCGAGAACTCCACGCACGCCAAGAACCGAAATGTTTTTGCGTTGTTGGAAGCGCGCGCGACGTACGAGGGACTCGAACGCCTCAAACCTGATCGCAGACCTTATGTCATCACGCGCGCGGCCTATGCCGGCATCCAGCGCTATTCGACCATGTGGACCGGCGACACGAACAGCACCTGGGAAGCGCTGGCGCTCAACGTTCCGATGTTTACGACGCTTGGTCTTTCCGGTGAGCCGTTCGTCGGCAGCGACGTCGGCGGATTTATCGGCCGCGCTAACGGCGAGTTACTGGTGCGCGCGTATCAAATAAGTTTTCTCGCGCCTTTCTGTCGCAACCACAAAGTAATCGACGGCTATGATCAAGAGCCGTGGCGCTTTGGCAAGTACTACGAAGATATCATTCGGAAATATCTAAAGTTGAGGTATCAGTTGCTGCCTCTTCTTTACTCTGCATTGGAAGAAGCGCATCGCACAGGTTCGCCGCTGTTTCGTCCGCTGCTGCTGAATTATCAGGACGATCCGAACACGTATAACCTCGATGACGAGTTCATGATTGGAGATGATTTGCTGGTAGCGCCCATAGTCCGACCGGACATCACCTCGCGCCTGGTCTATCTACCAAAGGGTGTCTGGTATAACTACTGGACTAACAAGAAGTATCCCGGCAGCACGATGATTCGCATCGACGCGCCGCTGGAAACCGTGCCGATGTTTGTGCGTGCAGGCGCCATTATTCCCACCGGGCCCGACATGAATTACATCGGTGAGAAACCTTTCGATCCGATAACCTTTTCTATCTATCCCGACGATAAAGGCTCGGCATCGACCACGCTCTACGAAGACGATGGGGCAAGCCCAGCTTACAAAGATGGAGCTTTTCGGCGCACGACTGTGAACGTAAGGCGTGCAGCTTCCGGTTACCTTGTGAGTATTTTGGCCCCGGTGGGCAATTACAATCCCGGCGCGAGAAAATTCAGTTTTGTAATCAAGTCGGCCGCAACTTCCACAGTTGTTGCCGTTGCCGATGACGGAAGAGCGCGTATGTTTGAAGTCCGGTAATAGCTTTCGAGTCATCGAATCAGGTCCGGCCTGAGAATAGTCCACAACACAAACTGAGGAAACTGTATGACCTGGATTAGAACGATCTCAGTCGAGGATGACGAGAAGTTGCGTCGCGCGGTTGAAGGGCAGCGTCAACTGTATCCGAAAGAGTATGCCCAACCGATTCATCCAACTCCCGATGGCCAGACCTCAGACATCGTGGCTTCGCACAGCCTCATTCCCGCTGCTCTCTATCACGCATTTGGCACGTTCGGCGCGCTAATGTCGCCCGACTTGCCGTTGACCAGACGACAGCACGAGATGATCACCACGGTCGTATCAGTGATCAACCGCTGTCATTATTGAATCGAATCTCACGCAGAGTTTCTGCGTCGTGTCACGCTGGATGATGAATTGGTGAGGGCGCTACAGGAAGACTATTCGACCGCTCCAATCTCGCGACAAGATAGAGTAATGCTCGATTACGTGGCGCAGTTGACGCAGGATGCGACATGCATCTCTGCGCAGGATCACGACCGTTTGCGAGCCAATGGATTTGATGACCGCGCTATCTTGCAGATTACGCTGATTGCGTCATGGTTTAACTACATCAATCGAGTAGCTGATGCGTTGGGTGTGGGGAGAGATTAGGTCGCGCTTTCCGGGGCGTGAACGCCTGGCCTGGAAAAATTCTAACAACACGAGGAACGTTCCTCCATTGATTCCGGAGAGATTCTATTTAATCCGCCGACGGCTTTGAATTTATTTGCAACGGCGCCTTCATAAAAGAGTAGCTCCTTGGAGGGATCGCTGGGATAAGTTCGAAGCGCGTCACGCAAGTCGAAGTATTGTTTCTCACCGTATAGCTTTCTGAGACTTGATTCATTAGCAGCCGCTGCCTGCGGCTGAGGGAAAAGGATGAGCAGGAGTAGGCTGGAAATTATTATCCGTGGACCCATTGGTTTAGCCTGGTCGCGTTGGTGTTACTTGTTTAGCCACCCTACAATGAGCCCGATTGAAGCTTGCGATCGATGAATTGTAAGGCGGGACGAACTCATCGTTGGCGTACCAATCGGATCTCCTCAAGCCATCTCTCCCCACCATCCTGATACCATGTCCACTGCTTAGTGATATGGTTGTCGTCCAGAAAGTGCATCACGAGTTTGTCCATGTGGCCCCGGTCTCGTGTGGGAATATTGCCGCCGTCAAGAAACGTAAAGGTTATCGTCTTGCCGCCATCGGCAAAGGAAGTTGCGACAAGCCGTGGTTGATTCTTCGCCTCGCAATAATGGGTTAAGATCAGCCGATCGCCATCCAGGTGATACATGGTCATCATGGACTCATCCGGCTTCGCGTCAGGAGTGTCCTCGACTACCACCGATCCGCCAGCAATGGTTTTGAAGCTGGTCTTTTCTTCCCAGCCCTTAGTACTGCGACCCACCCACTTTCCTCCGAGCTTCTTGAAGAGTTCGAATGCAGCACGCGCAGGCGAAGGGTCTGAGTTCTTGTCAGAAGCTTGAGTGTCCACATGTCCAACTGCGAACTGAGCTGCGATAAGCGTCGTTAACAATAGAGTGAGTAGTTGTCTTTCCGCGAACTTTGCGACGTATGCTGCCTTCATAGCTCCTCCTGCGTTTCCTGATCTTCAGCTTCAGATCAAAAGCGATCGATTTGTCTGACCTCAATGGTGCCACCGTACTTGAGATGAGGACACCCTTTGGCAATTTTGACGGCGCCATCAAAGTCCTGAGCCTGAATCAAAAAGTAACCAGCGATGACCCCGTCCGCTGAGCTTGCTTGGTCCTCCGAAACTGCAACACGGCCATCGACAGCGCGAATGATGCGAGCTTCCCGCTTAAGCTTTTCACCCTGAACAAGCAATCCGCTCTGGCGCACGTCTCCGGCCCAATTGCTGTATTCCTTCACCGTTCTTAGAACCTCATCAGGTGACTTGGTCTGCGATTCCCCAGAGCGAGTTCGCAGCACAAGCATGAATTCCGGCGTGGTCGCCTGGCGCGGCGCCGAAACCCACTTGATACCAGCCCATGCCCCCAGAACAAGCAGCAGCAGTGACGCTGCGACGGCAACGGCGATTTTAGGATAGCTTGGCCACCAACTGGGCTTTGGCGAGCGAATGAGATTGGATTGCTTGAGCGCTGCGACGATCCGTTCTTCCAGGAAAGAAGGCGGCGCGTTCTCCTTAGTTAACTCATCAAACGCCTTGCGCTCATGCGGTTGTAATTCTTCAAAGTCTCTATTCATTGGATTGAAACTCCGGTTGAAGCATTTCTCGTATTGCCCGGCGAGCGTGATGAAGCTGACTCTTCGAAGTGCCGACGCTCACTTCAAGAAGAGCGCTGATTTCATCGTGTGTATAACCTTCCGCGTCATGCAGAACCAATACATGCCGGTAGCCAGCGGGAAGCCGAGCGATGGCCTGTTCAAGATCAATCCGTTCGCCCATTTGTCTGCCAGTTGTTGGTAACGAGCATTCGTTCGAAATTTCGTCTTCGCACCGGCGTTGGCTCTCACGATTCAATTCCCGCAGCCGATTAATAAGGATGCCCATCAGCCAAGTTCTCAAACTCGACCTCCACTCAAACCTATCTAATTTCCCGCAGGCTCGAAGCCATGTGTCTTGAATTGCGTCCTGCGCATCGGCCTCCGAGTGGCCGGCCAGGCGGAGCGCCAACCCATACAAAGCTGGAGTGTGACGCCGATACAGCTTCCTGAATGACGCCTCATCTCGCGCGCGGACAAATCTCTTTACCAACACTTGGTCCGATTCGCTGACAACGTGTCGGCTTTCCATCTGATTAATGAGTGATGATTTGGAGGGCCATGGTTGTATTCGGTCTAACTACATTGACTGAGCAGACAGAAGCAACGACCTGGGGGTGATGAAAACTATTTCAGCAGCGGCATAGGCTCGGCTTTCAAGTCACCCAGAGATGGGAACGAGCTCTCATAATCAGATTGCGTCCGCGATCTTCACGTCAACCTGACGCCGAAAACCCCGAAAACGAAAAACAGCAGAACAACCGGTCTGCGTAAGTGCCTGATTCTATCTGCGCAACAGGGCTCTATGGTGTAATATGTCGCCCGGTCACGAGATTTTGTTTAACTTCGCGCCAGTTTCTTTGTCTGTAGCTCTGTGATATTCAAGGTAGGCCTGCTTAGCTCAGCACAAGCGGATTGACATGATAGAGCCCGTCTTCAATATGATGTCCAGACACTACTGCTAACGAAACGGCAATCCGGGCGGGAGCGCATCGCGATCCACTTGTTCCTGCCCGTCTCGTGCGAGCGAACCACATTTTCTCTTGCAGGGAACTAACATTATTAGTAGTTTGACTGCCCTGAAATCCTGTGGGAGGGACAGATGAAATCAAACCAAAAGCTTATTCGCGGCTCGGCTATTCTACTGCCAACATTACTATCAACGGCGATCCTTTGGAGCTTTGGTTGTAACCGAACAAACATTGGCGGCGCCGGGAAACGTCACAAACTCGCATTCGTTACCAATAACGCGTCCGACTTTTGGACCATCGCGCGCAAGGGCACCGAGAAGGCGCACGCTGACTTGCCGAATGTTGATGTTGATTTCAGAATTGATTCTGACGGAACGGCCGCCGAACAGCAGCGAGTCGTTGACGACCTTCTGGCGAAAGGAATAGAAGGCATCGCGATCAGTCCAGTCGATCCGGCAAACCAAACGCCGATGCTGAACAAGGCTGTGGCCCAGTCGTTGGTCATCACTCAGGACAGCGACGCGCCGAACAGCAATCGAACTTGTTACATCGGCACTGACAACGTCGCAGCCGGCCGCCAAGCGGGCCAGCTGGTGAAAGAAGCTTTGCCCCAAGGCGGCAAGATCATGATCTTCGTCGGCGTTTTGGACGCGGCCAATGCGCAACAGCGCTATCAAGGTTTGAAAGAAGCTTTGCAGGGATCGAATGTGCAGATTGTAGATGTGCGCACCGACAATACGGATCGCGTGCGCGCCAAATCGAACGCTGCCGACACGCTCGTGAACAATCCCGACATAGCCGGGCTGGTTGGTCTCTGGTCATACAACGGCCCGGCCATCGTCGGCGCCGTTCGCGATGCCGGCAAAGTTGGAAGAGTGAAAATCGTGGCGTTCGACGAAGAGGACGAAACGTTGGCCGGCATTAAAGACGGCGCTATCTATGCGACTGTGGTCCAGCAGCCGTTTGAATTTGGTCGTCAATCAATCGAGATGATGGCGAAGATTCTCGACGGCGATCGATCGATGATTCCCGCGAGCAAACAAATCTTCGTTCCGACGATCGCGGTGAAGAAAGACGGCATCGATGCCTTCATTACGAAGATTAATCAGCTTCGCGGGCGCTAGTCAGAACCGCCTGCGGTAGCGGGCGGGCCCCCGAACCTCCGTTTGATTGAATAACGTGTGCCCGCCCGCTACCGCAGGCGGTTCTGACAATATGTTCACGCCGAAACCTGAGCATAAATTCACTTTTGGATTGTGGACTGTGGGCAATCGGGGTCGCGATCCGTTTGGAGAGGCGACGCGTCCGAGTCTCCCTCCAATCAAGATTGTCCAGGAGCTAAGCAAGCTCGGCGCCTACGGCGTCAATCTGCACGACAACGACTTGGTGCGGATTGACGCGACGCCGCAGGAGCGCGACCGCATCGTGCGCGAGTTCAAACAAGCGCTTGACGACCACGGCATGAAAGTGCCGATGGCCACGACGAATCTTTTCTACGATCCGGTTTTCAAAGACGGCGCTTTCACGTCGAACGATCCCCGCGTGCGGCTCTACGCGATCCAGAAGACGATGCGCTCGATGGATTTGGGCGCCGAACTGGACGCGCACATTTACGTTTTCTGGGGCGGACGCGAAGGCGCGGAAGTCGATGCCGCCAAAGATCCGCGCGAAGCTTTGAAGTGGAATCGTGAAGCGATGAATTTTCTCTGCGAATACTCGATCGACCAGGGCTACGACTATAGGTTTGCGCTTGAGGCGAAACCGAACGAACCGCGTGGTGATATTTATCTGCCGACGACGGGTGCGATGCTCGCGTTTATCTCGACGCTCGATCATCCCGAGATGGTCGGCGTCAATCCCGAAGTGGGACACGAACAAATGTCAGGTCTCAATTTCTATCACGTGGTCGCGCAGGCGATTGAGGCCGGCAAACTCTTTCACATCGACCTCAACGATCAGAAGGGGCCGCGCTTTGATCAGGACCTGCGCTTTGGCTCAGAGTCGATCAAAACCCTCTTTTTCCTGGTCAAGCTGCTGGAAGAATCCTATGACGGGCCGCGGCATTTTGACGCGCATTCGTATCGCTGCGAGGACGAAGCAGGCGTTTGGGAATTTGCTGCCGGCTGCATGCGAAACTATCTGATCCTCAAAGAGAAAGCGCGGCAGTTCAATGAAGACGCTGAGATTCAAGGGCTGCTGGCTGAGATTCGCGCTACTTCTCCTGGACGAGACGGACTCGGCGGCTACAGTCGCGCCGAAGCAGATCGAATCAAGTCACTGCCACTCGACCGCCATGAGTTGGCCAGCAAACGCTTGCCTTACGAACGACTGGATCAATTGACGATCGATATTCTGCTGGGCGTGCGTGATCGTTACCGAACCCCGACGCGTCGGGGTAGCGAGCGGGTGCAATCACAATCTTGAGTTTAAGATCCGGTCGCTACGGCTCCCGGTTCTGTAACCATGACACTCTTTCTCGGCATCGATCTTTCAACCACCGGGGCCAAGGCTCTCCTCATCGATGAAGCAGGCTCAGTTGTCGCCACGGCCACGACCGCGCTTCAACTCTCAACTCCAAAACCACTCTGGTCAGAACAGAATCCGAGCGAATGGTGGGAAGCGACGACCAACAGCATTCGTCTCGCACTCGCGGAAGTTAACTTAACCGGCGAGGACGTACAGGCGATCGGCTTGACGGGCCAGATGCATGGACTGGTGTTGCTGGACGAAGAAGGTGAAGTGCTCCGTCCCGCGATCCTTTGGAACGATCAGCGATGCGGTGAAGAGTGCGACGAGATTCGTGCGCAAGTCGGCCGCGATCGTTTGATTCAAATTACCGGCAATGATGCGCTGACTGGATTCACTGCGCCCAAAATTCTTTGGGTTGCAAAGCACGAAGCCGAAACTCATCGTCGCGCGCGACATGTCCTGGTTCCGAAAGATTACATTCGTTACCAACTCACCGGTGCGTTCGCGATGGACAAAGCGGACGGATCGGGAACGATGCTTTTTGATTTGAAGAACCGTGATTGGTCAACTGAGATTCTTAGTGCGCTCAACATTCCGACCACGTGGTTGCCGGAGACATTCGAAGGGCCAGAAGTCACTGGCGAAGTCACGACTGAAGCTGCGAGTGCCACCGGCCTGCGCGCGGGAACTCCGGTTGTCGCGGGAGGCGGCGATCAGGCGGTGGGCGCAGTCGGCGCAGGAGCGGTGCGGCCAGGAACTGTGGCGGTGACTCTTGGAACTTCAGGAGTAGTATTCGCCGCTACTGAATCGCCTTTGATCGAACCCCAGGGACGCTTGCATGCTTTCTGTCATGCAGTTCCCGACCGTTGGCACTTGATGGGAGTGATGCTCAGCGCCGCGGGCAGTCTTCAGTGGTATCGTGATACGCTCGCGCCGGAAGCGAGCTTTGATGAACTCGTTGAAGAAGCCGCGACGATTCCTGCGGGCAGCGAAGGACTTCTGTTCCTACCGTACTTGAGTGGTGAACGCACGCCGCATCCTGATCCGCTGGCGCGCGGCGCGTTCGTTGGGTTGACTGTACGCCATAGACGCGCGCACATGACGCGGGCAGTTCTTGAAGGTGTCGCGTTTGGATTGAAGGACGGATTCATATTGATGCAAGATGCAGGACTCGGCACCGTTGATCAAGTAAGGGTCTCAGGTGGCGGAGCAAAGAGCGTGCTATGGCGGCAAATTCTTGCCGACGTGCTCGGCGCGGAATTAGTTACCGTCAACACAACCGAAGGCGCGGCGTACGGAGCGGCGTTGTTGGCAGGTGTGGGTGGCGGAGCGTGGAGCAACGTCGATTCAGCGTGCGAGCAAACGATCAAAGTGACTGCGCGCGTATCACCGGATGGAAATAACGCGAATCGCTACGCTCAAATGTACGAACATTATCGCGCGCTTTATCCGCTGCTGAAGAATTCGTTTACCGATCTAAGTGAGATCGATTAGTTTTACTCTGTGATTACAAACGCCTCTCCAATCCTGCAAATGACGGGAATCAGCAAACGATTCCCCGGCGTCGTCGCTCTCGATGACGTGAGTCTTGAAGTCTCGCCCGCCGAAGTCGTCGCGCTCATCGGCGAAAACGGTGCCGGCAAGTCGACGCTGATGAAGGTTCTCGGCGGCGTGATCGAAAGAGATTCAGGCACCATCACGGTTGCGGGCGAAAACGTCGAAATAGAATCGCCGCTGGCAGCCGGCCGTCTGGGAATCGAATTCATTCATCAGGAGTTGAGCGTTCTCGACAATCTTGATGTTGGCGCTAATATTTTTCTCCGACGCGAGCCGACGAAGGGTGGCTGGCTAAAGCTGGTCGATCGGAAACGTATCTATGCCGAGGCCGATGCTCTGCTGAAAAAGCTCGGCTTGAATATTTCAAGTCGCGCGCCAGTGGCCAAACTCTCAATCGCGCAACAGCAACTCGTCGAAATTGCGCGCAGCATCAACGCGGGTGCGCGAGTGATTATCATGGACGAGCCGAGTTCGAGTCTGACCCTGACTGAGACGCAACGCCTGCTGGAAATCGTTGTCGATCTGAAAGCACATGGTGTCACCATCATTTACATCTCGCATCGGCTCGATGAAGTCGAGAAGCTCGCCGACCGCGTCGTCGTGCTGCGCGACGGCCGCAA
>Ga0070708_100002324_pt1 | contig 14706 bp, 11 predicted proteins | sample KBSK5503metaG_FD_65469 | JGI IMG/M metagenome (GOLD analysis project Ga0070708, IMG submission 65469) | Corn, switchgrass and miscanthus rhizosphere microbial communities from Kellogg Biological Station, Michigan, USA - KBS K5-50-3 metaG | ecosystem: Host-associated > Plants > Roots >...
CCGGTGACCTCGCCCTCGCCGAAGGCGACGGCGTCGATGATGGCCTTGCGGTCGATCGCGTACGCGATCGCCTGGCGGACCTTGACGTTGTCGAACGGCTTGCGCTTGGTGTTCACGAAGAGGAGGTTGTAGCTGAGGCTCGGTTTCGAATCGAGGGTGACGCTGGTCTCGCTGCGGAGGGTCCGCGCGACCTTCGCGTCGGTGACGATGGCCATGTCGGCGGCCTTGGTGCGCAGCGCGGCCGCGAGGCCTGACTCGTCGGGAACGACGTTGATCCGCACGCCGTCGAGGTATGGCTGGCCTTCGACGTAGTAGCTCTTGTTCGCTTCAAAGCGCATGAAGTTGTCGGGCACCCACTCGGCGAGCTTGAACGGGCCGCTCCCGATCGCCGTCTCCTTCTTGGAGAGGTCGGGATTGGCCTCCCCGATCTTCTTCGAGACGATACCGGTGTTGGGGTGTGCCATGTAGGCGATCATCGCGGCGTTTGGGTTCTTCAGATTGAAGACGACCGTCGAGTCGTCGGGCGTGGTGGTGGTGTCGACGTCGGTGAAGAAGGACCGCGCGACCGCCGCGGTCTTGGGGTCGATGATGCGATCGAACGTGTATTTCACGTCAGCGCTCGTCAAGGGATCGCCGTTGTGGAACTTCACGCCCGTCCGAAGCTTCACCGTGACTGTCTTCCCGTCAGCGGACGTCGTCGGCAGCGACGCGGCGAGGTCCGGCTGGACCCCGAGGTTCTCGTCGAGGCGCATGAGGTAGCTGTAGACGAGCTCGAAGACTCGCGCGGACGTGAACGCCGGGACCTTGTGTGGGTCGAGGTTCGTGACCTCGCCCGAGCGCGCGAGGATCAGGGTGCCGCCGCGCTTGGGTTGCCCGCTGCTGGGCGACCCCGCGGCCGGCCCTGCCGGCGCACAGGCCGCGACCACGACCGCGAATGTCAGGAGCGCCGCGCTCGTCAGCCGCAGATTACGCATCGTCACCCTCCCGCTTCTTACGGAGAGTATGACCGCGACTCAGGCCTCGAGTCGCTTCATCCCCGCCGCCTCGACCGAGAGCAGCAGACAGCCATCCGGAACGGCGGCGCGATGACGCTCGCCGGCACCGATGAGGATCGCCTCGCCGGGACCCGCCGACAGCGCTCCGTCGTCGAACTCGACGGTCAGCTCGCCTCGGAGCACGAGGAGGAACTCGTCGCTGTCCTGGCGATGCCAGCTGCCATCGAGCCGTCCATTCCCGGCATGCAGCGCAGTCTTGCCGTTCACGACGGCGAGCTCCGCGTTGACCCAGTCGGGCGGCGCCCTGAGCGGCGCCGGATCGGACTCCAGCGCCTGCTCAAGACGGATCTTTCTGCCCAAGGGCTACGGGATGCTGACGATGGCGATGACCTGCTGCTGGTGGTGCGCGGGATTCGTACCGTCGTCGTACGTGCTCACCGAAGTCGTGTAGGTCTTGCTACCCAGCGACGTGTTGCCGAAGTAATCGCCGATGAACGTGGTGAGGCAGGTCGGGCACGAGGTGTGAGGCGCGCTGAGCTGCGGGTCCCAGGTGTGCGCGGTGAGCCGGATGTTGTGGCCTTTGGGTAAGAGCGCCGGCGTGTAGTACTGGATGCTCGCGTTCACGCAGTAGTTGCTCGCACCATACGGCGGCAGCGTCGCATAGTTCGGATTGACCGTATCGAGCGCGAGGCCCGCGGCGACCACTTCGGCCGATCCCGCGTCAGGGCAGGGAAGGCGGCGGTCGTAGAACGCGACGCTCACCGTGCCGTTCGCGGCTACGTCGAGGTTCGGCTGGAACTCATCCACCGGGGACGCGTTGTCGTTCACCTGGATCGGCGCGCTCCAGGTCGCGCCGTCGTCGTACGAGACAGACAAAAGGATGTTCGTCACACCGGCGCTGTAGTCCTCCCACGTCACATAGAGCGGGTAGTGGCCACGCACACGTTGCGTGCCGGCGCCGAAGCTCTCCAAGATGCCGTCGCGGAACGTGGTGTTCGCGTAGCGAGCCGGTGGCGCCGCGATGGAGTCGGTGATAAGAGTGCTCGTCCACGTCGCGCCGCCGTCGGTCGATCGGTCGAAGAAGAGAACATCGCAGCAATAGCCCTTCTTCGGCATTGTGGTGACGAGAGTGGTGTTCACGACGCCGTCCGGCGTGACGTGCGGAAGGAGGTAGCTCGCGCCCTGGGGCGTACCCGAAACCTGCGGTAGCGGGATGGGAGCGGACCAGTCGGAGTGCGTTCCGTCCGCATGCGCTTGGGCGATCGCCACGAACGGGTGCGCCGTTGCCGGCCCCGTGAATACCACCCACATCGCGTAAATTCGGTCTACGAACGGACTCGAGGGGTTCGTGTCGATGGCGATCCACTGCTTGTCCGGCGCGCGCCCATAGCTGTCGTACGGTGCGACGATGTCGAGCTTCCCGTTGCGGGTCGTTTTCCAATCGTTCGCGCCCGTCGCGGTGTGCGGCCGGACCGCGGCCGAGATGACCTCAGTCTGCTGCGCGGGGTTGGGCTGGCGGTTCTGGTTGATCTGGAAGTTGTGCGTGTCATCGGCGTTGTAGAAGAACTGGTACGGCAGAAGCAACGAGTAGAAGTTCCCGTACCGCTCGAACGCCCCCACCGGGTCGGTGTTGTCGGTCCACCCTTCGTAGCCCGGGACGTGGCCCTGCACCGGCCAGGTCGCGCCACCGTCGAGTGATTCGTAGAACCCGAGGACGTGGTTGTAACCTTCGGCGCTCACGAACCATTTGGATTGACCGATGAGATGGCTCGGATTGGTCGGATCGACGCGGATGTCTGATTCGGAGTGGTCTTTCACGAGCATCGGTCTCGCCGCCGGATAGCCGGGGTTCGATCCGGTCTGAGTCGGATACGGGCCGGCGTCCTCTCCGGTGGTGGCGACGCCAGGCGCGCACCCGGTCATGCCGGAGTACGCGTTAGCGGGTCCGTCGCTGGTGAAGAATGGGACCTCAGGCGTGTAGCAGCTGGTGCGCTGGGTCGTGGCGAACACGTTCGTCACGCCCTTGGCGGCGAAGCTGTTCGCATATGCGGTGTCGCTCTGCACGCCCTGCGGCAGCGCAGCGGATCCCGTCGTGACAGCGGTGCCGGCAGGGGACGCCCCGAGACCGATCAACGCGACGGCCGCCAGGGTGGCGAAGCTGACGCGGCGGAACATTGGACCCCCCTTGTATGTTCTCGCTAGCTCTTCATCCCGCCCGGCGAGGCATGCTAGTTCTTGCGCTCGGATCGCGCCGGACCGAATGTGTCGCGCATGCCGTCTAGCAATGCGCGCGGTCGTGTGCCGAGCTCGGAGCGCGCCTTGGCGTCCGTTGCCCAGAACGTGACCCCGTCCGCCGAGGACACGGCCTCGCGAATGCGCGGTACGACACGAGCCGCGAGCCGCAGAACCGCGTCGGGTATCACCAGCGACGGAAGCGGGCGGCCGGTCGCCTGCGCGACGGCGCGGTACGCGTCCTCCAGCCTCGCGATCTCTCCGCCGAGCACGTAGCACTCGCCCGTGCGGCCGCGATCCAGCGCACTCACGATCCCGTCGGCCAGGTCGTCGACGTGGACGAAATTCAGTCCCACGCGACCGAGCGCACGATAGCGGAGCTTTCCGTTTGCGAGCGCGCGGAGATTCGCTCCCACTTCGGAGTGGTCGTTCGGACCATAGACCTGTCCCGGCTGGACGATGACCAGCGGTAGCCCCGCGCGCGCGAATTCGAGAGCGATCTCGTGCGCTCGACGCTTGGTGTCTTCATATGCGGAGGTGGGCGGAGCCGTCGCCTCATACCCTTCGGCGACGACCCTGCCGTGCGTGTTGCCGAACGCGGCGATCGTCGAGACATAGACGACGCGCCGGACCCCCGCGTCACGCGCGGCCTCGAGCATCCGTCGAGTGCCGGTGACATTCGTTTCCTCCATCGCGCGGCGGCGAGCGGCGGTGACCCCGATCTCGTAGATCGCGGCGCCGTGCACCAGCGCGTCGCAGGTTCGCAGTCGATCCCGCGCCGGATGGCCGAGGTCGACGATGTCGCCCTCGACGAGCTCGCAACCGAGCGCGCCGAGCTCACGCCCACGCGCTCGCGAACGCACCAGAGCGACAACCTCGTCGTCTCGCGCGCGGAGCCTGCGCGCGACCGCGCCCATCACGAACCCCGTCGCGCCTGTGAGGAAGACGCGCATTCGGCGAATAGTCTCAGTAAGAGGGCTTAGCGGAGGATGAAGCCCTCGGGCAAAGGATCGTCCGGTGCGAACCAGAGCTCGCTCCGGCCGGTGATCCAGGCGCTCCCTTCGATCTCGGGCGCGACGGCCTCGTAACCCTCCCAGCGCAGGTCGCGCAGCGAGCGACCGACAAAGCGCGTGCCGAGGATGCTCTCGACGACGAACGGCGCTCCCGGTGCGAGTCGTCCCCGCGCGCGCTCGATCGCCACTCGCGCGGACACGCCGGTGCCGGTCGGCGACCGGTCGACCTCGCCTTCAGCGAACACGCAGACGTTGCGCGAGTCCGCGCCCACCGTCATGGCTGGTCCGGTGAAGATCGTCCCGTACAGGAACGAGAGATCGGGCTCGCGCGGATGACGCACCTCGCGCTTTGCCTGCACCGCGCGCTTGATCGCGCTGCCGGCGGCGATCAGATCCCGGAAGCGCTCAGGCATGAGCGCGAGTCCGAGGCTCGCGGCATCGACGAACGCGTAAAACGCACCGCCGAACGCCAGGTCGTACCGGACTTCACCGATGCCCGGGACAGCGACGACGTCGTCGAGCGACACGACGAAAGAGGGCACGTTCTCGAACGCGACGCTGCGCACGCGCGCTCCCTCGATCCGCGGCCGCGCGGTCACCCGACCAGCCGGCGTGTCCAGACGAATTTCGCTCTTCGCCGGCTGCAGACCCGCCTCGACCGCGACGGTGACGAGGGCGATGACACCGTGGCCGCACATCGTGCTCCAGCCCTCGTTGTGCAGGAAGAGCACCCCGAGGTCGCCGTCGGGCGTGACCGGCGCGGTGGGGATCGCGCCGTACATGTCCGCGTGACCCCGCGGCTCGAAGATCAGTGCCCGGCGAAGACCGTCCAGTCGCTCCTGGGCGAATCGCCGTTTCTCGAGGATCGTCTCGCCGGGGATCGGATCGAGCCCCTCGAGGATCACCCGAAGGGGCTCGCCCGCAGCGTGCGACTCGATCGTGCCGATGCGCCGCCACGACGCCGGTGGGCGCCAGCCGGGCATCACCCGCATGAGGGACGGCATTTGACGTACTCAACCTAGCGAATTGACGCAGGACTAAGACTGTTCGGGATGAGCGACGATATCCGCCTGAGCGCCATCGGGGCGCACGACGATGACCTCGCCGCCGCCCCCGAGGGCGAGGTGACCGACGCCGAGCGGATCCGTTCGGACCTCGACGCGCTCAAAGAAGGCGCCGCGATGCTGACCCAGGCCGGCAACCGTGTGGCCGCGCTCGCGCTCATGTGGTCGGCCGTCGCGATCGACCCGACCGACCTCGGTGCCCACCGGCGCCTCGCGGCGATGCTCGCCAACAGCGGCGATGTCGACGGCGCGGCGAACGAGTACGCGCGCTACATCGAGTTCATGCTGCCGATCGGCGACGTCGCTCGGGCGACCATGGAGCTCGCCTACGGCGCGAAGGTCCTCGGCGGCCACCCCGCGCTTAACGAAGCCGCGGAGAAGATCGTCACCGCGGTCCGTGCGCTCGTGCCGGGCGGATCCCTGACGGCGGCACTTCCGTCGCCGCGCCTTCTTCCGAAAGTCCCGTTCCGCTTCTGCATCCACGACGACGGCGATCGGCACTGGATGCAGCTCGAAGGTGGGACGTCGGAGCTCGTCCCCACGTCGGTCCGTCTTCTCGACCGCCAGGACAATGTGGTCGAGACGCGAAAGTGCATTCCACTCTCGGCCGGGCAGAAGGGTCACGCGCGCATCATGGAAGGTGAGCCTTCCACAGGCGTCGCGTGGGTGGTCCTCGGGATCTCGGATGAGGTCGTCGCCGCGTTCGATGCCGGGAAACCGTCGCCCTATCGCGTCCAGGCCAAGGTCGGCGAAGAGTGGGTCTCGAGCGCTCTCGTGGACACCGGCTGCCGCATCGGCCGCCGTCCCGCCAAGGTCTCCTAGAAGTCGACCTCGCGACCGACGTGTTCCCGTCGCGCGGCTTCCAGAACGAGCGCAGCGGCAGCGGCGTCCTGCACCGCGACACCAACTGACTTGTAGAGCGTGATCTGCGCCGCGTCGGCGCGCCCGGGGCGCGCGCCGCTCACGAGCTCGCCCAGCTCGGCGTGCACGTGGTCGGGTGTCATCGCGCCCTCCGCGATCGCCATGGCGATGTCGTTCGAACCGGCCGGAGGCTTCGCGAGCGCCGCGGCGCGTGACTCGACGACGAGCAACGCGTCCCGGAAGGTCGCGGCGTCGACCTCCCGGCCGGCGGTGTTGTAGCCAACCGAGTTCACATGTGTTCCGGGGCGCAGCCACTCACGCCGGACGACCGGCTCGGCGCTGTGCGTACAGGCGCATATGACGTCGGCCTCGCGCACCGCTTGTTCGATGTGCACGTAGGCGCCGACCTCGCGGAAATTCCCGCCACCAAACTCCATCGCCAGCGCTTTGGCCTTCGCGAGGTCGCGGCCGACGACGCAGATCGAACCGAACCGCCGGACGCGTGAGACCGCGCGCAGATGCGCGCGGGCCTGAACGCCCGTTCCGATGACGACGAGGCGATAGGGGTCCGCTCGCGCGAGGAGATCCGTCGCGAGAGCCGACGCGGCCGCCGTACGTGCGGCGGTGATGGCCTCGCCGTCCATGAGCGCGACCGGGGTGCCGCTCTCCGGGTCGAACGCGACGATGACCGCCTGGTGCGTGGGCCGGTCGGTGTTGCGCGGGAAGAGCGAGACGAGCTTCGTCGTCAGCGCGCCCGATGACGGCAGGTATGCGGGCATGGCGGCGAGGAGGCCGTCGCGTTCGGGCACGCTCGCGGCGATGCGCGCCGGCATCGAGGCGCGGCCCGCCGAGAGATCCGCCATGGCGCGCGCGACGGCTTCGCGAAGACCGTCCGGATCCAGAAGCCGCTCGACGTCGGCGCGCGTCAGGATGAGCACGCGCGGATGTTATGCGGCGGGCGCGTCCTCCTCGCGCCGCATGACGAGCGGGCCGAGGCGCACGCGCGCGCCGAACACTTCCGTGCTCACGACGAACCCCGCGAAGATGAGCACGACCCCGAGGAGCTCTCCGAGGAAGAACGCCCACGTGACGCCGAAACGGTTCAGGCCGCTCGTCACCCCGGGAATGAAGCCGCCGAGCGCGATGAGCAGCGTCGCCGGGACGCGCGAGTGGAGCTCGCCCCGAACGAGCGCGACCGCGGCGCGCGGCAGCGACGCGAGGAAGTTGACCGCGACCGCGATCGTCCCATAGAGCTGAGCGACCGCAGGTGGAAGCGATCGGCGTCCCAGGACGCGACGCTTCGGCATGAAGACGTACGCGCTGAAGATGGCGCCGACGACGAGCGCGAAGGCGCCGATGATGTTGAACGGCCCCGCGAGGATGCGGATGTTCCCCGGGATGGCTTCGCCGATCGGCACGCCGGTGGCGGGGTCGAGCGCGTACGCCGCGCTCAGGCTCGCGCCGAACACCAGAGCGGCGGCGATGGCGGACCCGGCAGCGAGCACGGTCAGCACGATCGGCGCGACGAGCCCGCGGGCGCGCCATGTCGCAAGACCGACCGCGAGCGCGGTCGCGATGCATACGACGAGAACGACGGCGAAGGCCGTCGTGTCACTCGGATACCGGCCGCGGATCGCGAACGCATAGAACGCGCCAAAGAGGAAGCTCGCGGCGACGAAGTATCCGAATCGAGTTCGCGCAAGGAGCACGATCGTGCCCGCGCCGAGATAGGCGGCCACGAAGAAGGCGCCGATCAGGTACCAGGTCCGGTAGAGCATCTCGTTCCAGCCGAACGCGGAGCCGAGGAACTCGGTGCCGGCGCTGATGCCGTACCAGAAGAGGCCGATCGCCCACACCAGCTGGAACCCACGGCGCTTTTGGGACCACTGCGCGAGCACCGCCGCGGCGAAGACGAAGCTGGTTACCGAGGAGAGGAGCGGGAGGACGACGTTCGGGCTCACCGTCGGACCATCCGCCGAGCAGCGGGCGAAGTCAACCGTGATGCCCAAGTTTGCGGAGGAGCGGCTAAGGTAGGTTCATGTGCCGCAGCATCAAGACGCTCCGCCGCCCCGAGGGCCCCGCGTCCGATGAGGAAATCGCAGCCGCCGCACTGCAGTACGTGAGAAAGGTCAGCGGATACCGCGCCCCTTCCCGCCGTAATACGCGTGCCTTCGACGCCGCCGTCCGGGACGTGGGCCGTGCCTCGCGCCGGCTCCTCGAGGCGATCGACCCTAATGCATCTTCGCTAGAGAAATCTCCACCAGCAGGCCAATTTACGAAGCCCTCATCGTCACCGCACACTCGCCGCGGAACTCTTCGGAAGGAGAGGCTGTCAAGGCACGCACAGGGTTGAGGGGCATCGCCCGCGTGCCGGACTGCTTCTCCTTTCTTCTTTTCCTCAGGCGGCGACGAGGTACCGGTTCAGCACGTCGCGGAGCGTCGCCGGGTAGTAGGGCTTCGACAGGAACTCGGTGCAGCCCGCCTCGATAGCCTTGGACTCATCGCCAGGGCTCGCCGACGCCGAAACCGCGACGATCGGCACGTCCTTCGCCCAGGGCTCCTTGCGCAGCCTTTTCACGACGGTCCACCCGTCCAGCTTCGGTAGCTGTAGGTCGAGAAGGATGAGCTGCGGCCGGTGCTCGCGCGCGAGCTCCAGTGCGGCGTAGCCGTCGGTCGCCACGGTCGCCTCGTGCCCGGCGTGCCGAACGATCCGGAGCGCGAGCTCAAGATTATTGGGCTCGTCCTCGACGACCAGGATCTTCGCCACGGGGCTAGGCGGGAGCGTCGGCGAGCGGCAGGTCGAGCGTGAAGGTCGATCCGAGCCCCAGGCCGACGCTGCTCGCGGACACACCGCCGCCGTGCGCTTCGATGATCAGCCGCGTGACGTACAGACCCAGGCCCACGCCGATCTTCTCCCTGGTCGCGTCCGTCTCGACGCGTCCGTACTTCTTGAAGATCACGCGGAGCTGCGACTTCGCGAGCCCGACGCCTTGGTCTTTCACCGTGACGCGCGCGCGACCATCTCTGCGGTTCACGGTCACGTGCACGGTCGACCCCGCCGGCGAGAAGCGGATCGCGTTATTCAGCAGGTGCTCGATAGCCGTCCGCAGGCGCTCCGGGTCGGCGTCGACCCAGACTGGATCGGACTCCGCGACCAGCTGCAGACGATCCTTGTCGGTCTCGCTTGCGAGCTCAGCGACGAATTCGCTCATGTCGAACCTGCCGCGGTTCAAGCGGAAACGGCCGGCCTCGAGCTGGCCGACGTCGAGCACGTCCTCGGCGAATCGGTTGAAGTTGCGGCTTTGCCGGCGAAGCTCGTTGATCGCGCTGCGTTCCGCGCTGCTCAGAGCGGGCGCCCTGGTGAGGTCGGGGATCGCTGACTCGATCTCGCCTGCCGAGCGGCGCAGCGTGTGCGCGATGAGCGCGAGAGACTCCTCGCGGTGCGCATCGACGCTGCGGAGCGCCAGGCGCTCGCGCCGCACCTGGTCGATGAGCAGTCCCAGCATGAGGAAGATGGCCGCACGGGTGAGGCCGTTCCAGAGATTCGCGCCTATAGGGATGCCCGGGCGGGCGACGATATCCGCCCAGATCCACGCGATCGTGGCAAGGATCGCGATGAACACCGCTGGAGTTCGTCCGAGCCACCAGCTCGCAAGACCGATGGGGATGAGATAGAAGATCGCGAAGCCGTACTCAGGTCCGGTCGAGATGTCGACGAGCCAGATGGCCCCGATGCCCAGCGCTGCGAGAAGCGTGAGCGGCAGCACGAGGCGCCGCCCCCGTACATCGAGGTCCGCGAGCCGGCCCGTTGGGACGGTCCGCGCCCGCAGCGCCGTGTCCCCTTCGCTCACGACGCGCCAGTATGCCGCGAAAGCGAACGCTTTTGGCCCAATTCTGGTGTCGGCTACTGCATTTGGCGTAGGCGCCGTCTATCCCAATGTGTAACGTGAATCCGCCGTCGGAGGGATAGACCTCCCTATACAAAGGTCAGAGACTAATGTCTCGATTGTCTCGATTCGACCCATGAGGAGGGCCCGAATGCGTTCTTTGCGGACATACCTGCTCGTCGCGGGCGCGCTGCTCGCCGCGAGCTGCGGAGGCGCAGGCCCGATCGGGTCGGCGCCGACCGCCGACCCTCTTGCCGGCCAGTACATCGTGAACGGCGGCGGCGGCGCGCTCGACAACGTAAAAGCCCTGACCGACGCCTTCAAGACCCAGCATCCGACCATCACGTGGCAGGGCCTCGCCGACATCGGCTCCGATGCCGGAGTGAACCTCGCGGTGAGCGGCGATACCGACCTCGGCTACATCAGCCGCGACCTGAAGGATCCCGAGAAGGGCAAGGTCGAGGCTCTGGCGATCGGCGCAAGCGGCACCGCGGTCGCGGTGGCCGCGTCGAATCCGGTCAAGTCGCTGACCAAAGACCAGGTCGCGAAGATCTTCACCGGGGCGATCACCGACTGGAAGGACGTCGGTGGGACGCCGGGAAAGATCCGTGTTCTCATCCGCGAATCGGGAGCCGCGACCCGCAGCGCCTTCGAGGCCTATTTCTTCGATGGCAAGAAGCTTTCCTACGCGCCGAACGCGGTGGAGGTGACCACAATCACCGAGACCGTGAAGGCCATCAACTCCTTCAAGGAGTCGATCGGCATGGTCACGATGAACGCGAGCACGTTCTCGGATAACACGATCGCCTTTACGACGATCGACGGGGTCGCGCCCTCCCGCGAGAACCTGAACAGCGGTAACTACCAGGTCCGGCGGCCGCTGTACTTCGTTTACAACGCCGACCCGACAAAGGTGAAGCCAGCGATCAAGGCATTCATCGACTTCGTCAAGGGGCCCGAGGGCCAGAAGATCCTGGCGGGCCTCTAAGCCTTTCGGCCGACCCTAGAGCTGATGCGCAAGCTCTTCACGCCGAGCCTGCTCAGGGCGCTCGTCAGCCGCAACGTGCTGGTGAGCGTCCTGGCGCTTGTGGTGGTGACCGCAGTCGCGATCTACGAATCGAACGACCTGATCCTGAGCCAGTTCGCCGACGAGTCCGCGATCCTCGCCGACGTCGCGGTGAATGAGATCAACGACCAGGCCGACCTTGCGCAGCGAGCGGCCACCCTGGTGGCTGGGCTGCCGACGACCCGCGAGCTCACGGAGCAGCGGGACGCCGACGGGCTGACGAACTTTCTCCTCCCCGTGAAGTCGAAGATCGGCGTCGACGACATGAGCATCGCCGATAACAACGGCTCGATTATCGCGACCGCCCAGGAGAAGACGAGCGACACGCTCGAGCCGGAGCTCGTGTCGCTCGCGCGGGCCCAGGTGCAGCAGTCCTGGGTGCTCTTCGACGAGCCGCAGGGCCTTGTTATTCGGGCGATTTACGTCATCCGCAACGCCGACCAGGAGCCGATCGGTACGATGGAGGTCGGCAACGTCCTCGGATCGAGCTTCCTCAAGAGCATCAAGACGCGCTCGAACGCCGATCTCGCGCTCATATGGAACGGCCAGGTGCGCGCATCGACCGTCGACTTCGGGACGAACACCATGTTCCCGAGCGTCGCGCAGGTCGACGCGGAGCCGAACGATGTGCTGATCCAGAACATCTTTGCGAACAACACCAACTACTACGGCATCTTCCGAGTCCTTCGGTCTCAGCGGCAGAACCCCGGCCTGCTCGCGGTGCTCGTGCCCACCGCCGGGGTCGAGCAGGCCCAGCGCACCCTCATCGGCATCCTGATCGTCCTCGGAGTCGCGCTCGTCGGCGTCGTCACCCTTCTCGCCTATCGCACGGCGCGCAGCATCACTCAACCCCTGGAGAGCCTCGCCTCCGCCGCGCAGCGGATCGAGGCCGGTGACCTCGCGGCGAGGGTGCAGCAGGTGTCGCCGCACGAGATCGGTACGCTCGAGCGCGCGTTCGACACCATGGCCGCGTCGCTCTACGAACGCGAGCGCGCGCAGCGCGAGTACCTCGACGAAGTTCGCGCGGTCAACGAGGTGGCCGACGCCGTCGTCGGCGTTACCGACGCGGAGAGGATCTTCGCTCGGTCGCTCGACCGCATGGTGTCGCTACTCAACGCCGACGGCGGCGCGATCGTCATCCGCGAGGATCCCCCCGGCGCACCTCCCGGGTCCGGTGGCCGCCTCAACGCTCCCGCGACCGTGGGCATCGACGGTGAGACGGCCGTCATGCTCGCGATGCGCGTCCTGGTGCGCTCCGAGGCGGACGCGGACCGCATCAGGCTGTCGAGCGTCTCCGCGGGCGACCTGCGTTTCGTCGCGCACGTCCCGCTGTCCGCGCGCGGTCGCACCATCGGCCTGCTCTCGGCGTACTTCCGCGAGCAGCGGGACCTCTCCGATACACAGGCGCGCGCGCTGCGAACGATCGCGCGTCTGATCTCGGTGGCGAACGAGAACGCAGACCTCGTCGGCGAGCTCCGCGTGAACAATCTGCAGCTCGAGCGGGCGAACCGCCTGAAGAGCGAGTTCCTCGCGAGCGTGAGCCACGAGCTGCGCACGCCGATGAACGCGATCATCGGCTACACGAAGCTGATGCTCGACGGTCTCGACGGCGAGCTCACAGCGCAGCAGTCCACCGACCTCTTCCGGGTCGCCCAGGCCGCGGACAACCTCCTCGGGCTCATCAACGGTTTGCTCGACCTCGCCAAGATCGAGGCCGGCAAGATGGAGCTGAACGTCGAAGAGGTCAACATCAACGAGGTCACCGACGAGGCGCTCGAGCTCGTGCGACCGCACGCCGACGAGAAGGGCCTCGAGGTCCGCTCGCTGATCCCGACCGCGCTGCCGAACGTCTGGGCCGACCGCGCGCGCGTGCGGCAGGTCCTGGCGAACATGCTCGCCAACGCCGTGAAGTTCACCGAGCGCGGATCGGTCTCCGTGTCCGCGAGCTCCGCGGAAGGGTGGGTGACGATCTCCGTCACGGACACCGGCGTCGGCATCAGTCCGGAGGCGCAGGCCTATGTCTTCGACGAGTTCCGCCAGGCCGACAGCTCGACGACGCGGCGGTACGGCGGCACGGGCCTCGGGCTGGCCATCTCCAAGCGCCTCATCACCCTGCACGGCGGCCGGATCTGGGTGGACAGCGAGGTGGGGAAGGGCAGCACGTTCCACTTCACGCTCCCCATCCGCGTGCGGGCCGGAAGCGAGGCCGCCCTGCTGACCCGCACGGCGAGCCGCTGATGGCACGCGTGCTTGTCGTCGAGGACGATGCCAACAACCTCGACGTCGCGTCGCGGATCATCCGCGCATCCGGGCACGAGGCCCTCGTGGCCGCGGACGGCGTCGCGGGGCTCGACCTCGCGCGCGTCGAGCGGCCGGATGCGATCCTCGTCGACCTGCTCCTCCCGCGCATGGACGGGTGGAGCCTGACGCGGTCGCTGCGGTCCGAACCGTGGGCCGCGAGCATCCCGATCATCGCGGTCTCGGCGCTGGCGCTTCCCTCCGACCGAGCGCGCGCCATCGAGGCCGGGTGCGACGACTTCGTTTCCAAACCGTTCGCGCCGGCGGAGCTGCGCGCCATCCTGCTGCGCTATTTCCCAGGCGGCGCCGCCCAGGTCCCCGCTCCTCGCGACGGCACACCGACGGTCCGCGGGCCGATCCCGATCGTGCTCGGCAAGGTGCTCATCGTCGACGACGAGATCGCGAACGTGGAGCTTCTGGCGCGGCGCCTCGAGGCGATCGGCTGCCAGACCCAGGTCGCGAGCTCGGGCGAGCGCGCGATCGCGCTCGCGCGGACCGAGCAGCCCGACCTGATCCTGCTGGACGTGATGATGCCCGGCATGGACGGCTGGCAGACGTGCCGCCGGCTCAAGTCCCAGCCGGAGACGGCGGACATTCCGGTCATCTTCGTCACGGCGAAGGACCGGTACGAAGATCTGAGCAAGGGCTTCGAAGTCGGCGGCATCGACTACATCACCAAGCCATTCGAGCCGATCGAGCTCGCGGCCCGCGTGCGCAGCGCGATCTTCACCAAGCGCCTCCAGGACGAGCTCCGCAAGACCGCCGCGGATCTGCAGCGGATGGAGCAATCGCGCAAAGAGCTGATCGGCATGCTCGGACACGACATCCGCAACCTCGCGAACAGCGTCGTCGCCTTCATGCAGCTGGTGCGCATGGGACAACTCGAACCCGGGCGCCGGGAATTCGACGAGCTCTTGCGGCTCTCCGAGTCGAACATCAGCGAGCTGCTGCGGATGGTCAACGCGCTGCTCGACGTATACAAGATGGAAGAGGGCAAGCTCGAGGCGATGCCTCAGGTCATCGCGCTCTCGGCGCTCGCCGAGCGCAGCATCGCGCAGGTCGTGCCCGAAGCGCTCGCGAAGGGCATCGAGCTCGAGAGCTCGCTGCCTCAGAACGTCGCCGTGTTCGTCGATGACGGCCTCATCGTCCGCGTGCTCACGAATCTCCTCGCGAACGCCGTGAAGCACACCCCCACGGGCGGGAAGGTGCGGATCGAGAGCGTGCGCGATCAGTCGCTCGAGCGTTCGATCATCGTTCGCGTTCACGACACCGGCCCGGGGATCGCGGCCG
>Ga0070708_100002325_pt1 | contig 14706 bp, 10 predicted proteins | sample KBSK5503metaG_FD_65469 | JGI IMG/M metagenome (GOLD analysis project Ga0070708, IMG submission 65469) | Corn, switchgrass and miscanthus rhizosphere microbial communities from Kellogg Biological Station, Michigan, USA - KBS K5-50-3 metaG | ecosystem: Host-associated > Plants > Roots >...
AGGCGGCGATGGGCACCGCTCCATCCGCGACGAAGGTGGTGGCGGTGTCCCGGCGGAAGAACTTCACGTCGTTGTCCCGGCCGCCGCCGACGTAGAGGCGCTCCCCGTTCGAGCTGAACGCCACGCCCACGAAGCTGTCGCCGATGTTGATCGTCTGAACGACCATTGCCGAGGCGACGTCGATCACGTGCAGCCTCCGGGAGGCGAAATTGCTCCCGGTGACCACCACCATCAGCGCGCCGTCCGGGCTGAGCGCCATTCCCAGCGGCCGGTCGGCGACCTCGATCTGGGTGCCGGCCGGGGTGAGGCGCTGCCCGGTGGGGATGACGATGGACCCGTCCGGCTGGCGACCGACGCGTATCTGCCCGGTCGCCAGACCGAACGCGGTCGTCGCCACCGCGAAAAGGACGAAACCCCAGATTGGATTGAACCGCCGATCAAACGTTTGTTGCATGGCTCCCCCCCCCCGCTTCGTGAGCGCTGCAGACTTCTATCTTTACGTAACGCCGGTCAGATCACCAGACGTTGAAAGGATTACTCGCGCCGAACGACCAGGCCCGTCGAAGGATCGAGGAAGAGCCGGTCTCGCCGGGCGCGTTCGTCGGCCAACGCGGGCTCCGTTAAAAGAGTCAACAAGACAGCAGCCTTCAAAGAACTTGGGCTCAATATCTTCGAGATCATTTGTCCCTCGCTGGAAACGAATCGCCACTGATGCCGATGCACGACAAACGCCACGGGCCCATCTCCTGCCGAAAGCCAACTGCTGTGGGCAGATCCCCCGGGCGGCGGCAAGGTAGCGGCATCGCCAGACCCGGAAGGTCAATTCTGCGCAAACAGTGTGTTACCGGTTTGGAGGTCCGGCGCGGCCAGGGGGAGGAAAGGAGTGTCGCGCTCCGCACCTAACCAAGCGCGGCAGTCCTTGCGGCCCTCACGGGCACTTGGAGAGGACGAACTGCGAAATCAGCCGAGCAGCCTCGACCGGCCTGCGCTGCAGGACCAGGTGAGGGGCATCGAGCACATGGGTCTGCATGTCCGGACGCGGAGGGGTCCTGAGAACGACTCGGCGACAATCGCGAATGGGCCGGCGGGAATGGGAATCTCAGCGAGGAGCTCGTCATAACCGCGAGGCTGATCGGGCCGAAACGCGACGACGCGCGTGATCAGCTCGGGGGCAAGATGGCGCTCCAGGGAGGCAAAGAGCCGCCCCGTTCCGTCCATCCCAGGTAGCAGAACCGTTTCCATGCTCGCGACGCCAGGGAAGGTTCTCCGTTACCAGTCGCACACGCAAGCATCAGCGTCGTTACCTCGGCAAGGGAAGGCTCGCCGAGTAGGCGTTGCTCCTGGAGCCCTGGGCATTTCCATGTGCCTTGTGCGAACCCTGGCGATGGAGTGCCTCGATGTGTCCTTCGAGACGGACCAGCGACGCGGCTGGGAGACGTTGACGTGACCCGTACCGACCTCCGGAGCGCGCAAAAACCCCCCGCATAGGTGTAAACACTTTCAAGGAAACAAATTGTTGTGTCGTCACAATTATTTCAGTGGTTTAAGAAACCGTTTGTTCACTTGAAAGTGTTCACTACTGTGGCGGGCCAAAAAAATCGAACCGCACGCCCCGGCCCTCAGGGCGCCGGGCTCTGGCCCCGGCACGGCGTGCGCCTCCAGCCCCCGCTCGGTGGCACGCTTCATCTCGGGCGGGACACATGCATTCTTCCTCGGGGGCGGAAAGGCCCTGCTGAATGACTAGTACCGCGCGGCGGAGGACGGGGCGTCCGGTCGCGCGGTACCAGCGAACAAAGGGGGTGTCCATTGATGGACGCCTTCTGAATGTGGGCTGCAGGTTCGACTTCCGCGTTCACCGAGCGTCTCTTTCGCCCAGAGCGGCTGGTTCTGGCAAAACCCGCTGCCGCAAGGCAACGATGTCCAGGCTGTTTACGATTCTTCGGACGAATACCGGCGGCGAATAGGAATGGGGCGGCGTCGACCGACTTGGGAGTTTCAGTCGCCGCGCGCCAAGCTCGTGACAGGCTGCCGAGAGGTTGATACTCGATGCTCGTGCCGCGAGCGCCTCGAGCAGTCCGTTTGAAGAAGGTGTGCGACAATTTCGGCCCTCGGCGGCCCGCAAATGTCACACACCTCCAAAACGCGGACCGCCACGCTCCGCGCAACCTTGCCTCGAACCCCGTACCTGTTCGGCGATCCGCGTGAAGCGCACCGGAAACACAGACTTGTCGGGGCCCTGGGACGTCCTCGTCCTCGGCGGTGGAAATGCGGGCCTGTGCGCCGCGATTACCGCGCGCCAGACCGGGGCGACGGTGCTCGTCCTCGAGTCCGCTCCGAGGGACTTTCGCGGCGGCAACAGCCGGCACACGCGCAACCTGCGCACCATGCACCCGCGCGCGGACGGGATCCTGACCGGTCCGTACCTCGAGGACGAGTTCTGGGACGACCTCTGGCGCGTCACCGGCGGCAAGACGAACGAGGCGCTCGCCCGGCTCACCATCCGCGGCTCGGCCGATTTCGGCGAGTGGATGCCGCGGCACGGCGTGCGCTTCCAGCCTCCGCTCGGCGGCACGCTTCACCTCGGGCGGACGAACGCATTCTTCCTCGGGGGCGGAAAGGCGCTGGTGAATGCCTACTACCGCGCGGCCGAGGCCCTCGGCGCGAAGGTTGCGTACGGGGCGGAGGTGATGGATCTCGACGTCCGCGACGGCGAGTTTTCGGCGGCGGTGGTCTCGTTTCGCGGGGCGATCGAAAGTGTCCCGGCGCGCGCGGTCGTCGCCGCTTCGGGCGGGTTCGAGGCGAACATTCCCTGGCTCAAGGAGAGCTGGGGAGAGGTGGCGGAGAATTTCATCGTCCGCGGCACGCCGTACAACCAGGGCCGCGTCTTGCGCGCGCTGCTCGACCGTGGGGCGAAACAGGTGGGCGACGCTCGGCAGTGCCACGCCGTCGCGGTGGACGGCCGGGCGCCGAAATTCGACGGCGGCATCGTCACCCGGGTCGACTGCGTTCCGTTCGGAGTCGTGGTGAACCAGAACGGCGAGCGCTTCTACGACGAGGGCGAGGATTTCTGGCCAAAGCGCTACGCGATCTGGGGCAGGCTCGTCGCCCAGCAGCCCGGGCAGATCGGCTACGTGATCATCGACTCCAAGCCCCTGGGCCGGTTCATGCCCACCGTCTTTCCTCCGGTCGTGGCAGGCTCGATCCGCGAGCTCGCGGTGGCGCTCCGGCTGGATCCCCAGGCCGTCGAGGCGACGGTGAGCTCGTTCAATGCCTCGGTGCGGCCGGGCGCGTTCGATCCGGCGAGCCTCGACGACTGCCGGACGCAGGGGCTTCAACCCCCGAAGAGCCACTGGGCGGTGGCGATCGACCGGCCGCCGTACCATGGATATTCGCTTCGGCCCGGCATCACCTTCACCTATCTGGGGGTCGGGGTCGACGATCGGGCGCGGATCCTCATGGCCGACGGCGGCCCCTCGGCGAACCTCTTCGCGGCCGGCGAGATCATGGCGGGGAACATCCTCGGGCAGGGGTACCTGGCCGGACTGGGGATGACGATCGGCACGGTGTTCGGCCGGATCGCCGGGCGCGAGGCGGCTATGCTCGCGGCCCGCCGCCCGGTCGCGGTACGCGAGGTCGCCTCTGATGGCATCCACTGATTGGGTCAAAGAGGCCGAACGGGTGATGACCATCTGCAATGCCTGCCGGTATTGCGAGGGCCACTGCGCGGTGTTCCCCGCGATGGAGCTGCGGCTGTCCTTCCCGGAGCAGGATCTGCGCTACCTGGCGAACCTCTGCCATGGCTGCGGCTCGTGCTTTCACCATTGCCAGTACGCGCCGCCGCACGAGTTCAACGTGAACGTCCCCCGGGTCTTCGATGCTGTGCGCCGGGAGACGTACGCGCGCCACGCCTGGCCCGCCTTTCTCGCGCCGCTCTTCGACCGCAACGCCCTGGCCACGGGAATCGCCACCGCGTTCTCGTGCGTCGTCTTCGTCGTGGCGGGCACGGCGCTCGCGGGACCGCCGGCGCTGCGCGCGCACCTGGGACCGGGGGCGTTCTACGAGGTGGTGCCGCACGGCGTGATGGTGGTCCTCTTCGGGCTCTCGTTTGCGTATTCCATCCTTGCGCTGGCGATGGCGTGCCGCGCCTTCTGGCGGGAGTCCGGCGAGCCCGGGCATCGGCCATCCCTGGCGGCGCACGGTCGGGCGAGCTGGGACTCGGCGCGGCTTCGCTACCTCGACGGCGGGGGCGATGGCTGTACCTATCCGGACGAGCGGCCGTCGATGAGCCGGCGCTGGTTCCACCACTTCACTTTCTACGGCTTTCTCCTCTGCTTCGCCGCGACCTGCGTGGCCGCCCTCTACGACTGGTTTGGGCGACCGGCGCCGTATCCTTGGTGGAGCCCTCCGGTGGTGCTCGGCTCGGCGGGCGGGATCGGCCTTCTCGTCGGGACGATCGGGCTCCTCGCGCTCAAGGCGAAAAGCGACGAGGCACCGAACCCCCGGATGGGGATGGATGTTTCGTTTTTGCTGCTTTTATTGCTCACGTCGGCGACCGGATTTCTCGTCTTGTTCTTCCGCGCGACGCCGGCGATGGGGATCCTGTTGCTCGTTCACCTGGGCGTGGTGATGGGCCTGTTTCTCACTCTGCCATACGGCAAATTCATCCACGGACTGTTCCGGTACGCGGCGCTTGCCCGGTACGCGATCGAGCGCGCCAAGGCGCCGGCCGCGGGCCCGCCGGAAGGCTAGACGTTTTCACGGGGGCATGTTTCAGGAGGGAAGATGCGACTTGACGAGGGGACGATGCGAATCGGAGCAAAGAGCAAGATCAAATTGGTAGCCGAGACCGAGAAGACCCAAACGGTAGACGAGAACAAGATCCAAATGGGCGCGGAAAAGAAACAAATCGGAAGCGAAATGAAACAGACGCGATTCCCCGTACAGCAGAAGAGGAGGCGAGTCGGATCCCTGTCGCTGCGGGCCGTATCGGCGAGCGCGATCCTGCTCGTCGTTTCGGCGTCCCGGCCGGCGCGCGCCGAGGTGCGCGAGATCACCATCGCCAAGGAGTTCGGGATCGGCTACCTGCCCTATCTGATCATGGAGCACGAAAAGCTCGTCGAGAAGCACGCGAAGACGCGCGGGCTCGGCGACCTCAAGGTGAACTGGAAGACTTTTGGAGGCTCCGGCTTCATGCAGAGCGCGATGATCTCCGGGCAGCTCGAGTTCTGCTCCAGCGGCGTCCCCTGGTTCGTGCTCCTCTGGGACAAGATGAAGGGGGAGGTGAAGTCGCCCGGCGCGCTCGACTCGATGCCGATCTACCTGAACACCCGCGACCCGAAAATAAAGACGCTCAAGGACTTCGGGGAGGGAAACAAGATCGCACTGCCGGCGATCAAGTCGTCGATCCAGGCGATCACCCTGCAGATGGCCGCCGCCCGCGTCTTCGGCGCCGCCCAGGCCACCAAGCTCGATCCGCTCACCGTCTCGCTGAGCCATCCGGACGCGATGACGGCGCTGCTCTCGGGCGCGAGCGGGATCGACAGCCACTTCACCTCTCCGCCGTTCCAGGACCTCGAGCTCAAGGACCCGCACATCCACCGGGTGTTGAGCTCGTACGAGGTGCTGGACGGGGCCGCGACCTTCATCATCACCGCGACGACGTCCAAGTTTCAGAAGGCCAATCCCAAAACCTTCGACGCCTTCGTCGGCGCGCTCGAGGAGGCGCAGACCTTCATCGGATCGAAGAAGCGCGAGGCGGCGCAGATTTATCTCTCGATGTCCGGGGACAAGCGGCTCTCCCTCGATGACCTGCTCAAGATGCTCGACAATCCCGAGTACCGCTTCACCCTCGTCCCCGAGGGCGTGATGAAGTACGCGACCTTCATGGCCAGCACCGGCGTGATCAAGCACAAGCCTGCCGACTGGAAGGAGCTGTTCTTCAGCAACGTGCACCGGCTGCCGGGGAGTTGAGGCGGTGAATCGGTCTCTAGGCGCGAACCTTCATCGATCTGACCAGAGCCTGAGCGATGGGTTAGCGCCGGGCGGCGGAGACGAGGAACTGTCGAAGTTGGGCTATCGTTTTCGCGTCGTCAGCGTCGCCGGACATCGAGCTCAACAACCGGCGGCCATCGGCCGAGTAGATCCGAAATTCCGGAGTCGAGGTCACGGCAAGCTCGTTGACGAGCTCCCAGTCCCGATCGGAAAGCGCGCAGCTCCGCTGCTTCATGTATTGCTCGAATGAGAGCTGCGCATAGTGCTGCTCCCAGTACCTGCGATCCTCCACCAGATTGAAAGGGCAACTGAGCTGGAGCGGTACATACTGGAAGCCTACGGCGAGCGTGGCCACGTCGGGCTGATTCAGGTAGGCGATCTGCTCGCTCGACCCCATAATGGCGACGAACAACAGCCGATGGCTGGGGTTATAGACCTGTAGATTTTTGGGTACGGCAGACTGACAAGACAGCAGTGAAAGCGCGAGTGCGATCAAAAAGCGACGTTTGATCATGAAGAGCTCAGCTAAAGACAGGGAGCGATCACTTGGCGCGACGGCGAGACTCGGGCTCCTATGGTCAATGGTTCCCCCCAGGCGATTTCCGTCTTGCCGCCGCCTTTGTTGACGATGTCGAAGCGAGCACCAACGGCATCGACTCCCACCGAAAGCGAGAAGTCGAGATCCCTGTCCGATGTCACGCTGATCACCGGCGTGGCTTCAAGGACCTCCTCGGCAAACTCATTGAATTGGTCACACAGATTGCTCTGGGTCTCGCGACAGTTGTTATAGACCTCCTGCTTCGAGACCTCGAAGCGAGTGGAATTGATTCGACCGCGTAACCAGAAGCCGACATCGGAGATCGCGACCCAACGCGCATTGCGCAGCGTGACGTGCACTGAGGCGGCGACATTCCCATTCGTGCGCGCCGCAAGGTCCGGGGCCCACTTGAGCCCGGTGAGGGATTTGAGGTTCACGCCAGCCGACCCATCGAACTTGGTTTGGTAGAAGTACGATGTGTCGTAGTCCCCAATCGTCTCGACCGCTCGAGAGGGCTGCGCTGCGCCGTCGGCGCACGGCGCCAGGCTGTACCTCTTCGGGGACAAATGAGGGCCAAAGAACGTCAGGGAATAGGAGCCCGCCAATTCGAGGCAAGTCACTCCGGCCTTGGTAAACAGCTCGGAGACAGAAGCGCACCAACCGGGCGGCGGGGGTGGTGGGGGAGGCCCCGGGGTGATGCATCCGGCGAGAATTACCACGGACGACCAAGTCAATTGTCTCAATGCCGAAGTTGGCGCCCCTTTCAGCTTCTCTTCTTCGTGGTGGGGCTCGCGCATGGTGATCTGTCGATGGGGCAGGGCTGCATCAGGCGTGCCGCTACGAAGACCGCGCTTGATCAAACTCAAATATCGTCCACTCACGCGTGGCGCGGGGGCGTGCTTGAGCTCCGGCCTGCAACAGGCGATTCGTTGAATCGCCGCTGAGCTGCGTAGCGCCACTGTTGCATGTTGCAGGTAGCAGGTGCGGGGTACGGGTGCCCCATCGATGTAATGCTTTCGCAGGGGTCCTGGTTCTGCACCGAATGCAGAGTCGTTGCGCTGGCACGGTCAGTGCAAAGACAGGGACAGTGAGCGAATGGCGCCAGGATGTCTGCGTGGATGCCAGGAAACCGCGAGCTCACCGTGGGCCGAAGACTAGGCTCAGGTGGCGCGTCCTGGTTCTCGCCGTGGCGGTCAGCCCGACGGGCACCGCCGAAGCTCTGGAGCTCCGGGTCATTGGGCGCGCCACCGTTCGCATCCCTCCGGAGTTAGTCCGGCGAGAAATAGCGCGACAGCCGACGGATTTTCGCGCGGTGAGGGAGGAGGCGCTGCGGGAGGCCAAGCGCGACGGCGTCAGGAATGCGATCAAAAGAGTACTGTGCGCAAAGAAGCTCTCCGAGCCGGATCTCGTGTCACAGGTCGATGGATTGCTGGGGCAAATCCGCGATGAGCAGGTAGAAAAGAAGTTGGCGCGAGTGGAGGACGCTTATCAGGCGACCGTCACATTGACGTTGGACGACCTCGAATTCAACACCTGGCTTTTGAATGCCGGCATTGCGCCACCCCCGCGGGCTCATGCCATCCTGGTGGTGATGGACGAATTTCTCGCCGTGCAGGGCGACGTTCCACAAAAGATACCCCAGACATACAACGCATTTGTTGGACAACTCCAAGGCTATGATCTGCGGATCATCGACAACAGTCTATTTCGGTCCAGATATTTCAAAGGCAGACCTCTCACGGTCGAGCAGATGGAGAATGGGGAGGAGCTCTCGAAATACGCCGCCTTTGCGAAGCGCGATGCGAAGGCAGACTTCCTCATGGTGGGCATCTCGATCATCAAGGACGAAGGCAAGAATCCACATACCGGCGATGACCAGTGCAGTGGAACGGTCACCGTGAGAACGTACTCCACCGTCGACGCCGAGGTGATTGCATCGGAGACGTTCGCCGAGTCGGCGGCGGGCTCGAACCCGAGCGACTGCGCGGCGGTGGTCGCCAAAAAGCTAGCCGGCGTCGGAGGACCGATCATCGGTGCGCGACTCCGGAACTATTGGAAACAACGATGCACCTACGGGGGCGAGTACGTGATATCGCTGAGCGGAGCCAGCCTGCAGCAGAGCGCGAAGCTCGCGTTCACCAATGCGCTGCGAGCGACGTCCGGCGTGGAGAGCCTTAACCAGCGCGCGTCTGGACCGACACAGCTTCAGTACACGGTCACTTACAAGGGCACCGACCCTTTGGACCAGGCGCTGGCAATGGCGCTGTTTCACAACCCGGACTTCTCGAAGCTCGACTCGCTGGTGGATGGCAACCAGATCCAGCTTTGCATCGGACCCTGCGCAAGCCGACTAACGCCATGAAAAGCCTGGTCTCCCTTTTGATGCTTGCAACCGCGGGGCTTTCGGGTGGAGAGGTTCGCTACGAGCTTTTCCCGGTCGGCGGCGTTTTTTTTCCGAAAGAGGACGGACCGTCGCGCATCGATGCAGATTTTCGAAAGGCGATCGAGCCTGCGGATCAAGTCCGCTACTTCGAGACGGCATTTCGTCAGCGATTCCCCGCCGCCGCGGACACCATCTCTGAGGCGAACTATCGGCGCACGTTCGCAGTCTCGCTTCAGATCGCTCGCGCTTCCCGTTACACGGTGGACAAGAGACACATCAACGGCACGGTTGACCTGTACGCTCCGGTGACCGCCAGCATCTACTTCAGCAACATCGCGACGGGCGAAGTCCTCTACGCAAACACCCGGACGTCGTTCAAGACGGTTTCGGTGATGCCCGAAAAGGCCGCGGGCGGCGGGCACATCGTCGAGCTTTTCAAGGAGTCGTACCGCGACGTGGTGGACGATCTCGTCGGCGACGCGGCCAAGCATTTCAAGCCGGTGACGATCAGCGCGACGGTGAAAGCCCGCTGGAAGAACCTGGTCATTCTTGATTCTGGAAGTGCGCAGGGCCTCGTTCCCGGCGATACGCTCGAGGACGAGGGCGGCAACCTGCTTCCGGTGATCTCGTCAGGGACATCTTATGCCGTCGCAGGCCCGCCGAACGGTACCTTTCCGACCGGCCATCGGTTCTCCAAGGTTACCAATGGATCGCTCGCCGAAATCAACAAGCCCCGCGTGCTGCCGCTGGTGGTTCGGGCGCCCGACGGCTTTCCCAGAGAAGCCCTGTTGCAAATCTTCTCGGATGCCCTCGGCGCGAAGGCAACCATCAGCCTTATCCCGGTGAATCGAACGTTCGCCGCGGTGATCGGGGCGGTAAAGGCTCAAGGCAAGCTCAGCAAAGAGCTCTCTAAACGCGAGTGGCCAAAGTTTTTTGTGCGTTTGAGCGTCGTCGAGCCGCTGAGCTACGAGCGATCCACGAATCTCGAGTACAAGACCCTTCGGGTGACGCAGGCGCTTGCCTATGCCGAGCTCATCGACGAAGCCAGTCACGTGCTCTACGCCGCCTACGGCATCGATCGAACCGAGGACGAAATCACCAGCGCAATGGCATTTGATCTGACCTCGCGGAAAGAAACCTCTGTCAAAAACGCACTGGGCGAGCTCGCAAAAAAGTTCGCCGCCGAGCTCAGGTTCGAGCCCGCCAAGCTCGAAGTGGCGCAGGGTGGAAAGTCCCCGAGCGTTCGAGACGACCACGGGATCGTTCCCCCCGGGAGCTCCGCTATCATCTATAGGAACGTCGGGAAATTTCCGGGAATCCCGACCGAGGTCCTGGTCCCCACCTGGGAGGTGAATGAGGTCGCGTGGGAAGGGGGACTGTTGCAGCTTGCCACCGGTCAGTCTGTGGCGCCCGACGCCCCGCTGCCTGAAAAAGGCGACGTCTTGATCATAGACGGGGTGAAGACGCTGGTCGCTCAGCGGGGGCGGTTCGGGCCCTGCGGGACGGTCGAGAGGCTCGGCGCGGTCGAGCTGCAGCAGTACGCCGATCTGGCGATCAACCTATTTGCATCATCGCATCCCGCCCCCTTCTACATTGCCGGCACCACGGCGCTGTTGAACGACCTCGTTCGCGGTAGCACGGGATTCAGGGAGGATTTGAAGCTGCGCGAACCGAAGATTGAGTACTGCATGCAGCTTGCCTATCGGATCGATACCGTGGCACGGCGTTGCTCGGACAAGGGGTGTGCTCAGGGGGCGAACTTCAAGCTCACCTTTCGCGTGCGCGAGGGCGGGCCCGAGGGCGCGATCAAGCTGCGCAAGATAAGCGAGACCCGCATCACCGGGTCGGTGCTGCCGCCCGAAACGCCCGAAGCGGTTCGTCAGATATCGCTCCAGATGGACCTTCTGGAGCCATTGCTCCAACTTGCTCCGGCCGTCGCGAAGCAAGTCGCTCAGCAAAAGCTGTAGCGGTGCAACGACGTGAAGGAGACGAAAATGAAGAAAGGGCTGATGATGATTGCGGTTGCCGGAATTGCTTCGACTGCCGTTGCGCAATTTGGCGGAGTGAGTAAGCCGAGCATTCCCGGCGGTGGTGATGGCGCTACACCGGCGCAGATCGATAAATTCCTCTCGGATGCCGTCCTTGCGGACATTTTGGTTCAGAAGTCATCCCTGCAGCTGCTGAGGGCCGTCGTTTCCAAGGAAGAGGTGGATAAGATCGAGGCTCAGTTGAAGGCCGCTATGGCCATCCAGGATCCCAAGGAGAAGGAGGCGAAGGTTACCAGGGCGCGGGAGGATATCGCAGGAGCGCTGGCGAGGGTGAACTGGGAGAAAGAAGCAGAGAAGGTGAAGGCCGAGCATAACGCGAAGAAAAGTAAGGCAATCAAAGGCTCGCTGTGGAATCTCGCGCTCGGAAGCCTCAAAGACGTGGATCTCGCAAACTCTGGCAAGAACCTTGTCTCTGGTACCCCTCGGCCCGAGAGCGCAAGCAAGATTCAGGCAGCCAAAGAGGCAATCGAAAAGTTGGTGAGCCAAAGCCAAGGCGTGGGCAAGATCTTGGGGAGCGCGAAAACGTTGATGTCGGTGGTCGGGCTGGAGAGCTTGCCCAAGAGCTCCAGCGAATCGCCAATTGTGGCGGCCAACGAAGAATAGCTACGGGGCGGAAACCGGCGCGTTGAAATGACAGGCGCGCTCCGTCCGAATCCTGGGTTGGGGCTTTTCTTGGGTGACGGGTCCGGCCATGACTCGATCGACGGAGGCTGCTCCGGTCGGTTGACAGGCGCGAGGGGCCACAGTATCGGTGGCGTAAGTGCCCGGAGAGTCCCCCAGGCGTTCGCGGTGGTGGTTCGCGCTTCTTGCGGCGGCGATGGTTGCGGCGGCCTTCGCTGCCTACTCCAACCACTTCCACAATTCATTCCACTTCGACGACTACAACGTCATCGCGAACAACCTCTACCTGCGCAGCCTGAGCAACGTCCCGCTGTTTTTCAAGGACGCCTCCACCTTCTCCAGCCTGCCGATCAATGCGACCTACCGGCCCCTCACCAGCCTGTCCTTCGCGCTCGACTACTGGTGGGGGAAGGGTCTCAATCCGTTTGCCTTTCACCTGACGCAGTGGTTCCTGCACTTGACATTGGGCGTCCTGGTCTTCTTTTTTCTCCGCCGGGTCCTTGCGCTCGCCGGCGTCGGACCGCGCCGCGACTTCCTCTCCCTCTTCGGCGCGGCGCTCTTCTGCCTGCACCGGGCGAATACCGAGACGATCAATTTCCTGACCCTGCGGTCCGAGATCCTCTCGACCCTGGGCGTGGTGGGGTCCTTCGTGCTCTTCCAGTACGCCCCCCGATGGCGGAAGAGCTTTCTCTGGCTCCTCCCGGCGATCGCCGGCGCCTTCGCCAAACAGTCGGCGATCATCTTCGCTCCGCTGTTTGCCCTCTACCTGGCCTTCTTTCCAGAGGAGCGGGAGGTAGGGTTGGGTCCGTCCCGCCCGAGGAGATGGCGGGCCGCATCCGCGCTGTGGATTCCGCCCTTCGCCTTCTCGATCTTTTTCTATTGGCTGCAGAATCGCCAAAACGCGGACATCACCGTCTGGGGCTCCGCTCCGCGGATGGAATATTTCCAAACCCAGACATTCGCCTGGCTTCACTACATTCGACTGTTCCTCATCCCGCTCGGTCAATCGGCCGATTCGGATTGGACCTTGATCACGCACTGGTACGACACCCGGGTCGTGGCGGGGGTGCTCTTCACGCTGCTACTGCTCGCGATGGGAGCGCGCGCTTCGCGCGCCAGCCCGCTCGGCCGTGCCTTCTTCTTCGGACTTCTCTGGTTCTTCGTCGCCCTGGCCCCTTCCTCTTCGGTGTTTCCGCTCTCGGAGATGGTGAACGAGCACCGCCCGTACCTGCCTTACATCGGCCTCATCCTCTCGACCGCGGCGGCGATCGAGAAGGGCCTGCTCTGGCTTTGGCAATCGCGCCCGAGGCGTTCCGCGGCGGCTCGGGCCGTCCCGGCGCTCGGCGCGGCGGTGCTCCTCGCGCACGCCTTCGGCACCTACGCGCGCAACGAAGTCTGGGCCACCGACGAGACCCTCTGGCGCGACGTCACCGAGGCCAGCCCCGGCAACGGCAGGGCCTGGATGAATTACGGTCTGATTTTCCTGCAACGCGGCGATTACGCGAACGCCCGTAGCTGTTTCGAGCGCGCCTGGCTGCTGGCTCCGGGGTACGATGTCCTCGAAGTCAACATGGCCATCCTCGAAGCCGCCACGAATCACCCGGTGGAGGCGGAGCAGCGTTTCCAAAGGGCGCTCGCCTTGAACCAGCGTCCCTCGATGACCCACTTCTATTATGCGCGGTGGCTCCATGAGCGGGGGCGAAACGCCGAGGCGGCCTCCCATCTGGAACAGGCGATGTTGCAAGGCCCGGCCGATCTGGACATCCGGCATCTCTTGATGACTGTCTATTCTGCGCTGAACCAGCAGGCGCCGCTCTGCTCGCTGGCCGCGGACACGTTGCGCATCGCTCCCGAGGACGCTCCGGCCGCCGCGGCGGCCCGTGTCTGCTCGGGGGGTTCGGCAAGAAGCGGCCGCCCATAGGTCGCCGCGGTGCCGAGAGGTTCGCCGGCGAGGTTCATCGCGCGCAGACGGCGATCGCACGCGCGCGAAAACGGACTCACGTTCGGAGCCGCCGCTACTTGCGCCGCTTCGTGGAGCCGCCGCTACTTGCGCCGCTTCGCCGGACGCGCGCCGATGGCCTGAACCGCATCCTTGATCCGGCGCACCCGCGTTTCGGGTCTTTTCGCGCCGGCGATCGCCTCGGCGTATTCTCGCTGGTGGGAGAAGCTGAGCTCACTCCAGCGATCCCAGGCGGGCGGCGCCGCCTTGAGGGCCTTCGCGAGGTCCGGCGGGGGCCGAATCTCCCGCTTGTCGGTGTCGAGCTCGAGCGTGACCTCGAGGCTCTCGCCGCCCTCGAGGCCGGCGGCTTCGCGGTTGCTCCTGCGAAGCGGAATGCAGACCGGCCCGCCCATCGCGGCGATCGTGCTCCGGTAGGTGTAGCCGTTGAGCGTCACCTTCACCGGCGCCCGGACCTTTCCGAAAACGGGTTTGGGATCGAAAGGGACGGGGATGAAGCACATCGCGCCGTCGCGGTGGATGGTGGTCTTGAAGGTCTTCGAGATCATCGCCGCAACATAGATCGACTCGACCGCGCGGGTCATCGAAAGCCATCGTCGGCGAGGCCGCGGAACATCCCGTGGCCTGAACGCCGGCTCAAAGTGAGCTCGCCGCGGCCGGTGCAGTGCTTCTCCTACTCATGGTCGCCGAGCTCAGCGGATGCGGTAAAGGAGGCCATGCTCAATCGGGCACCTACGTGCTGACCGTGACGGGCATCAACCAGTCGTCCGCCCGATCCATCAATCTGAGGCTCACTGTCGATTGCCGCCGCTAGCACCGCGTCGGGACAGATTTCCAACGGCGGGAATCCGTTCTGACACTCTGGAGAGTTTCTGGGTCATCACCCATGGTTCTTGAGGCGTCGATCTGATACTGAGCGGCAGCCTAAGGACGAAAAGCGTCTTGAATTTGCCACTCGCCTGGCCGGGGCGACGTCGCCCCAGAATCCCGGCAAAAATCTCCAACGCTGCTTCACGGTGATGGCTTGAGTCATCACTTATCCACCGCCCGCTCACGCACTGATGGCCTGGGCCATCAAAAATCCCAACGCTGCTTCGTGGTGATGGCCCGGGCCATCACTTATCCACCGCCCGCTTACGCACTGATGGCCTGGGCCATCAAAAAATCC
>Ga0070708_100002326_pt1 | contig 14705 bp, 8 predicted proteins | sample KBSK5503metaG_FD_65469 | JGI IMG/M metagenome (GOLD analysis project Ga0070708, IMG submission 65469) | Corn, switchgrass and miscanthus rhizosphere microbial communities from Kellogg Biological Station, Michigan, USA - KBS K5-50-3 metaG | ecosystem: Host-associated > Plants > Roots >...
GTGAGGTTCACGAAACCGGGCCCGCTGATCTCGAACGCGTCGCACACGTCGGCCACATCGAGATGCGCCACTATCCGCTCGGCCACCTGGCGTGGCGGCATGCCGAGGCTCTTGGCGAGCGGGAGCGCCACGTTCGCCTGGAAGTCCGCGAACTGCGAGGGACGGATGAGCGGATCGGCGCCCGCCTGCCCGGCGCCGAACGCGGCGGTGACCGCCGCGCTCACCCGTTCCGCGAGAACCTCCTGAGGATCGGCCATGACAACAAGCCTATCGGCGGCCGGATCCTCGGCGTCGCTCTCGCGGCCGCCGCCTGAGCCGTCACGACTCGGCCCCGCGCCCCGCCCCACCCAAGGCCCTCTCCGGCCCGCCGCCTGGGCTCCTCAGGAGCGCCGCAGGAAGTGGCGGTCCCTGCCGGAGCCGAACCGTTCCCTGATCTTCTCGGTGATATGGCCGTTGGCCAGGTCCGCCGCGAGCCGGCAGGCCGACGTGACGCCCTTGGCCGTGGACGCGCCGTGCGCGATCACCACCGTGCCCTCCAGCCCGAGCAGCGCGGCGCCGCCGTAGGTCTCGGTATCCATGCGTCCCACCAGGTCCCGCAGCCCGCGCCGCTGGAACAACGCGCCGAACCTGGCGGCGGCCGAGCCGGTCAGCACGGCCCGCATCTGCTCGGTCGCGAAGGCGGCCGTGCCCTCCAGGGTCTTCAGCGCGACGTTGCCGGTGAAACCGTCGGTGACGATCACATCCGCCTTGCCCAAGAGCAGATCACCGCCCTCCACGTTGCCCACGAAGCGCAGCGGCAGGCCCCCGTGCGTGGGCGTGCTGGCCAGCAGTTCGTGGGCGCGCCGGGCCAGCCGGTTGCCCTTGCTCGGCTCGGCGCCGATGGTGAGCAGCCCCACCCTGGGTTCGGCGATGCCGTACGCCACCTGTGCGTAGGCGACTCCGAGCTGGGCGAACGCCACCAGCATCTCCGGCTTCGGATCCGCGATGGCCCCCGCGTCCACCAGCAGCGTGGGCCCGGGCCTGGTCGGCAGCACTACCGCGAGGCCGGGCCGCATGACCCCGGGCACGGACCGTAGGCGCATCCGGGCGGTCGCGACGACCCCTCCGGTGGACCCGGCCGACACCACCGCCTCCGCCTGGCCCCGCCGGACCAGCTGGCAGGCGATGGCCGCGCTTGAGCGCGGACGGCGCAGGCTGGCCAGGGCGCCTTCGTCCATGGCGAGGGAATCCTCCGCGGCCGAGATCCTGACCCGGCCGCGGGCTGCCGGGCGCACCGCCCCGTTCGCCGCTCCGGCCTGGGTTTGCGCGGCGAGCAACGGCCTGAGCTGCGTGTAACGGCCGGTAAGGATGACGTTGATGCCGTAGGCATCCGCGGCGGCCACCGCGCCCTCGACGATCGCGGCCGGGGCATGGTCGCCGCCCATGGCGTCCACCGCGATCGTGATGGGCCGGACCAGGACACCCGGCGAGGATTCTCCAGACACGACGCGATCCGTGCGGCCGCGTCAGGATGCTGCCGGCGAGGGCGGAATGTGCCGCATGGCGTCAAGCTTCTCACCTGTGGTGCCTGACCGGGGCCGCTGGCACCGTCCCTGTAGTGCGAAGTTCCGCCGCCACCTGGGCACCGTCCGCTGCCGCACGATCTTCATGATTCATGACCCAAACGCGGGGTAACGATCTGCTCAAGGCGCGGGGATCAGCACAGGCCGGTGGCGCGCGCATGCCGGCCCCGGACAAAGTGAGGCCCGGAGACCCCGGGGCGCCGCGCAGCGGCCCCGGGCAGGCGGAAATCGACGGATTGGCGCGGGTGACGAGACCGTGAGGTCAGCGTTGCTGATGTGACGATCTTGTAATCCCTCAGCTATGGCTATCCACGCCGCCGCGAGCGTCATAGGGGATGCACGCGGCGGACATCGCCTTCCGGTCACTGGCTGACGGCATTTGCGGCCCTGGCAGAGCCCAGGGCCGTATCCGACCCCGAGGGAGACGTGTGACTCAACCCCAGATCGAGCCGGCGGGCCGCCGGTTTCGCGCCTTCACCACGCAGCACCTCGACGCCCTGGTGCAGCGTGCCGGGCTCAGCGCGGCCGAGCGTTTGGCGATCAAGGCCGTCGGGATGGTCCTCCCGTTCCGTACGAACTCCTACGTGGTGGACACCCTGATCGACTGGGACGCGGCGCCCGACGACCCGATATTCCGCTTGGTCTTCCCGCAGCCGACCATGCTGGACGCGGCGGACGTGAACCGCATCGCCTGCCTGCTCACCAACGGAGCGCCCCAGGCGGAGCTGCGCGGGGCCGTCCACGAGATCCGGATGCGGCTGAACCCGCATCCCGCCGGGCAGCTCGCGCTGAACGTGCCTGATCTCGGCGAGGAGCCGCTGCCCGGCGTGCAGCACAAGTACCACCAGACCGTGCTGGTGTTTCCCAAGCAGGGCCAGACGTGCCATTCCTACTGCACGTACTGCTTCCGCTGGGCGCAATTCGTGGACGAGCCCGACCTGAAGATGGCCACCTCGGACATCGACCGGATCACCGACTACCTCCGGGCGCATCGCGAAGTGACGTCGGTGCTGATCACCGGCGGGGATCCGATGATCATGGGTGCCGGGGTGCTGCGCCGCTACATTGAGCCGCTGCTCGGCCCCGGCCTTGAGCACGTGGAGTCGATCAGGATCGGCAGTAAGTCGCTCGCCTACTGGCCGCAGCGGTTCGTCACCGATCCTGACGCCGACGACACGCTCCGGCTGTTCGAGCAGGTTGTGGCCACCGGCCGGGCGCTCGCCTTCATGGCGCACTTCTCTCACCCTCGCGAGCTCGAGCCGGTCATCGTGGCCGAGGCGGTACGCCGGATACGCGACACCGGGGCCGTGGTCCGGACCCAGGCGCCGCTGATCCGCACGATCAACGACGAGTCCGGCACGTGGTCGGGCATGTGGCGGGCCCAGGTTCGGATGGGAATGATCCCGTACTACATGTTCGTCGAGCGGGATACCGGCCCGCAGGACTACTTCGCCGTGCCGCTCGCGCATGCCTACCAGATCTTCCGTGACGCCTACCAGAGCGTCTCCGGGCTGGCCAGGACGGTACGGGGCCCGTCCATGTCAGCGACCCCAGGCAAGGTCTGCGTCGATGGCATCACCGAGCTGTCCGGGCAGCGGGTCTTCGTCCTGCACATGATCCAGGCACGGGATCCCAGCCTGGTCGGCAAGCCGTTCTTCGCCAGGTTCGATCCGGCGGCGACGTGGATCTCCGATCTGCGGCCCGCGTTCGCGGACCGGTTCCCGTTCGAGCTTGAGCGCGAGGAGATTCCGGACCTGTGGGCGGGAGAGATGTTCGAGCCGGCGTAGATGCGGAGGGGCGCGGACTAAAGAGGCACGGACCCGGCCCACCCGGACCGGGCTAGGCGGCAGGGGTGGCTGGTTCGGTAGTGATGACCGCCTCCTGGGTCGGTGCGGCGGCGGTGCGCCTCGGCTCCTTGATGGCCAGGCAGCTCAGGGCGCCCACGGCCAGCAGGATGATCGGCATGAGCAGGGTCTGGCGCATGGCCGTGACGAAGGCGAACGTGAAGACGTCGTGCGCGATGCGGGCGATCTCGGCCACGAGCTGCGCGGGGAGGCCGTGCGCCAGGTGCGTGCTCCCGCCGTTCTGACCGGCGCCGACCTGGATGCCGCTCCTCGCGGAGTTGTCCATCTCGCTGACGAACCGGCCGCGCACCTGGGGCGGCAGCGCCGCCGACCGGGTGGCCGCCTCGTTGGCGATCGAGGAGACCAGCCTGTTCTGCAGCAGGGCACCCACGGCCGCCACGCCGATCACCTGCCCGACCTGCCGGACGGTGTTCAGCACGCCGGAGGCGGCACCTGCCATGCGCGGGTCGACGTTGCGCATGGCCACCGTGGTCAGCGGCGCGAAGATGCAGCCCAGGCCGAACCCGGCCACCGTCAGGGGCGCCAGGAACGTGGGCCAGGTTGACGTCGGGTGCGCGATCAGGGCCAGCCAGCCCATGCCGACACCGAACATGGTCAGGCCGGTCATCAGGATGTACTTGCCACCGATTTTGTCGACCATCCGGCCGGCCACAGGGGCGACGAATATGGACATCAGCGAGGCGGGGGCCATGGTGAGCCCGGCCTTCAGCGCCGAGAAGCCGAGCACCGACTGGAAGTAGATGGTGAGCGGCAGGAAGATGCCCATCATGCCGATGGCCAGCACACAAGACACCCAGTTCACCACGGAGTAGTTCCGGTCGCGGAACAGGGCGAACGGGATCAGCGGCTCCTTGTCCTGGGTGGCCCTCTGGACCAGCAGGAAGGCGAGCAGCAGCACCACGCCCAGGCCGAGGATCAGCGGGATGCTGATGAACCCGGTGATCGTGCCCCAGTTGTACTTCTGCCCCTCGACCAGGCCGTAGCAGATCGCCAGCAGTCCGGCGCTGGCCAGCAGCACGCCCGGGATGTCGATCCGGTGCCGGCGGCCCAGGCGCAGGTCCGGGATGATGATCGGGGTGATCAGCAGCACGAACACGCCGATCGGCAGGTTCACGTAGAAGATCCACCGCCAGTCGAACGCGGTGACAAGCAGCCCGCCCAGCGTCGGCCCGGCGATGGTGGCCACGCCGGCCACCGCGCCCCATATCCCGAACGCGGCACCGCGCCGTTCCGCCGGGAACGTGTTCGTGATGATCGTCAGGGTCTGTGGCATGAGCATGGCCGCGCCCAGCCCCTGGACCGCGCGGAACGCGATCAGCCATCCCGGGCTCGGGGCCAGGCCGCAGGCGGCCGAGGCGGCCGTGAACACCGCGACGCCGCTGGTGAACATGACCCGCGGCCCGACCAGGTCACCGAGCCTGCCCGCCGTGATGACCAGGACCGCGAGCACCAGGGCGTAGGCGTTGATCACCCACAGCACGTCGTCGAGCGAGGCGTGCAGGTTGGTGATCAGGTTGGGGATCGCGATGTTGACGATCGTCAGGTCGAGCAGGGTCATGAAGAACCCGAGCGAGACGACGAGCAACACTGCCCAGGGGTTCCCGGCGAACTTCCGCACGACTTCTCCTTGCCTTCAGGCGCACCGCGCCGCGGCCAGGTGACGCGCTGGCCCGTGGCGATGCCCGCTCGAAGCGCGGGCCAATTATCTCGGCTGGCTAACCAATATTCAAGATATATCTTGACCACCGGCGGGCGCTAGCCCTTATCCGGCCGTCCCGGTCAGCCACGCGTCCCGTGTCTATACCAAGACCCAAGATAGATGCAGGTACCGACATTCCCAGGCCCGGCTTGCTACCGACGAGTAGCAAGCAAGTATGCTCCGGCCATGGACCTGACAGGAACCGCAGCAATCATCTCCGGCGGGGCAAGCGGCCTGGGCGAGGCCACGGCGCGCGCGCTCGCCTCAGCAGGCAGCACGGTGGTCATCGCCGACCTGAACACCGACCGCGGCGAGGCAGTCGCCGCCGAGGTCGGCGGCAAGTTCGTGCAGACGGACGTCGCCGACGAGGCATCGGTCACCACGGCCGTGGAAGTGGCCGCCGCGCAGGGAGCACCGCTGCGCGTGGTGGTCAGCTGCGCGGGCATCGGGTGGGCCGAGCGCACCGTGAACCGCGACGGGTCACCGCACTCCTTCGCCACCTTCCGCAAGGTGATCGACATCAACCTGATCGGCACCTTCAACCTGATGCGCATCGGGGCGGCCGCGGTCGCCCGCACCGAGCCGATCGATGCCGACGGCCAGCGCGGCGTCGTCGTCAACACCGCGTCGGTGGCGGGCATCGAAGGGCAGACCGGCCAGCTCGCCTACTCGGCGTCCAAGGGCGGCATCATCGGCATGACCGTGCCGGCCGCACGCGACCTCGCGGCCATCGGAATGCGGGTTCTCACGATCTGCCCGGGCATCATCGACACCCCCATCTACGGCACCGGGCCCGCCAGCGAGGATTTCAAGGCCAGGCTGTCCGCGCCGATCGTGTTCCCCAAGCGCATGGGCACCGCCGCGGAGTTCGCCCGGCTTGTCCGGTCGCTGATCGAGAACGACTACATGAACGCCGAGGTCATCCGCTTCGACGGCGGGATCAGGTTCCAGCCCAAGTAGGCACGACGCCAGGCCCGCCGCGCGGATCCGGGCGGCGGGCGGCCAATGGTTTTCCGCCAGCGATGGGAGGCATGCAGTGGCCGACGCGGTATCGGTCGAGGTGGCCGACGGCATTGGCATCATCACCATCAACCGTCCAGAGGCGCGCAACGCGGTCAACGAGGCTGTGGCCCGCGGCATAGCGGCGGCCCTCGATGACTTCGACGCCCGCCGTGACATCACCTCGCTCATCCTCACCGGCGCGGGCGGCACCTTCTGCGCCGGGATGGACCTGAAGGGATTCCTGGCCGGGGAGAATTCCTCAGCCGGAGGCCGTGGCTTCGGCGGCATCACCCAGCGGCCGCCCGGCAAGCCGGTAATCGCGGCGGTCGAGGGATACGCGCTGGCCGGCGGCTTCGAGATCGTGCTGTCCTGTGACCTCGTCGTGGCCAGCGAGGAGGCCATGTTCGGCCTGCCCGAGGTGAGCCGGGGGCTGGTCGCGGGCGCGGGCGGGCTGTTCCGGCTGCCCCGCCGGATTCCCTACCACCTGGCCATGGAGATCGCGCTGACCGGTGCCCGGGTACCGGCCATACGCCTGGCAGAGGCCGGCCTGGTCAACCGCCTGGTGCCGGCCGGCGAGGCGCTCTCGCAGGCCCGCGCCCTGGCCGCGGAGATCGGGCGCAACGCGCCGCTGTCGCTTGCCGCGACCAAGCGGATCGTGGCCGAGTCCGCGGACTGGCCGCTGGCCGAGGGGTTCGACCGGCAGGCCGACATCGCCGGGCCGGTGTTCTTCTCCGCTGACGCCAGGGAAGGCGCGGCGGCGTTCGCGGAGAAGCGCCCACCGGTGTGGCGGGGCGAATAACGCCGTTCGTGATCATGAGTTGGGGCGGTTGTCGCGCGGTCAAGCTCATGATCAGCAGCGCCGCGACGGCGGTGGCCGGTATGCCGGGTCCGCGAAGCTGGGGCACATGGCCGCCGAGCCCACCGTAGGATCGATGACCGGACCACTCGCGGACACCGTTGGGGACGTCGATGTGCGGAATCGCCGGCTGCCTGGCACTAGCCCTTGAGGCGGACCCGGACCAAGCCTGGCTCACGCGCGCCCTGGACCGGATCCACCACCGCGGGCCGGATGACGATGGCGTGTACACAGACACCGATGTCGCGCTCGGCTTCCGGAGGCTGTCGATCCTGGACCTGTCGCAGGCCGGGCACCAGCCGATGCGCTCGGCCGACGACCGCTTCTGGATGCTCTTCAATGGGGAGATCTACAACTACGTCGAGATGGCCGCGGAACTGCGGGAGCAGGGGGTCATCCTGCGGTCCAACGGCGACGCCGAGGTGCTGCTCGAGACCTACGCCCTGGTGGGCAAGGACGTGGTGCACCGGCTCCGCGGCATGTACGCGCTCGCCATCTGGGACACCTGGACCCGCGAACTGTTCTGCGCCAGGGACCCGTTCGGCATCAAGCCCTTCTACTACCGCATCGACCGTGGGCCCGGCACGGTCCCCGCCGGCCAGGCCAACGGCGTTCGCGGTGGCGCCGCCAGCGGCGCGCCCGCCCGCGGCCTGGCATCCCGCCCGCGTGGTGGCCGGCATGCGGCGCCGGCGGCGGGCAGCGAGCCGGGTCCGCCGGAGCAGGCTGACCCTCCTGTGGTCCCGGATGACTGGTTCACCCCCACCGCGCGGCCGGCCAGGCGGCCGGGCCGGCATGCGGCCGGAGAGCCTGATGGGCCGGGCGTAACGCATAAAGAAGGTGCGCCGGGGGCTCCTTCCGCGGCGCCCCCGCCGGCCAGGGCCGGCGTGCCCGGCACCGCTGACCTGAGGCTGCGCTTCGCCTCCGAGCGCAAGGCGCTCGCCGAGCCAGGGGAACTGCGGGACCTGGACGCCGCCGCGCTGCGCAGGTACCTGGCCTTCCAGTACGTGCCCGCACCGGACACCATCACGCCGCCGATCCAGGTGCTGCCGCCCGGCCACGCGATGATCGCCCGGCCGGGCCGTGGGGTGGACGTCTACCGCTTCTGGCGGGCCGACCTGCGGCCGGCTCGGGAGCCCAGCGAGTCGGCCCCGCGTGCGATCCTCGCCGCGATGCGTGATTCGGTCGCGGTGCACCTGCGCAGCCACGCGCCGCTGGGGGCGTTCCTGTCCGGCGGGATCGACTCGGCGGCGATCTGCGCGCTGGCCGCCGAGCACCGGCCGGACCTGCTCACGTTCACCGTGGGGTTCGAGCGCGAGGGGTACAGCGAGATCGACCGGGCGCAGGAGACGGCGGCAGCCATCGGCGTGCGGTCGATTCCCTACGTGATCACCCGCGAGGAGTTCTTCCAGCACCTCCCGCAGATCATCTGGCACCTCGACGACCCGATGGCCGATGCCGCCGCGGTCCCGCTGTGGTTCGTGGCCCGTGAAGCGGCCAAGCACATCAAGGTCGTACTGTCCGGCGAGGGCTCGGACGAACTGTTCGGCGGGTACGCGATCTACCACCAGCCCGGCGTGGTCCGGGCCGGCGAGCGGCTGCCGGACTGGGGCCGTGCCCCGATCAAGAAGGCCGCGGCGATGATCCCGTCCGGGGTCAAGGGCCGGGGCTTCCTTGAGCGCACGTCCACCCCGCTGCGGCAGCGCTACATCGGCAACGCCCGCGTGTTCACCGATAGCGAGGCGGCGCGGATCGCGGTCCGGCCGGGCGACGCGAGCCCGTGGGACGTCACGGGACCGGTCTACGACCAGGCGGAGCAGGCGGGCCTCGACGACGTGTCCACCATGCAACTGGTGGACATCAACACCTGGCTGGCCGGTGACATCCTGGTCAAGGCGGACCGGATGACGATGGCGCACAGCCTGGAACTGCGGGTGCCGTTCCTGGACGCCGAGGTGCTCAAGGTCGCGTCGCGGCTGTCCCGGACCGAGAAGATCGGTGAGGGCACGACCAAGCTGGCGCTCCGGTCGGCGATGAGCGAGGTGCTGCCCAAGGCGGCCGCGGAGCGGGCGAAGCTCGGCTTCCCTGTGCCGATCGGGCACTGGCTCACCGGTGAGTCCTACGGTTTCGCCGAGCAGTTGCTCCGGGACGCGCAGACCGACGAGTGGATCAACCGCGAGGAGGCGCTCCGGCTGCTCGAAGGGCTGCGCGCGGGCGAGCCCGGGGTGGAGTGGCGGCACCTGTGGGTGCTGATCGTGTTCTCGCTGTGGCACCAGATCTTCGTGGAGCGCGCCTACGATCCGGTCGCGCTCGGCTGGGAGCGCGCCGCCGGGGTGCCGCGCTCGCTTCCGGCGCCGCGCTAGCTTTCGGCGCCGCGCTGGGTGCCGCGATCACGCAGGACCCGCCGCACCGCGCGCCTTGCGCGTATCGTAGCCGAGTGAACACTCCCCGTATCAGCGTCGTGGTGCCGTTTTACAACAACGCTGATGTGCTGGGCGATTGCCTGGCGTCCATCGCGGCCCAGACGTTCCGTGGCCTGGAAGTGATCATGGTGGACGACGGGTCCACCGACAACGGCGCGCTTCTCGCCCGTGCCCGCGCCGCCGCCGATCCCAGGTTCACCCTGATCCAGGCGCCCAACGGCGGCCCCGGCCGGGCCCGCAACCTCGGCGTCGAGCGCGCCACCGGCGAGTTCCTCGCCTTCGTGGACGGTGACGACATGCTGCCGCCGCACGCCTACGAGACGCTGCTGCACACACTGGAAAGCTCGGGGTCCGACTTCGTCTCCGGCGCGGTGCAGCGGATCGGCACCGGCGGCGTGCACCCCTCGGCACTGCACGAGCGGGCCATCAGGGGCAGGAAGATCGGCACGCACGTGACCAGGTCGCCGGAACTGCTCTATGACATTTCGGTATGGAACAAGCTGTTCCGCAAGTCGTTCTGGGACGCCCACGCGCTGCACTACCCGGAGGGGATGGTCTGGGAGGACCTGCAGCTCATGACGAGGGCGCACGTCCTGGCCAGGGCGGTGGACGTGATCGGCGACCACATCTACTACTGGCGCGAACGGGCGGCCGGTGAATTCTCCATCACGCAGAACCGCGCGGACATCCAGAACCTGAGAGACAGGGTCACCGCGCTGCTGGCGATCGACGCCTTCCTGCGCGAGCACGCCCCGGCCAGGACGCTGCGGGCGCATCAGCGCAAGGCCCTGGTCAACGACCTGTGGCTGTACGTGCGAGACCTCGGCCGGGTGAGCGACGACTACCTCGCCGAGTACTTCGACCTGGCCGGCCGCTACCTGGCCACGGTCCCGCGCCGGGTCTTCCGCAGCCTGCCCGCCACGCACAAGCTGGCCTACTACCTGACCCGCCGGCGGCTGGACCGGCAACTGCTCAGCTACCTCGGCTGGCTGCTCGACCAGCCGGTGACCACGATCGGGGTGGTGCGGCGGTTCGGCGGGCTGCGGGCCGACCTCCCGTTCCGCGGCGATCGCGCGCTGCGCATACCGTCGGCGGTGTACCGGCCGCACTGGCGTGACCTCGACCCCTTCGTGCAGGTGGAGAACGTGGGCTGGCAGCGCGGCAACCTGGTCATCGCCGGCCTGGCCTACGTCCCTTCGATCGACATCAGCAAGCGGCGGTACACCAACAAGATCGTCATACTGCGGCCGCGGGCTCGGTTGCGCCCTCCGATCGTGTCCCTGGCCACCTCGTCCCGGCATCCCCGTGCCACCGTGCTGTCCGGCCAGGAATGCTACGACTACACCTGGGCCGGGTTCCGGTGCGAGATCAGCTCCCGCTGGTTCCGTATCGCGGGCCGCTGGCTGACCGGCGACTGGGACTGTTTCATCCTGGTCCGCGGGCACGGCGTGTGGCGCCCCGCGCGGCTGCACAGCCCGGCCCTGGGCGACGCTGGCCGGCCTGGGTTCCTCGAACCACGCCCGGGTGTGCAGGTCCGCCCCACGTGGGTGGGGCGTCACCTGCACGTGGGTGTGGTGCGCACGCCTGCCAGGCTGGCCGCGTTCTACTGTGGCGACCGCGCGGTCAGCCTGCGGATCGGCCTGGACCTGGCGGTCGTGGAGTCCGGGAGCCGGGTGGGCCGCAGGCATTCCGGCGCGGCGCAGGCCGGCCCAGGACAGGCCGGCCCAGGACAGGCCGGCCCAGGACAGGCCGGCCCAGGACAGGCCGGCCGGGGGCAGGCCGGCCGGGGGCGGGCCGGCCGGGGGCGGGCCCAGGTCCCAGCGGGCGCCGAGCTCGTGCTCGCACGCCACGGCGGCCGGGCCACACGGTCGTTTCCTGCCACGGTGACCTACGACGGCGCCGGCCTGGCGGAGGTGCGCGGCGAGGTGCCGCTTGAGGCGCTGCCCGCCCTGCCCGAGCGGCCCACTGTGCCGGAGCGGCCCGCCGTGCCGGAGGGGCCCGCCGGGACGGGGTCAGCTCCGCGCGGCGACGCATCCTGGGATCTGTACGTCAAGCTGGCCGGGCAGGGGCGGATTCCGGTCACGTTCCCCGAGGATGTGGCCGAGGCCAGGCGCCGCCATGACGGGCGGGAGATCGCGGTGGAGCGGGCCAGGTACGGCACCGCCGTCCTGGCCGAACGCGCGCCCCGGCCGGTGATCGAGTCCCACGCCTGGGGCAGCGACGGCACCCTGGAGCTGCGGGGCAGCTACCTCGGGGATGACGGGGCCGGGCTGGCGGCGGTGCTGCGCTGCCCCGACGCCAGCATGGAGCACGTGCTGCCCTGCGATGCCGGCGACGGGCGGTTCAGCGTCCGGCTTTCCCCCGCGGCCATGCCCACTTTCGGCCGGCCGCTGCCGCTGGCCGATGGGCCCTGGGACCTGTTCGCGCGCGGCGCGGGCGGGACGCTCACCCGGATGGCCTGCGACCACGCGCGGCTGGCAGGGATCTCGCACCGGAAGGTCGCCGCCGGCGCCAAGCTCTACGCCTTCACAACCGCTGGCTACGACACGCCGGTGATCACCGCCGAGCCCCAGTTGCGCCTGTCCGAGCAGGGCAACTTCAACCGGCGGGTGCTGCGCCGGGCGTTCTACCCGATCCAGGCGCGCCGCCCGATGCGGGATGCGGTGCTGTTCGTGAGCTGGAAGGGCAAGCAGTGCACCGACAACCCGCGCGGCATCGCCGCCGAACTCCGCCGCCGCGGCGACGACCGCGAGCACATCTGGGTCGTGACCGACTACGCGGCGGACGTCCCGCCGGGCAGCCGCGTGGTCCTCTCCGGCACGGAGGAGTACTTCGAGGCGCTTGCCCGGTGCCGCTACGTCGTCTCCAACGACGACATGCCGCCCGAGTTCCGCAAGCGGGATGGCCAGGTCTACCTGCAGACCTGGCACGGGACACCGCTGAAGAAGGTCGGCTTCGATATCGGCAAGCCGCAGTTCGCCAGCGGCACCGCGTACTTCGACCACCTGGCCGCCGACGTCGCCAAATGGGACCTGCTGCTGTCGCAGAATCCGTTCAGCACCCCGATCCTGCGGCGGGCGTTCCGGTTCGGCGGCGAGATCTGCGAGTACGGCTACCCACGCAACGACGACCTGTCGCGCGGCCAGGAAGGTGCGGCCAGGCTCCGCGAGCGGCTTGGCATTCCGGCGGGGAAGCGCGTGGTGCTCTACGCCCCGACGTGGCGGGACAACCAGTACTACGCCTCCGGGCGGTACCGTTTCGACCTGCGGCTGGACTTGGACCGGGCCGCCCAGGCGCTGGGCCGGGATCATGTGCTGCTGATCCGCGGGCACCACCATCTGGCCAACGACGTGCGCGCCGGGTCCCAGCCGGGCTTTGCCAGGAACGTGACCGCCTACCCGGACATCACCGACCTGTTCACGATCACCGACGTGCTGATCACGGACTACTCGTCGGTGATGTTCGACTTCGCGGTGACCGGGCGCCCGATGCTGTTCTTCACCTACGACCTGGCCAGCTACCGGGACAAGCTGCGCGGCTTCTATTTCGACTTCGAGACGGAGGCCCCCGGGCCGTTGCTGGCCACCTCAGCGGAGGTGCTGGAGGCCGTGGCCGGCGCCAACGACGTCGCGGCCGGTCACGGGGACTCCTACCAGGCGTTCGCGGCGAAGTACTGCCCCCTGGACGACGGCAAGGCCGGGGCGCGAGTCTGCGACCGGTTGTTCCAGGGCTAGCTCTCGTACGGGGTCAGCGTGACTATCCGGTGAACCCCGGCAGGGTCGTGCCCGGGGCGTAGGCGGCGAGCTTGTCGCGAAGCCGGCCACGGCCACGGTGCAGCCGGGACATGACCGTCCCGATCGGGGTGCCCATGATCTCGGCGATTTCCTTGTACGCGTACCCCTCGATGTCGGCGAGATAGACCGCCACCCGGAACTCTTCCGGCAGGTCACGTAGTGCGCGCAGGATCTCAGAGTCGGCGAGCCGGTCCAGCGCCTCAGCTTCCGCCGAACGGGCCGCGGAGGCCAGCGGGTCCCCCTGGGCATGCCAGTCGGCGTAGTCGCCGGCCGTGGCCTGGCGCGGCTCCCTGCGCCGCTTGCGGTATCCGTTGATGAAGGTGTTGGCCAGGATGCGGTGCAGCCATGCCTTAAGGTTCGTGCCGGGCCGGAACTGGTGGAAGGCCGCGTAGGCCTTGACAGACGTCTCCTGGACCAGGTCCTCGGCGTCGGTGGGGTTGCGGGTCATCCGAAGCGCGGCCATATACAGCTGCCCGAGGACGGGCACGACATCGCGCTCGAACCGCTCGTCGCGGTCCGGCGGCTCTTCGGTCTTCGCCATGGTCACTCCGCTTCGTATCCTCTTCTCACCCGTATAGACGTTTGCTAACCCCAAAGTGGCTCGGGTTTCCGGCAACTTTCCTCGTCCAGGGCAAGTACTCCTGTTGTACGCCACGATCCTGAATGTTTCCTGAAGATTTGTTCCGAGCCGTGGCTGTGCCGCGCCCGGCGGAGTGTCAGCCCTCCATGTGACCCTGCTCCCATGCCCAGAACCGCGCAGTTCGACCGGCAGGCCCTCGCCCGCTTAGCCGGCAAGCAACACGGCGTGATCACCCGCGCCCAGGCCCTCGACTGCGGCATGACCGAGCGAGTCGTCGACTATCGCATCCGCGGCGGCGGTCCGTGGCAGACACTGCTCCCCGGCGTCTACCTGACTCATGCCGGCCGGTCGGCCGACGAGCAGCGAGAGATGGCGGCACTGCTGTACGCCGGCCCCCGCAGCGTGCTCACGGGTGCGGCGGCGCTGCGCCGCCATGGCCTGTCGGCGGGCTGGCGCGGGGACGACGCGAGGGACCAACCCGGCCCGGTGGATGTTCTAGTCCCACTGGACAACCGGCGCGTCGATGCGGGATTCGCTCGGCTGCACCGCACCAAGCGGTTACCCGCAGGCTTCTGTGTTGCGGGCGAGGCCCGTTTCGCCTTCCCACCTCGCGCGGCGGCTGATGCCGTACGGCCGATGACCGACCTGGCCGACGTTCGCGCTGTAGTAGCCGGGGCAGTGCAGCGGGGCAGGTGCTCGGTCCAGCACCTGGCAGAAGAATTGGTCGCCGGGCCAACCTGGGGTTCTGCCCTGCTCCGCCAGTCCTTGGCTGAAGTCGCAGAAGGGATTCGGTCGGCGGTGGAGGCCGACTTGCGGGACCTGATCCGGTGGGCTCGCCTGCCGACGCCGCTGTACAACCCGCGCCTGCTCGTGGACGGGGAGTTCCTGGCAATGCCGGACTGCTGGTGGCCGGAATCGGGGGTGGCC
>Ga0070708_100002327_pt1 | contig 14704 bp, 14 predicted proteins | sample KBSK5503metaG_FD_65469 | JGI IMG/M metagenome (GOLD analysis project Ga0070708, IMG submission 65469) | Corn, switchgrass and miscanthus rhizosphere microbial communities from Kellogg Biological Station, Michigan, USA - KBS K5-50-3 metaG | ecosystem: Host-associated > Plants > Roots >...
CTGCTGTTCCCGCGCGTCGACCCCGCGGCCAAGGTGCACCCGCTGGCCAGGGGCGTGCCCGCGTCACCGGGCGCCGCCAGCGGCGGCGCCGTGTTCGACGCCGACACCGCGGTCGAGTGGGGCAAGCAGGGGAAGGCGGTGATCCTGGTCCGCGTGGAGACGAACCCCAACGACGTGCACGGAATGGTCGAGGCGAAGGGCATCCTCACGCAGACTGGCGGCACGGCGAGCCACGCCGCGCTGGTCGCGCGCGGCATGGGCCGGCCGTGCGTGGTCGGCGCAAGCTCGATCGACGTCGACGTGCGGCAGCGGAAGTTCTCCGCCAACGGCACGACGATCAAGGAAGGGGACCAGATCACGATCGACGGGACCACCGGCGACGTGTACGTGGGCAACGTGCCGACGATCGAGGCGCGCTCGCTCAACCAGCACCCGGCGGCGAGCGCGATCCTGAGGTGGGCCGACGAGCTGCGCCGGCTCGAGGTGTGGGCGAACGCCGACTACCCTCGCGACGCGAACAAGGCGCGCGAGAACGGCGCGCAGGGCGTGGGCCTGTGCCGCACGGAGCACATGTTCATGGAGCAGGACCGGCTCCCGATAGTGCAGGCGATGATCATGGCGGAGACGACCGCCGAGCGCGAGAAGCAGCTGGCCAAGCTGCTGCCCATCCAGCGCGGCGACTTCGAGGGCATCTTCAAGGAGATGGCGGGGCTGCCGGTGATCATCCGGCTCATCGACCCGCCGCTGCACGAGTTCCTGCCCAGCCTGGAAGACCTCATCCGCGAGACGACGCACCTGAAGGACACGGGCGAAAACCCCTCTCTGCTGGCCGAGAAGGAGAAAGTGCTGGCGCGCGTCGAGGAGCTGCACGAGCAGAACCCGATGCTGGGCCTGCGCGGCGTGCGCCTTTCGATCCTCTATCCCGAGATCCCGCGGATGCAGGTGCGGGCGATCATGGAGGCCGCCGCGGGGCTGCGCAAGAAGAAGGTCGACGCGAGGCCGGAGATCATGATCCCGCTGGCCGGCACGGTGGCCGAGCTACGCGTCGTGCACGCGGAGCTGAAGCCGGTCGCGGAGGCGGTTCAGAAAGAGGCCGGCGTCAAGGTGCCGTACAAGTTCGGCACCATGATCGAGATCCCGCGCGCGGCGCTGACCGCGGGCGAGATCGCGGAGGAGGCGGAGTTCTTCTCCTTCGGCACCAACGACCTGACGCAGACTACGTTCGGCTTCTCGCGCGACGACGCGGAGCGCGCGTTCATCGTCCGCTACCTGGAGCAGAAGATCCTGCCGCGAAATCCGTTTGAGACGATCGACGAGAAGGGCGTCGGGCGCCTGATGGACATCGCGGTCAAGGAGGGGCGCAAGACGCGCAAGGGCATGGAGATCGGGATCTGCGGCGAGCACGGGGGAGACCCGGACTCGATCCATCTCTGTCACCGCCTCGGCCTGAACTACGTGTCCTGCAGCCCGTTCCGGGTGCCGGTGGCGAGGCTGGCGGCGGCCCAGGCCGCGATCGGAGCCGGCACCGGAACCAAGTAGTTCCCCTCTCCCTATAGGGGAGAGATCAAGAGGCGAGGCGCGTTTGCGCGCCGTCCGTAACGGGCGCTGCCCGCAGGGCCAGGGTGAGGGACACGCCCCTCCGGCCCTGTCCCCAATTCCGCTGTCAGGACTTTTGCCGACTCGATTTCCATAGTCGCACGTGCTCGACTCACCTCCACACGCAGTCCATCACGAAACGGAAGGAGGGTTCGATGCACTGGACTCAAGGCTTATGGCGCAGCTCGAATCTGCGCAACACGCTGGCCATGGCGGTTGCCCTGGCCGGCTTTGCTGGCACCTCGCCGTCGACGGCCGCACTGGCCGCAAGCGTTTCGCAATCCAGCCGGCCGGCCGCAGCTCAGAACACTGCCCAGCGGCTCCAGTCTGAGATCGCGCTGCTCGATCGGTACGTGGTCAAAAACGCCGACGGCACGCTCGCGCTGACGGCTCCGTCCCAGGTGACGGGGCACGTCGGTCGCGGAGATATGACTCTGCTGACGAATGGTCTCGCGATCGTCAACCAGAAGATCAGGGCTGGAGAGCTCCAGGTCGGTGCAAACCACCGGGTGTTCGACCCGAAGGCGACCGCGTTCAACGTCCAGTGGAACTGGACCTTCAGGGCCTATTACTGGTGGGGCGAGCAGGACTGGTTCAGCGAGTACTGGACTCTGAAGATCGAAGCCGCATACAACATGGGGGCAGCCGCGGCGGCCATCTGCGCGGTCGTCGCTACCGCCCTGGGCGCAGCCCCGGTGGGCATCCTCTGCGGGATCGCGGCAGGAGTCCTGGCGTTTGGTGCCGCCTGGATGCAGTGGGCTGACAACGGTGGCGGCGTCGTCATCAGCCAGACCTGGACTCCCTTCCCACTCGGCGGAATCTGGATCTCAGGTCAATAGGGCGTGGTTTGGATTCGTGGCGGGGCGGTCCGATGGTTGGCCGCCTCCGCCGTGATTCTGTTGGCGGTCGCCTGTTCAGGCACCCGGCCACAGGGCGCCGGCCTGGCCTGGCAGCTTGCGGCTATCCACGCCGACCCTCAGCGGACGCAGGGCGTTGGTGCGGGAACGGTGATCGCCTTCATCGACAGCGGTTTCGACGGCACCGGGCTTCCCACATTTGAGGCTCGTCACGTTTCCGGGATAACCGAGGTGGGCGGCGCCGTCGGTGACGGCGACGTCAACGGACACGGAACCGAGATGGCGGTCATTGCCGCCGGCGGCGGCGACCGGGGAGTTTGGGGCGTGGCACCCCGCGCGGAGATACTGCCAGTGGTGGTAACAGATGAGTTCGGCCACGCCTCCCCGCATGCCGTCGCGTTAGGCATCGCATGGGCGTCGCGGCACGGCGCAACCGTGGTCAACCTCAGCCTCGCCGCCCGCGTGGCCAGCGCCGAAGTTACGGCGGCGATCGGGGCGGCCATCAAGGCAGGAAGCATCGTGGTCGCGGCGGCGGGCGACACCGGTGAGCCTGGCCCAGACTTCCCGGCCTCCGTGCCCGGCGTCATCGCGGTGTATGGGCAAGACAGGAGCGGCCGAATCGGCGCGCATTCGAACTCGCCGGTCGATGGCGGCGTCCTGGCGCCAGGGGAAGGCATCGACACCCTCGAGCCAGTCCAGGACGGCGTGCGACTGCTGTCTGTCAATGGCACCAGCGCCGCCGCCGCGCTGGTTTCGGGACTGCTGGCTGCGTGTATCTCGGCGATGAGCTCGCATTCCGCTCGCGCCGAATCGCCCGGCGCCCGGTGCGAGCGGCTACTGTATCAGCCGACCGGGCGTTTTCTGGATTTCAGGCACATCCTGGAGGTCGTGAAATGAGGCAGCTTCTCGGTAGCCGGATCAAAGCCGACGCCCTCACTCTTGCCCTGTCCGCGATACTTCTTGTGGCGGCCGTCTGGTTGGTCGTCGACCAGTTCGCCGGGTCCAAAAGCCCGCTGGCGAGCTTGCTTTTCTTTCTCGCGCTTGGGCTTTTCCTCGGCGACCAGTTTCGGATCCTGGTGACCCGCCGATCGCGCTAGCCCGCGCGACTCGTCAGCCACAAAGCAACGGCGTGCCCCCTGGTCCGGCAGCCAAGGTTTTGGAAGAGCCGGTCCATATAGGTACGGACGGTGTGCGGGGAGATCTCGAGCTGGGCGCTGATCTCTTTGTCAGAAAGACCGCGGGCTACGAGGCCGAGGATCTGCTCCTGACGCGGGGACAATGTGCGCCGCTCGTTGACAGCCATTCGCATCGGGACGCACGCTAGCCCCTCGCCGGCAGCGCGGCATCGGTCTTAGCACCTACTCAATACGTATCGGTGACCTACTTATTGCTTAGCCGCTCGTGAGCCCATACCGCGATCTGCGCGCGTGTCCTCAAACCGAGCTTGTTGCGAATGTGGTCGACGTGCGCATCCACTGTTCGGGCGGCGATTTTCAAGCGGGCCGCGATCTCGCCATTCGTCATTCCGTCCACGATGCACTTCGCGACCTGCATCTCCCGAGCGGTCAGCGGTGACGATCCGTTGTGTGCCTCGTGTCGTGGCGTTCCCATCGCGAGGTCGAGGGCCTGGTCGAGGCTCAGCGATTCGCCCTCGCTCCATGCGACGTCCGCGGCCGGCATACCCAGCTGAGACCTCGCAAGCGCGAGGCTTTGCGCGATGCGCTGGCTGAACTCGGTCGGTGGCTCGGAGCCGAACTTCGCATACAGACCGGCAGCGGCCCCGAAGAGCGTCATCGCCCGGCGCGGATTTCGCATGGTCACCGCCACCAGGCCGAGCCCATCGCAGCATTCGGCCACCAGGTCCGGATCCTGCAGCTCGGCACAGACGCGAAGCGCCTCCAAGTAGCGCGCTTCGCTCGCATCGAGATTTCCCAGCTGGAACTCGATCCGGGCCAGACTCTCCACGAACCGGGCCCAGGTCCACCGATCGCCGGACTTCTCGATCTCCTGTAGCGCCTCGAGGATGCGCAGCCGCGCGCCGACGGCGTCGCCCTGGACCAGGCTCAGCAGCGCGATGTTGTTGAGACTCATCGCGACCCGTCTCGGATCGCCGGACGCCTGCGCCAGCTCGAGCGACTTGACGTGCAGGCGCATGGCCTGGCTGTGGTCGCCGCGACTGCTTTCCACAACCGCCAGCACCGTCAATGCCTTGCCCATGTTGGCCTTGTCGCCAAGGCGGCGGCAAAGCTCGATCGAGGCTTCCGCGTCCTGGGCCGCACCCTCGAACTCGCCGCGCCGGCGCCTCAGCCGGGCCCTCGTCCTGAGCGCGATGGCTCGCGCGAGGGAGGGGGGCGCCGGGATCGCGAGCGCTCGGTCCAGCAAGTGAATGTCTTCGCGGTACAGGCCCCGGATGACCGTGAATGACCCCATCGACGTGGCGAGCCGCAACGCTGCTTCGGGCATCGCGACCAGGGTCCACTCGAGGGCGAGTCTCACGTTCGCCTGCTCCGCGACGATGCGCTGGAGCCAGACGTTCTGCTCCTTCGTCTCGAGTTTCTCAATCGCCTCGTCGAGCCACGTGACGAAGTACTCAGCGTGCCGCCGCCGCACGTCGGGCTCGCCGAGCTCGTGGAGCTTTTCGAGGCCGAACTCCCTGATCGTCTCCAGCATCTCGTAGCGAGTCGGTCCGAGGCGGGCGGGGTCGGTCATCACGAGCGACTTGTCGACGAGACGCTGCAGGCTCGGCCTTACGTCCTCCTTCTCGATCAGGCCCGCCGTCACCGCTTCCACCGCCGCGACGTCGAAGCCACCCGCAAACGCCGTCAGGGTGATGAAGAGCCTCTGGTCCGACTCGCGCAGAAGGCGATAGCTCCAGTCGACCGCATGGCGCAGCGTCTGGTGTCGCGGGAGTGAGGCGCGGCTGCCTCCGGTCAGCAGCCGAAACCGATCGCTGAGGCCGTCGACGATGTCCGGCATCGTCGTCGTCCCCGTCAGGCCGGCGGCCAGCTCGATGGCCAGCGGGATGCCTTCGAGCCTCGAGCAGATCTGTGCCACCGGCGCCGACGTCGCCTGGTTGAGCTCGAACCCGGGCCGGTTGAGGCGGGTCCTCTCCACGAACAGGCGCACCGCCTCGCTCTGGAGAAGCAACTCTGGCTGGGCGGCGTCCGACGGGCGTGGCACCGTGAGCGAGGGCGTGCGCCAGATCGTCTCGCCAGGCACACCGAGCGGCTCGCGGCCGGTGACAATGATCGACAGCTCGCGGCACGAGCGGAGAAGCTGGGAGGCCAACGCCGCGGACGCATCCACCAGGTGCTCGGTGCTGTCGAGGACCAGGAGCGTTCGGCGTGCCGCGAGGCCGTCGATCAAGGCCTCGATCAGCGGCCGTCCTTTCTCCTCCCGGATGCCGCACGCGAAGGACACGGTCTGCTCCAGAAGCCTGGCGTCGCTGACGCTTGACAGCTCGACCAGCCAGACGCCGCCCGGGAAGCGGTCGAGGTGGCCCGAGGCCAGTCGAAGCGCCAAGCGGGTCTTGCCTGCGCCACCGGGCCCGGTGAGCGTGATCAGCCGCGAGCGGTGGAGCAGCCGTCGCAGCTCGGCCAGCTGCGGCTCGCGGCCGACAAAGGAGGTGAGCTCGGCGGGCAGGTTGTTGGGTGTGGTCACCTGACGGGCTCGACGATTATCCCCGGCACAAGCTTGGCCCGAACGTCCTCCCGGGGTTGGCTGGCGGCACCCAGACCCCCGGATAGTCCGGACTATCCGAACTTTCAGTCGAGCAAGACGCCGGATAGTCCGGACTATCCGATAGTTCGTTGCCGAGCTGCCTTTTCTATCCGCTCCCTAGCCGCTCATGAGCCCACACAGCGATCTGTGCGCGAGTGCGGAGACCCACCTTGTTGCGGATGTGCTCGACGTGAGCGTCGACCGTGCGGCCGGAAATCCGCAACCGGGCTGCGACTTCTGCGTTTGTGTGGCCGCTCGCGATCAGCCTGGCAACCTGGATCTCTCGCCCGGTCAAGCGGCTCTGGCCGTCATGCGCCGTCTCGGCGGATCTACCCAGTGCGAACCTGACGGCCTCCTGCATGCTGAACGCGGCGCCTCTTTTCCACGCGGCGTCGGCGGCGGGGCGCCCGACCTTGGCCCTCGCCGCGGCGAGCCCCGCGTCGACGCCGATAGACCACTCGGCGGTGCGCTCGCCTCCGCTGAGCGAACGCATCCCCTGGGCTGCGGCGATCAGCACGATGGTTCGCGTGGGGTCGCCATGGACGGAGGCCAAGAGAGCAAGGCCATCCGTGCAGTCGGCGCTGGTCATGGTGTCCTCGAACTCGGCCGCGATAGTTAGCGCTTCCGCGTACCGGCGGGCTGCCTCGCCGTGGTCGCCGAGCCGGAGAGCGATTCGAGCCACGGTATCCAGCATGTTCGCCTTGACAAACCGATCGTCGAGGCTTTCCGCCACCATGAGCGCTTCTTCGGACCGTGCGCGCGCGGCCTCCAGGTCGCCTCGCACCAGATCGATCACGGCCAGGTTGTTCAGGCTTTTCGCGATTTCTTTACGTATGCCGAGCCGCCGCGCCAGGTCCAGGGCCTCATTGAAACTAGTCGAGGCCGACGCCAGGTCGCCCTTCTCACTCGCGACGATCCCAAGCATCGTCAGAGCCCGAATGAGGTAGTCGTTCAGTCCAAGCCGTCGGCTGATAGCCGCACTGTCGCCCGCATCCCGGCCTGCGGCCTCGTACTCGCCACGCCTGCGCCTGAGTCTGGCCCGGGCGACGAGAACAGGTGCACGTAGGGCTTCATTCGCGCCCGGAAGGTCCAGGGCGCGGCCAAGCCACTCCAGGCCCTCGCCCAGATGGCGGCGCATCCACCAGTACCCGTCCATTGCCCCTACCAGGCGCAGGGCATCGTCGGGCTCCTCGACCAGGCTCCATTCAATTGCCAGGCGGATGTTGGCCTGCTCGTCGTCGAGACGTCGAAGCCAGTTGAGCTGTTCGGCAGAACCCAGCTCCCTGGTCGCCTGGATCGACCACTCGCGGAAGTAGACCGCATGTCGCCGTCGCAGCTCGGCCTGGTCGCTTTCCGAAAGTTTTTCGAGCGCGTATTCGTGGATGGTGTCGAGCATCCGGTAGCGCGTCGTCTTGCGGCTACCTGAGTCGGCTTCGACGAGTGACTTGTTGACCAGGCGCGATAGAAGGGGCAGCACCGGGTCGACCTCGGCCGGGTCCTGGTTGACGACCGCTTCCGCGGCTGCCAGATCAAAGCCGCCGGCGAATACGCCCAGCCGGGTAAACAGCCTTTGTTCGCTCGCCCCGAGCAGCCCATAGCTCCAGTCGACGGCCTGGCGGAGCGTCTGGTGCCGGGGCAGCGAGCTTCGGCTCCCGCCCGTCAGAACACGGAATCGGTTCCTCAACCGCTCGAGAACTTCCTCCACCGTCATCACGCCGACCAGGCGTGCAGCAAGCTCGATGGCCAGCGGAATGCCTTCAAGGCGGGTGCAGATCTGCGATACGGCGGCGGTGTTCCCGCGAGCCAGCTCGAAGTCAGGCAGGCTGAGCCGAGCTCGGTCGACGAAGAGGCGGATTGCCTCGCTCTCCATGACAAGCTCTGGGTGCGTCGCGTCCTCGGGACGCGGAATGGTCAGGGAGGGCGTGCGCCAGATCAGTTCGCCCGTCACGCCGAGCGGCTCGCGGCTCGTGGCGATTATCGCCAGCTTCGGGCAGGTGCGAAGCAGGCCGGTGGCCAGCTCGGCGCACGAGTCGACCAGATGCTCGCAACCATCGAGCACGATAAGGGCGGTTCTGTTTGCCAGTCCCTTCGCCAACACGTCGGCCACGGGGCGTTTGGACCCTTCTTTGATTCCGCAAACCGCCGCCAGCGTGTGCGCCACGAGACGGCCGTCGCTGAGGGGAGCGAGGTCGACGAGCCATGCTCCCTCTGGATAGCGATCGAGGAGCTCGGCCCCGAGTCGCAGGGCGAGGCGCGTCTTGCCGGCGCCACCGGGGCCCGTGAGGGTGATCAGGCGCGAGCGGTGCAACAGGCGGCGGAGCTCGGCCAGCTGTGGCTCACGACCGACGAACGAGGTCAGCTCGGCGGGAAGGTTGTTGGGCGTTGTCACGTGGCGGGAGCCACGATTATCACGCCGTTCGGGTCGGTTAGCCGGCCTCTTGCTTGCGGCGGAACAGCAGCCACGCCGCGAGGAAGAACGCGAACGTCCACACGGCGAGCGTCTCCAACTCGGCGGTGAACTCGTTCACACCCGAGCCTGGCGCGGCGGTCGCGTTGCCGAACGAGGGCGCGACGGAGCCGACCGGCAGGAGCACGTTGAAGAAGAAGTAATTGAGGAAGTGCGCGGAGTCCTGGCTCCCGCTGATCAGAAAGAGGATCCCGGCGACGACGGTGCTGACAAGGGGCGCTCCGAACAAAAGCGCGAGCGTGATGCCGATCGCCGCCCACCGGCCCGTCACCACGGAGATGAGCAGGCTCATGCCCTGCACGCACAGGACGCCCAGCATCGCCGCGCCCACACACATGAGCACGAACAGCCAGACCGGCACCTGCAGCAGGTTTCCGGGCCCGAGCGCTTTGGAACCATCAAGCGCCACGCCGGCCTGGTCGGCCAGCGACCCGGGAGAGCCAAGGAAGAACGAGAAGCCGGCATAAACGATCAGCAGCGTGACCAGGACGACGACGAGGCTGATCAGAAACGACGCGAAGCCTTTGGCGAGCAGGACCTGGTTGCGGCTGGGCGGCCGACTGAGCAGGGTCGTGAGCGTGCGGTCGGAACGCTCCCCGGCGATCTGCTCGGACGCGAGCCAGCCGAATATGCGCGTGAGGAGGAACATGACGATGCCTCCCAGCGCAAAAAGCGCCGCCTGGGCGACCGGGAACGACTGCACGGGCGCAATGTTGTTGTCGATGAGGTACTGGTCGTCGGTGATCGCCTGCTTTGACTGCGCGATTGCCTGATCGATGTTGAGATCCGGGCCGCCTCGACCACCGATCCGAACCGTGCCGCCCGGCGCCTGTTCCTTGATCTGTTCGAGGTTTGTGATCTCACGCTGGTTGGCCTTGATCTGGTCCTGCAGCTGCGCCTGCCAGGCCACAGGCGCCGGGGGTGTCCAGCGGTGCTGGCTCGCGACGTAGTAGATGTACACGCCGCAGGCGATCAGCAGAAACAGCCCGAAAAGGACCGCAAAGACGATCCAACGGCTGCGCCACGTTTTCTCGAATTCGTTGCGAATCAGGCTCACGAGAACGCTCATGCTGCCGGCGCCGGTGGTGGCGGCGGGGAGCTGAGCGGACTGCCCGCCGCCACGCCAGTGAGCTGGATATAGACGTCCTCGAGTCCCTTTTCCTCGCGCACGAGCTGATCGACTCCGATCCCTGCGGAGACCAGGGCGTAGTTGACCTGCCGGGCGATGTCGGTGTCCGACGCGACGGTGATGGAGTCCTTGAGCGTGCCAGGATCCGCGTGTGCGCCGTCGACCGTGCGGACAACCGCGAGCGCCTTGTCCACGTCGGACACGTCGATGCGGTAGCGAAAGCCCTTGACGTTCATGATGTCGCTCAACGGGCCGGACGCCTTCACCTCGCCGCGGTGCAACACCACGACTCTGTCGCACAGCTCCTCGACCTCGGAAAGGAGGTGGCTCGAGAAAAAGATCGTCAGGCCTTGCTCGGTGGCCAGCTTGCGAAGCAGGATGCGCAGGCCGTGGATACCGTTGGGGTCGAGTCCGTTGGTCGGCTCGTCCAGGACCAGGAGACTCGGCTTGCCCAGCAGCGCCTGAGCGAGCGCAAGTCGCTGCCTCATGCCCATCGAATAGCGCTTGACCTTGTCGTCCGCCCGTTCGGTCATCCCAACCGTGTCGAGGAGCGCAGTGATCTGCTTTTCGTCGACTGGTCCCAGCATCCGCGCGAACTGGCGCAGGTTGTCGCGGCCCGACAGGAACCCGTAGAAGCCAGGCTGCTCGAGGGTGGCGCCGAAGAAGTCTGCAGCGCGAGCGTGGTCGGTCCAGCAATCGTGGCCGTTGATCTTCGCGGTGCCGCCATCCGGGTGAAGGAGGCCGAGGAGGATGCGAATCGTCGTCGTCTTGCCTGCGCCGTTTGGGCCGAGGAAACCGAGGACCTCGCCCTTCTCGACCCCGAAGGAAACCTCGTTGAGCGCGCGGAGGCGGCCGAAGTTCTTCGTGAGCCTGGCGACCTCGACGACGGCGGGCATCCGTTGCAGTCTAGGTCGGAGTGGCTAAGCCACCTTTCCCCGGGCGTAGTACCGGCGCCAGATCAGGCGGTGGATCGGCACCCACCGCGGGATGTCGCGCAGGCCCGGGATGAACGGCACCGCCGCCAGCGCAGCCGTCAGCAGCGTCATCAGGATGATGATCCCCAGGTCGGCGTTCGAAGAGTTGAGGCCGAGAAACCCAGTCTCGCTGTTGAACGGCGGCACCTGGTACCACGCCGTGTACAGCCACAACCAGGTCTGTCCTGGATAGCGGCCCGTCTCGTTCATCATCCCCCACTGGTTGCCCAGCAGGTTCCACTGCTCGGCCTGTCCCGACAGGTATGACCCGTCGCCCATGAAGAGCAGCGACGGCGTGTAGTCGGTCTGGTAGAACCTGCCGTTGACCTGCAGCAGACCGTCGAGTCCACCCGTCTGCGCGATGCCCAGGAGGTTCGACATCATGGTCGGCAGCGGCCCGTAATCACCGTCCGCCACCGAGACCTTGCCGTCCTTGACCGTCGCGTCGGCCAGGGCTTTGGTGTAGGCGTCGGTCCACGTGGCCTGCTGGTCGGAGCTCGCCTTCTGCCACGTGTCGATGGCCCCGCTCAAGTCGGTGTTGCCGACCGCGGCGCGCTGCAGCGGCTGGATGACGAAGAGGCCGGGGGAGTCAACTGGAATCCGCGTGCCGAACCACTTCTGCGGTGCGATCGGGCCCCACGCCTGGCCCGGGCCGTTGGTGTTGTACGGGTTGCCGTACCCGGCGCTAGTGGTGGAGCCGGCGAGCTCGCCCGTCGCCGTGGTCTCGAAATCGACCGGGTCGGATTGCGCCCACGTGGCGATCGTGACCGGCGCGACGTCCGGCGACGAAAGGATGGCCGCCACCCCGATGGCGAGGATGCCGACGGCGGCGAGGGCCAGCGCCAGCTCCTTGACCAGGTCATAGGGCACCATGCGAACGCCCCGGTAGTACTCCTCCTGCGTCGCGCCCATCGCTTTCATGGCCGGGCCCCTGCATTTGTCCCCTCGGGATCGATCGGCTTGACGACGCCCCGCGCGCGCACCATCACGATGTGCAGGACGACGAGGATGGTGACCCCGATCGGCAGCAGCATGATGTGCAGGCCGTACATCTGGCCGAAGTTCAAGACGTTGAAGAACGCGCCGACCCCGGCCCCGTTCATGGCGTCCTTCGCGTTGACGCCGATGAACTGCGAGTCGAAGTTCTGCTGCGACAGGTAGCCGGTGAAGGCCGTCAGGATGCTGACCCCGAAGATGACGACACCGATCGCCCACGTCGCGGCGCGTCCGTTTCGCCAGCCGGCCATGAAGTACTGGCCCCACAGGTGCAGGACCATGAAGATGAAGAACAGCTGCACCGACCAGAAGTGGAGGCTGTTGAAGAAGCGGCCAAGGCTCGAGTCGTGCCACCACTGCGGGCCCATGAATGAGAGGACGATCCCGCTCCCGACGACCCAGACGAGCGCCGCGATGGTGACCACGCCGAAGACGTAGACCCACGAGCCGACGTAGTAGGGCTGCCGGTCCGGCAGCAAGTGGTCCATGGGCAGGTGGCGGTCGATCGACTCGCGAAGCCTCAGCGTCCAGCTGCTTGTCTTCGGCGCCGCCTGCGCCTCGCCCTCGACGCTAGTCGTGGTGGCCATCGTCGCCCTCCTCCGTGTGCGGGAACGGCAGGACGAGAGCGACCGCAAACAACACGATCATGCCCGCGATCACCGCCAAGTTGGGCAGCGAGATGAGGATGAAGCCCCAGTGAAAGTAGGTGGTCGGCGTGTCCATCGCGTCAATTGGATCTCGCGGCGCACCTGTCTCGACAGGGCCTGAAGTCCCTATCCGGAGGGGGACTATGGCCCTCGACCGGCGACATGGCCGGCTGGAGACTCAGCGCATCCGAGCCAAGGAGTAAGGAACATGTACCTGGGAGACGGTTTCGCCGGCGCGATCATGGTGGGATTGGCGGTCCTCGCACTGCCCGTTGCGTGGGTGGCCTGGTGGTTCCTGGCCTCTCTCGGCGAAGCGACGGCACACAGCTCCGCCCACACCGCGCGCGAACTGCCGGTAAGGCGCCACCTGCCTGCCGCCTGATCGCGAGCGCGAGCGGAGATCGGGTTGCGATAGGAGGTGTTTCAGATGAACAGTCTCGTCATCTACGGATCGCGTTACGGCAACACGCAGAAGCTGGCGGCTGCCATCGCCGCTGAGCTGGGCAAGCACGGAGAAGCTCAGCTCGTCAGCGTTGACGACGCGCCCGCCATCATCGCGGAGACAACGGACCTCGTGGTCGTGGGCGGACCCACCGAGGCACACCGGATGAGCGAGCCGGTCGCACAACTATTCGAGCGCGCCGGCGCCGATTGGCTGGCGGGCAAGGCGGCGGCCGCGTTCGACACGCGTGTGCGCTGGCCGCTTTTCCTGTCTGGCTCGGCGGCTGCCAGCATCGTCCGCAAGCTGGAGGCGGCCGGGGCCACGGTCATCGCACCGGGGATGAGCTTTTTCGTGGGCGGCACGCCGACGTTCCTGGAACCAGGCGAGCTGGCGCAGGCCAAAGCGTGGGCGGCGTCGCTGGCCTCCAGGAAACTGTCCAAGGAGCCAGTCCTGACCGCGCGTTGAGCGCGGCGGTGGCACCGCAATGGAGGGACCGGACGCACCGCCCGGTCCCTCCATCTGTGTGCTCTCCGAGCAGGGGCCAATGGTCCCTCCGCGGCGGGACTCTGGACCTTAGAGGTCACGTGCCGATCGGCAGATGTGAAACCCCTCCCATCCCGGTTCACTAGCACCAGAGCCGTCCAAGAGCTCAATCCAATCCCTCGACACGAGGGCAAGTCACATAGGAGGAGTTTCAGTGAGCAAGGCAATTCGTTGGCGGATCATCACTCTTCAGGCGATTATGGTCGTGGTTCTCGCGGGAGCGTCTGCATTTGCGTACGGGCTGGGTTCATTCACGACGACGCAGATTCACGACGAGCTGGCCGCGCAGCAGATCTTCTTCCCCGGCGCTGACCAGATCAAGGCGGGCGGTGCCCTGGATCCCGCGAAGTTCCCGCAGGAGATCAGGGACCAGGCCGGCAACCAGGTCACCGACGGCAACCAGGCGCGCATCTACGCCAACGACTTCCTCGGCGTGCACCTGCAGGGCGTCGCCGGCGGCGCGACCTACGCCACGATCGGCAGCAAGATAACGGCAGCCAACGCTGCACTTGCGGCGGCGTCAAAGACAGACCCGAACTACGCGACGCTGCAGGCCAACGTCGCCACCCTCAACGCCCAGCGGGACACCCTGTTCAAGGGCGAGACGCTGCGGTCGATGCTGCTCAACGCTTACGGCTGGTGGACGATCGGCGTCTACACGACCTACGCGGCATTCGCTCTGATGGTCGTGGCGCTCGGTGTGCTCGGCGCCCTCGTGTTCGAATTCTTCGCCGCAGCCCGCAGACCCGAGAAGATCAAGGTCGCGCAGAAGATCGCTGCGTGACAGCGCATTCAGGACGGCAAGCTCCGGCGGACGCAAGCCCGCCGGAGCTCTTTTGTCCGTCGCGGATGGGAGAGACTGACGCATCGTGGCGATAGCGCGGCCGGTCGAGACAGCGGTCCACCACCCGTACTCCCGCCTTCCGAACTGGCTCTACCCGACTCTCGTCTTCGCGGCGCTCAGCCTGTTCGCGTTCTATGCCCTCTGGGTGGTCTTCTTCCAGCACGACGGCTACTACGCGCCTTACCTCAGCCCCTTCTACTCGCCGCTGATCAGCGTCGGCCCGATCCCGCCCGGGGTCTGGGTGGCCTGGGCGCCGCTCGCGTTCCGCCTCACCTGCTACTACTACCGCAAGGCTTATTTCCGGTCGTTCTTCTGGCACCCGCGCTCGTGCGCCGTGCCCGAGCGGCAGGGGCGTCACTACCGGGGCGAGACCGCGTTGCCCTGGGTCCTCAACAACTTTCACCGCTTCGCGTTCTACGCGACCGTGGTTCAGGTTGGGTTCCTGTGGTTCGACGCCATCGTGGCGTTCGACTTCGGCGGACGTCTCGG
>Ga0070708_100002328_pt1 | contig 14701 bp, 14 predicted proteins | sample KBSK5503metaG_FD_65469 | JGI IMG/M metagenome (GOLD analysis project Ga0070708, IMG submission 65469) | Corn, switchgrass and miscanthus rhizosphere microbial communities from Kellogg Biological Station, Michigan, USA - KBS K5-50-3 metaG | ecosystem: Host-associated > Plants > Roots >...
GCCGCTTACCTCCGGCTTATTCCGTCGCCTCGATGCACCGGACCTCGGTACCCTGTCGCGGTGTCCCAGGGCCTCCAGCTGTGCTATTCGGACGCCTACGCGCGGTCCGTCGAGGCCCGCATCCTGGCCGTCGAGAGCGATCCGACGCGCGTCGTCCTCCTCGATCAGACGGTGTTCTACCCCGGTGGCGGCGGCCAGCCCGCGGACGCCGGGACGATCACGCGGGAGGCCGACGGCCGAATCTGGCCGGTCGCCTCGGCGCGCAAGGCCGATGGTGAGATCGTCCACGAGCTCGGTCCGGACGACCCCACTCTCACGGCCGAGACGCCGGCGGTTGGCGAGGTCGTGATCGCCGAGATCGACTGGGAGCGGCGTCACCTGCTCATGCGCACGCACACGGCGCTGCACGTCCTGTGTGGCGTGGTCTGGCGCGACTACGGGGCCCAGGTCACCGGCGGCAACATGGAGCCCGGCACCGGCCGGATGGACTTCGAGTTCGAACGGATGTCGGGCGAGCTCGTGGGCGAGATCCAAGCCAAGGTCAATGCCGAGCTGGCGGCGGAGCGCGAGGTCCGGGTGAAGGTCCTGCCGCGCGACGAGGCATTTGCCATCCCGGACCTGATCCGTACCAAGATCAACCTGCTGCCACCGGGCATCAGCGAGGTCCGCACGATCGAGATCGTCGGGCTCGACCTCCAGGCCGACGGCGGCACCCATGTCGCAAACACGCGCGAGGTCGGCGCGATTCGGGTGACCGGTTACGAGTCGAAGGGCCGCAGCAATAAGCGGATTCGCATCGAGCTTGCAGGCCCCGAGGGCGGGTGACGGGGCATGCCGTCAGCTCATCGGGCCCGGGCGAGCGGGGTCGACGGACGGTCGCCCGTCTAGAACGGCAGCCGACCGTTGATGAAGGCGTACGCGATCAGGGCGAAGATGCCAATGACCACCACGACCGCGCCGATTCGAAGAAGCAAGCCGAGCAGTCGAAACGGAAAGAGGATGATCGAGGCCAGCAGACCGCGCTCTGATTGACTGGTGTTGCCACCTCGATCGCGCCGCTCGCGACTCCACTCCATCGCCCGCTGCGCGCTCTCCCGACCGGCCCGCATGCCGTCCTCCGCCGCCCGCCGAGCGCTCTCGCTCGCGCGCAAGCCGTCCTCCGTCGCCCGCCGAGCGCTCTCGCTTGCGCGCTGCGCACTCTCCATCGCCTGCCGGCCCGGATCCATGACCCGCTCCTTCCGTGCGAGCGATCGATGGCGAGCTACCGAGGCTGATCGGAAATTCCGCCGCCGGCACCGCGATGGGAGCCGGCCCGATCGCAACCACGCCATCTTCTGCAAGCCCGGATCCGATATGCAATTGGAAAAAACCCTTGGTTCGCGCTCCCTTGGCCGAAGCGGGCCGGGCTACCTCGCCGCGGCCACAGGATGGCAATCGGCGGCTACACGCGCCCCTCTGGTCGGGCCGCCAGGTTGGATCGACTGCGGTCGCGCAGCCTGGCCATCCACGTTCGTGGCGCCACGCAGCCACCTCCGCCCGTCACCGCGATCAGCTGCAACGGTCTCCCGCCGCCGCTGTGCCTCGAGCTCGAAGCTCGTGAATGCGTTCATGTCTCTGCCCTGCCCTTCGGCTGACTCCCTTTGCTCGATGTCGAACATCTCGATGTCGAACGACCCGAATCGTATCCGGCAGATAGTTTGATGTCAAGTGATCCGACATCGCATGATTTGACATGGAGATAGCATGGGAGCAACATTCCGTTCATGGGCAGCAAGCGCAAGGACGAGCACGACAAGCTCGACGACTGGCTGGCGATCTGGATGCGCGAGATCCCGAACCTCGACCCGACGACCGAGGGCATCGTCGAGCGGATTCAGAACCTCTACAAGGACTTCGACCGGTCGATGGAGGAGACGCTCGCCAAGTTCGACCTCGACCGGCGGGCCTTCCACCTGCTCGGAAGGCTGCGTAGCTATGGCCCACCCTATCGCCGCTCGCCCGGTCAGCTCGCCGGCGACATGCGCCTGTCGAGCGGCGCGATGACCAACCGCCTCGACCGGCTGGAGGCCGCCGGGCTGATCCGCCGACTGCCCGACCCGAACGATCGTCGCGGCCAGCTGATCGAACCAACCGAGAAGGGCCACGCGGCGTGGGATCGCACCGTCGGGACGCAGGCCGAGCGTGAGCACCGGATCGCCTCCGCCCTGACGACGACCGAGCGGGAGCAGCTCCACCGCCTCCTGCGCAAGCTGATGCTGGCCTTCCCCGATCGCGAGCGCTGGTACGACACGGCCGATCACGACAAGGGCGACAAGGCCGCCGGCTAGTCGTCTCGTTGTCTACCCCGCCCGGCGACGGCGAACGTCCGACTCGGCCATCATCAGAGGCCGATGTCCGACCTCGACGACACACCCGCGATCAAGGCAGTCAAGGCGCTCGGCGCGGCGCACCGCGTGGTCCGCACCGAACCCGCGAACAGCGCTGAGGAGAGCGCGCAGATGCAGGGCATCCCGCTCGAGGCGCTGCTGCGGACGATCGTCGTCCGCCGAGGCGATGACGACTATCTGTTCGTGCTCGTCCCGGCGGGGCGGCGCTTCGATTGGCCGAAGCTGCGCGGCCATCTGGGCGTGAGCCGCCTCTCCCTCCCTGACGCGGACGAGGCACAACGGGTCACGGGCTACGTCCGCTACACGATCACGCCGTTCGGCTCGACACGCGCGTGGCCCGTCATCGCCGATGCGGCATTCATGGGCCAGCCGGTCGTCGCGATCGGCGGGGGAGCGAGAGGCGTGAATCTCCACATCGCACCGAGGGACCTCGTCGTGACGCTCGGCGCCGAGGTCGTCGACGTCTCGATCGCCGACGGGAATGCGGCGGGCTAGCCGGGCCTAGAGCGCCTTCACCGCGGCGACGAGGTCGGCGAGGCCCTGCTTCGCGTCGGCGAAGAGCATGCCGGTCTTCGGGTTGACATAGAGCTCGTTGTCGATGCCGGCGTAGCCGCGGCCCATCGAGCGCTTGACCACGATGATCGACTTCGCGTGGTCAACGTCGAGGATGGGCATGCCGCTGACCGGCGTGCCGGCACGACGCGCCGCGGGGTTGGTGACGTCGTTCGCGCCGACGACGAGCGCGACGTCTGCCCGTTCGAACTCGGGGTTGATGTCGTCCATCTCGCGCAGCTGCGGGTAGGGCACGTTCGCCTCGGCGAGGAGGACGTTCATGTGCCCGGGCATGCGCCCGGCGACGGGGTGGATCGCGTAGCTGACGTTGACGCCCCGTTGCTCGAGGAGATCGGCCAGCTCGCGGACCGCGTGCTGGGCCTGCGCAACCGCGAGGCCGTAGCCGGGCACGATGATCACGTTCTGGGCGTAGGCGAGCTGGATCGCCGCGTCGTCGATGCCGAGCGAGCGAACGGTGCCGCCCTCCGGCCCACCAACCGCGACCGTGCCCTCGCCGCCGCCGAAGCCGCCGACCATGATGTTGATGACCGAGCGGTTCATCGCGTCGGCCATCAGCTTGGTCAGGATCGCGCCCGAGGCGCCCACCAGGGCGCCGGCGATGATCAGGACGTCGTTGCCGAGCACGAAGCCGGCCATCGCGACGGCCGTGCCGGTGAACGAGTTGAGGAGCGAGATCACGACCGGCATGTCCGCGCCGCCGATCGGCAGCACCATCGTCACGCCGAAGGTCAGCGAAGCCGCGATGATCACGAACAGGATCGGGACGCTGACGTTCCCGAGCCACAGGTAGATCGCCGCCACCGCCACGATCGCGGCCAGCGCCGCGGTCACGAGCTGGCCGCCGGGCACCTGGATCGGCTTGCCCGGGATGACGCCCATGAGCTTGCCCGACGCGATGAGCGAGCCGGTGAACGTAATCCCGCCGATGACGATGTCGAGGACGGTCGGGATCGAGACCTCGAGCGAGATCGAGTTCGGCAGGAGCGTCTGGGCGCCTGCGAGCCGGATGTAGTCGTCGATCGCGATCAGGGCCGCCGCGCCGCCGCCAACCGCGTTAAACAGCGACACCAGCTGCGGCATCGCGGTCATCTTCACGGTCCGCGCGGTGTACAGGCCGAGCCCGCCACCGACCGCGATCCCGGCGAGGATGATGATCCAGCCCGTGATGTCGACGACGCCCTGCGTGGCGAGCAGGAGTGCCGTCCCGGCGATCGCGATCGCCATCCCAGCCGCCGACAGGAGGTTGCCGTTGCGGGCCGTCGCGGGCGAGTTCATCCGCATGAGCCCGATCACGAAGCCGGCGGCGCCGACGAGCCAGGCGAGGCGGACGACGATCTCGACCGCGTCCATGGTCAGCCCTCGCCCTCCGCCTTCTTCGCCGGGGCGGCCGCTGGCTTGCGCCGGAACATCTGGAGCATCCGGTCGGTGACCACGTAGCCGCCGACGACGTTCATCGTCGCGAACGCGACGGCCACGAAGCTGAGGATCTGGCTCAATGGGTCGTGGGCGGTCGCGGCGATCACCATCGACCCGACGAGCACGATGCCGTGGATCGAGTTCGCGCCGGACATCAGCGGCGTGTGGAGGGTCGCGGGCACCTTCGAGATCACCGCAAAGCCGCACAGGATCGCGAGGACGAAGACCGTCAGCGCGGCGAGCAGCGCGGGGCTCATGCCTTGGCCTCCGGGTTCAGCAGCTTGCGCACGGCCTCGGAGCGGATCTCGCCGCCGTGGGTGATGGTCACCGGCCCGGCGATCTCATCGGCGGGATCGACGTTGAGCGCCCCGTCCTTGAGGAGCTGGAGCAGGAGCGCGGAGATGTTGCGCGCGTAGAACGACGAGGCGCCCACGGGCATCGTCGCCGGCAGGTTCTCCGGTGCGATGATCGTCACGAGGTTGTCCGTCACGACCTCTTCGCCGGCCTTCGACAGCTCGCAGTTGCCGCCGAGCGCGGACGCCGCCATGTCGAGGATGACCGAGCCGGGCTTCATCTTCGCGACGGCGTCCTTCGTGACGAGGACGGGCGGCTTGCGCCCTGGGACCTGGGCGGTGGTGATCACGACGTCCATGCCGCCGATGACCTCGTTGAGCTCTGCCTGCTGGGCGGCGCGCTCCTCAGGCGTGAGCTCGCGGGCGTAGCCGCCGGCGCCCGTGGCGTCGATCTGGGTCTTGAGGGTGACGAACCCGGCGCCAAGCGATTCGGCTTGCTCGCGCGTCTCCGGCCGGACGTCATACGCCTTCACGACCGCGCCGAGGCGGCGCGCTGTGCCGATCGCCTGGAGCCCCGCCACTCCGATGCCGAGGATCAGGACGTTGGCCGGCTTCGCGGTGCCCGCCGCCGTGGTGAGGAGGGGGTAGTAGCGACCGAACGCGTTCGCCGCCATGAGCACAGCCTTGTAGCCCCCGACATTCGCCTGCGACGACAGCGCGTCCATCGTCTGCGCGCGCGAGAGCGTGCGCGGGATGGCGTCGAGGCTGATCGCGGTCACGCCGCCGCCGGCCAGCTTCTCCATGAGCTTCGGATCGAGGAGCGGCTGCAGAAGCCCGATCACGGCCTGGCCCTTGCGCAGGCGCTTCGCCTCGTCCTCGCTCGGCTTCTGGACGCGGAGCACGACATCCGCCTGCTTGTACATGTCGTCGCGGCTGACGACCCTGGCGCCGGCCGTCTCGTAGGCCGCATCCGGGATCAGAGCGCCGACCCCGGCGCCTTTCTCGACGATGACCTCCAGCCCCGCCGCCGTCAGCTTCGCGAGCGCGTCCGGGACGAGCGCGACGCGACGCTCGCCGGGCGCGGTCTCGCGGACGACTCCGATGATCACCGGGGCATCACCTGGAAGGTCTGGGTTCTTGGGCAACGGCGCGACCGGGGGGACGACCGACGCCTACCGGGCGAAGTCTAGCGACAAGCCCAGGCGTGGGGCTGGCGGGGAGACAGCTACGCCACTCCTAGGCGCTGGATTCGACCGCCCTCCGCGTATCGGTCGCAACCCAGTTCACTTCCCAGGATCGGCCCCCGTCGTCCGAAAACGACTGCTCGAAGTGGCACGACGTCGCCGTGATGTCCGAGATGACGAAGCGAACGAGAATCGCCCGACCACGGAGCAACTCCTGGGAATGGAACTCGCCCCGCCCGTCCCTGAAGGATCCGAACGCTGGCGGGCTCAACTCGCCGGTCGAGGCGTTGGTGAAGTTGAGACTCCACTGCTCCGATTCGGGATCGAACAGCCGCAGGCTGAGCCCTTGCAATCGGCCGGCTGAACCAGCAACGTCGAGCTCCACCAGGTTTGCGAGCCCACCCCAGACCTTCCGGACCTCGGTGCGGCCCTCGTACTCGGCCCACTCCGTGGAGTCAGCCAGCGGACGCACAAGACGAGAGAGTCGCGTGGTCCATGAGCCAATCTCGAAGTCGAAATCGCGCGACGGGTCCGACAATTCGGGTCCCCACAGACAAACGTTGGTAACGATGCCGTCGGCCGATCGTGTACGGTCTCGACGCCATTTCCAAGAGCCACGCGGGACGCGTGTCGTGAGGCCAGCCGGCCGGCCTGGAGATCTCAGCTGGGAGTGAACGATGATTCCCGTCGCCCGCCTCAACCACGCCGTCCTGTACGTTCGCGACGCGGAGGCGGCCGCGGAGTTCTACGGCCGCGTCTTCGGTTTCGAGGTCGTCGACCGGATCCCCGGCGGCCGTGGGGTCTTCATGCGCGCTGCGGGCGGCGACAATCACCATGACCTCGGGCTGTTCACGGTGGGTCCGGAGGCGCGGGGACCGATTCGCGGCGCCGTCGGCCTATACCACCTGGCCTGGGAGGTCCCGACGATCGAGGACCTCGCGACGGCGGCTCGCGAGCTCAGCGCGGCCGGCGCGCTGAGCGGCGCCACCGACCACGCGGTCTCGAAGTCACTGTATGCCGTCGACCCGGACGGCAACGAGTTCGAGGTGATGTGGCGCGTCCCACGTGCGTTCTGGGCTGCGGAAGAGGAGCGCGGCACGCGGCGTGCGCTCGACCTCGACGCCGAGGTCCGTCGCTGGGGCGCCGCCGCCAGGCCCGTGACCTAGAGCAGTGCTCCGCCGACCGCGACCTTCATGAGCGTCAGCACGTAGACGTGCCCGAGGGCGCTCCACACGATCGAGCCCGTTCGCCAGTTCAGCCAGGCGAACAACGAGCCCCCGATGAACGTCGACCACAGCTCGACATCGGGCTTGCCGATGTGCGTGAGCACGAACGGCACCTGGACAACCACGAGCGCGAGCGGCCCGACCCGCCGCCACAGCGCGAACATCAGGAAGCCACGCAACAGGAACTCGGCCGGGATCAGCTCGACCAGGTGGTTGCTCATGGCCCAGCCGAACGGCATCGCAGCCTCGCCGTAGTAGGACCGGAACGACTCGAGCCCTGACAGCGCGAGGATGATCGGCGTCATGACCGCCAGCCCGGCAACGAGCAATCCGGCGCCCCAGCGCCAGTCGCCGAGTCGAAGGCCGTAGCGCGCCGGTCGATCGCCAAAGCCCGCGACGACGATCCCGACCGGGAAGACCAGGAACAGCACGAGGCGGGCGATGCTCACCGGCTGCAATCCGAGCGATCCCTGGATGGGCAGCGTGACCACCCTGTCGGGGGGCACCAGGAGCCGCAGCTGGTCGACCAGGATCAGCGCGGTCACCGCAAGCACGGCGATCGAGGCGCGAAGCGGGAACACCAGGCCGGCGATGCGGACGTCGACGAGGTCGCGGTCGTCCGGTGGGTAGTCGGGGCCCGCCGTGGCGCGAGCGAAAAGGGCGCGGATGGCTATGGCCGTGCCGGTTCCGCCGTCATGCCGGCGCCGGCCAGCGGTTCCAGCGTACCGGGCCAATCGCCGGCACCGCCCTGGGGGACCAGCCGAACCTCGAAGCCCGCACGGTCCAGGACGCTGGCCGCCATCGCTGCGCGATGCCCGGTGCGGCAGAAGACGGTGACCGGCGCCCCGGCCGGCAGCTCGGCGAGGCGATCCGCGAGATCAGCGACGAAGATGTGCTCCGAGCCGGGCACGACGCCCTCGTCTCGCCATTCGATCGGTTGGCGTACGTCGAGCAGGATCCCCGCGCCGTCGCCGGCGGCGCGTTCCTCCGCGAGCGACGCCATCGTGGTCGTCGGGTATCCGCCGAGCGGCCGGCCGCTCGCGGCCCATGCCTCGACGCCGCCTTCGAGCCAGCCCGGCACGCGCTCGTAACCGATACGCAGCAGCTCGGTCGTCGCCTCGGCGAGCGCGTCCGTGGAGTCCGGCAGCACCAGGAGCACGGGCTCGGCGAAGGGCACGAGCCAGCCGACGTAGCCGGAGAAGGCACTCGCGCCCAGCTCGATATTGAGGGAGCCACGGATGTGGCCGGCCGCGAACGCCCGGCGATCCCGCGCGTCCACGATCGTCACCCCGGCGGCCGCTCGCGCCTCGAACGCCGCGGGATCCAGCGCCGGCGGCAGGATCAGCCGGCCGAGCACCCGCGGCCCGCGCCGGTTGATCGCGGCCATGTTCGCGTAGTAGGCCGGGACGCGGCCGAGGCCGGCGAGCGCCTCGGTGCGGAACGTCTCGGGGGTCGCGTCCACAAGTCGAAACGCCGGGTTGGCGAACTCCTCCGCGGCGATCGTGGTCGATCGCGTAGCGCCGACCGGCCCGGCGCTGCAGAACGAACCTGACCCGTGGGTTGGGAGCACGCGCGTGGATGCGGGCAGCTCGGCGAGGCGCCGCAGGCTGCGCTGCTGGTCGTTCGTCAGCGCTTCCGTGAGCGCCGGGCCGAGCAGGTCGGTTCGCCCGACCGAGCCGACGAGCAGGCTGCCGCCCGTGAAGACGGCTTCGGGTCCGCCGGCACCACCCGGCCCGTCGAGCCCGGACACCAGCCAGGCGAGGTGCTCGGGCGTGTGGCCCGGCGTCGCCAGCGCGGTGAGTCGCAGCGCGCCGATCTCGACGATGTCGCCCTCGTCGACGGCGCGATGCTCGAACTCGTACCTGCCGCGCGCGGGCGCGACGATCTCGGCGTCGGTCGCGGCCCGGGTCTCGAGCGCGCCCGAGAGGTAGTCGTTGTGGACGTGCGTCTCGAGCACGTGCCGGATGCGCCAACCCCGCCCTGCGGCCGCCTCGACGAATCGCCAGGCGTCGCGCTGGGGATCGACCAGGACGGCCTCGCCGCCGCTCGCCAGCAAGTACGACGAGTCGCCGAGGCTCTGCGTGTGGAACAGCTCGAGGTCCATCGGGCGCATCGTGCCACGCCTCCGCCCCGGCGGCACGTCCCCGAGGTCGCACTACCATGTCCGCTGATGGCGAAGATCGGCTATGCGGCGATGCTCGAACAGTTCCATCCGACGGAGCTGCTCGACTGGTGCGTCCAGGCCGAGGCGGCCGGTTTCGAGGCTGGGTTCATGGTCTCGGAGCACTTCCACCCGTGGACGCCCCAGCAGGGCCAGGCCGCGTTCGCCTGGAGCTTCATGGGCGCGCTCGGAGAGCGGACGAGCCTCCGCTTCGGGACTGCGGTCACGTTCCCCGGCTTCCGCTACCACCCAGCCGTCGTCGCGCACGCCGCGGCCACGCTCGGAGCGATGTACCCGGGCCGGTTCTGGCTCGGGCTCGGTGCGGGTGAGGCGCTCAACGAGCACATCCTCGGGCTCGAGTGGCCGGAGATCGGCGTCCGCTCGGAGATGATGTTCGAGTCGATCGAGATCATCGCCAAGCTCTTCGAGGGCGGTGTCGTCAAGCATCGCGGCAAGCACTTCAAGCTGGAGAGCGCGAAGCTCTACACCCGCCCGGACATTCCCCTCCCGATCTACGTCGCGACCTCCGGCCCGCTCAACGCCAAGAAGACCGGTCGCTACGCGCAGGGCATGATCACGGTCGGTGCCGCCGACGAGAAGATCAAGCTCCTGTGGCTGGCGTGCGACGAGGGCTGTGCGGAGGTTGAGGGCAAGCCGCGCCTCCCCAAGCTTCTCCAGCTCCACGTCAGCTGGGCGGGGAGCGAGGACGAGGCCCTCGCGAACGCGATGCGGGAGTGGCCGAACGGCGGCATGCCCTTCCCGAAACAGGACATCAAGAACCCCGAGGACTTCGCCGCGATGGCCAAGCTCGTCCGCCCGGAGGACTTCAAGAACCGCGTCTTCATCAGCGCCGACCTCGAGGCCCACGCAGCCCACGTCCAGCACTACCTCGACATGGGCTTCGACGAGATCCACCTCCACAACGTCGGGCGCAACCAGGCCGAGTTCCTCGAGGTCTTCGGGCGCGAGGTGCTGCCGAACCTGCGCCTGGAGACGCCGAGCGCCGCGACGAGCCTCGCCGCCGCGAGCCTCGCCGCGACCGAGGCGTGATCACCTAGGCGGAGACCGGACGTTCGTCCCACGCGCCTCTGGGTCGGCTTCGCTACTGCCCGAGGGTCCTGCGCCGGGTAGGCTGGGCCGGCGCGGACGGGGGGTCCGCCGCATCCCACGAGGCCTGCGACCATGCGACCTGCCCGCCGTGCCGCCCGCGCCGCCGTCCTCGGTAGCGTGCTTGCCGCCCTCCTGACCAGCCTCGCGCCGGCCCTCCCGACGCTCGCGCGAGGTCCCGTCAAGGTCGTCGGCCGGCATGTCCAGACCTCAGTGGACCACCAGCGGCTGGTGCCCCTCCCGATTGAGGCGTCCCACGTCGCGTTGAAGTGGCGAGGCGCGCCCGACGCTCACCTGAGCGTCGCTTTCGGCCAGCGCCCGAACGAGCTCGGCGACGACGTGGAGCTCGACGTGGTCGATGCTGACGAGGCGCCCGACGCTGTCGACGTGTCCGCGACCGGTCGCGCGGCGGCTGCCGCGACCGACAACTACAGCGACGTCATCTGGACCGGTGGCGCCCGCTTCGTCCGGGTGACCACCGATCGGCCGATCGGCCGGCTGACCGTGATCGCGCTGGATGCCAAGCCGGACATCGGGATCGAGCCCGGTCCGGCGAACGTCGCGAGCGCGGCCGTCGACCAGCCCGCGATCATCTCGCGCGCCGGCTGGGGAGCGGACGAGTCGCTACGGTTCGACGGCTCCGGGCACGAGACCTGGCCCTCGGAGTACGCGCCGATGCAGAAGGCGATCGTCCATCACACCGCGGGCCGCAACGGTGACCCGAACCCGGCCGCGACGATCCGCGCGATCTACTGGGTCAAGACCGTCGATCGAGGCTTCGGCGATATCGGCTACAACTTCCTGATCGACGAGCAGGGCCGGATCTACGAGGGCCGGCACTCGCGCGACTACGCCCCGGGCGAGACGCCGACAGGGGAGGACCTCGCCGGGGACATCGTGCGCGGCGGGCACGCCGTGAATTTCAACGACGGGACCGTCGGGATCGCGCTGCTCGGCAACTTCCAGAAGCGCCAGCCGAGCACGGCCGCGCGCAACGCCCTGGACAGCCTGCTCGCCTGGAAGCTGGAGCGGCACGGCCTCGACCCGCTCGGCCAGTCCGTCTATCGCAACCCGGTTCTCGGCAACACCAAGACCCTGTACAACATCTCCGGCCACCGGAACGTGAACGCCACCGCATGTCCGGGGGATACGTTCTACCCGACCTTCCCGCAGCTCCGTCAACGCGTCGCCGCCCGCATCGCCGCGACGACAGGGGCGTCGCACGACGCCGATCCGCCGACCGTGGCGGCACTGACGTCGCTCATGACGGACCCAACGGGGTCGACCACCCTCCGGTTCGGCCTGGTCTTCGGCGAGCCCGTCGTCGGCCTCGACGCCGCCGACTTCGACATCAGCGGCTCGTCGCATGGCTGGGACGTGTCCGACCTCAGTGGCGGGCCCGAGGGCTACGCCATCGAGCTGACCGCGAGCCACCCGGACGACGGCAACGTCCAGCTCGAGCTCGCTGCGGATGCCGTGACCGACCTCGCCGGCCTCACCGGTCCGGCCGATCCCGTGTCGGCCGTTGCGACGTTCGCGCAGGACGGGGACGCGCCGACGGTCGCCCTCTATGCGACCCCCCATCGCCAGTACATCCGCGAGCCCGGGCTGAACTACTTCAACGTGACGGCCACGTTCAGCGAGCCGGTCACCGGCTTCACTGCCGGCGACGTCGTGCTCGGCGGGACCTCGCAGGCCGCGCGCCCGTGGGCCGTGCCGGCCATGTTCGGGGCCGAGGCCAGCTACGGGTTCAGCGTCGTGAATCACAGCTGGGTGAACGGGACGCTGACGTTCCAGGTGCCCGATGGCGCCGTGACGGACCTCGCGGGCAACCCGGTCCAGGCGTCGAATATCGTGACAGTCATTCTCGATATCGGGCAACCGGTGACGAGCACCCCGAGGGTCGCGCTGCGCCCCGATACGACGCTCGGCAGCGGCGCGCAGCGGGTCTTCGTCAGCTGGGTCGGCAAGGACGTCGGCCCATCGGGCGTGGCGTCCTATGACGTCGCCCGGAGCGTCGATGGCAAGCCGTTCCAGATGCTCATGCGGGGCCTCACTGAGACGGGGATCAGCTCGGGCGTCGCCTCGGGGCACACGTACCGTTACGAGGTCCGCGCCCGCGACAGAGCGGGCAACGTGGGTGCGTGGAAGGCAGGGCCCACGCTGCGGCCTGTACTCCTGCAACAGACGAACAGCCTCGTGCACTTCCTTGGACCGTCGAAGACGACCTTCCTGAACGCATTCTCGGGTGGCTCGCAGCGGTACCTGGCCGCCGCCGGCTCCTCCGCCAGTCTCAGGACCACCGCGCGGGCCCTGTCGTTCGTGACGACGAGGGGCCCGGGCCGCGGCGCCGTGAAGATCTACGTCGACGGCGTCTACCAGACCACGATCGACCTCGGCGACCCAACGACGACCTATCGCTACGTCGCGTTCTCGAAGCAGTGGGCGAGCGCGGGCGTCCACACGATCAAGGTCGTCGCGGTCAGCACGTCGGGCGGGCTGCGGGTCGACGTCGATGCCTTCGGCGTGATCCGCTGAGCTAGCCCCGAGGCGGCTGGCGCTCCCTCGATCGCCGGGGCTGCTCCCGCGCGATCCGGCGAGCCCTGCGTGTCATCGCAAGGAACTCCGCCAGGTGGCGCAGGGGCCGGATGTGGCTGCGCTCGTCGCCATAGATCGTGCGGATCGGCAGCCACTCGATGGGCCAGCCCTCACGCAGGCAGATCGCGATCATCTCGACCTCGAAGGCGAACCCGGCCTCGCGACTGTCCAGCATCGCCGCCATCAGCCGCCGCCCGACGAGGCGGTAGCCGGACTGGTTGTCGTCGATCCAGCGACCAACCGCAGCGGACAGGGCCACGGTGCCGAGCCAGTTGGACAGCCGGCGTGCTGGCGGCATGTGCCCAAAGTTCCGCCGCCCCACGATGAGCTCGGGTCGACGCTCGTATGCCGCGAGGAACGCGGGGATCTCCGCCGGATCGTGCTGGCCGTCGCCGTCGAGCGTCAGCACAGCGTCGATGCCCTCGTCGATGGCAGCACGGAACCCGGTTCGCAGTGCCGCGCCCTTGCCCTGGTTGGGCGCCTGCCGCACCACCCGCGCCCCGGCGCCCTCCGCGATCGCAGCGGTGTCGTCAGTCGAGCCGTCGTCGACCACGAGCACGGGCAGGTGCTCGGCCACTCCCGCCACGACACGCCCGATCCGGGGGGCCTCGTCGTGCGCCGGAATCAGCGCGAGCAGCCGCCCTTCCGTGCGCCGTTCCGTGCTCGCCACGAGCCGATCCTAGGGGAGCGACGCGGCACGCCCGCGCCCGATCGATGGTGCGCCGATGTCACGCACCCGAAACCACATTCGGGCGATCCGTGGCGCTCCGAGGCCCGCCGCGGGCGGAGGCTCGGTGCATGTACCTCGTGGGCGCGCGGTTCGGCGACCTCGATTCGGCCAACGCAGCGCTGATCGAGCTCCGCGGCAGCGTGGCGGTCGCCCCGGGGGACCTGGGCCTGCGACTGCTCGGCAGCCTGCGCTACGAGCAGCCCGCGAAGGGCCACGTGGTGGGCGGTCGCTTCGAGTCGGACGATGTTCCTGCCGTGATCTCGATCATGGAGCGCCACGGTGGCGAGATCGTGTTCCGCCGGGCGGAGTGGCGGCTCCCGCGCCAGCCCTCGATCCGCGGCGGCGGGTCATGCGCCCGCTGTCAGCGCCTCACGCGCCTGCGTAGGTGACGGCGTCGAACGAATCGAACCGGTAGCGGTCGTGATCGACCCCGCCCGAGATGCCGGGCACCGAGCCACCGTCGCTGTACTGCCAGAACGTCCAGGACTTGCCGCCCCAGTTGCTCGCCGGGACCGTCGGGCTCGTCACCTCCCAGTGGGCGACCCAGAGCATGGCGTACCCGTTGTCGGCGAACCAGCGAGTGTTGCCCATGTTGTCGCGCCAGAACGAGGGGCTCGCATAGATCATCGCGTGCACACCGAGCCGCTCGTAGACGCGCCCGAGCCAGGCCTTCACCCAGTCGATGAGCTGGGCGTCGGTCAGGTTGCCGGTGCGCTCGAGGTCGAGCGTCGGGATGATCATGCCGGCCTCGTACGCGCTGTTGTCGACGAACCAGTCCGCCTCGGCGATGGGATCGTTGCCACCCGGTCTCGCGAAGTGATAGGCACCGAAGAAGATGCCCTCGGCCATGGCGCCCGCCTTGTTCCGGTCGTAGCGGTCATCCTTGAAGCCGATCCCCTCCGTGGCCTTGGCGATCGCGAACTGCTTGCCGGCCGCGTGGACCATGCCCCAGTTGATCGCGCCCTGCCAGTGCGAGACGTCGACGCCCTCGACATAGGTCGAGGTCGTCGCCGCGCGGAACAGGCC
>Ga0070708_100002331_pt1 | contig 14689 bp, 14 predicted proteins | sample KBSK5503metaG_FD_65469 | JGI IMG/M metagenome (GOLD analysis project Ga0070708, IMG submission 65469) | Corn, switchgrass and miscanthus rhizosphere microbial communities from Kellogg Biological Station, Michigan, USA - KBS K5-50-3 metaG | ecosystem: Host-associated > Plants > Roots >...
TGATAAATATTTCCGCCGCCGCCTAGTGAGGTATCAAACTGCCCGCCCGGCCCGCCAAGCTGGTAATACTGAGACAGCGGAGCGTTGCCCGAGTAGTCAGTCCATGACATGCCAGGAGCAGAGTCCGACGCGTAATTAGTCAGGGAGTAATCGCTAGGATTGATGCTCCCGTAATCACTCGGAGCACTATCGAAACTGAAGTCATCCCACGCCACCGTCAGTTACCTCCCGCCGCGAAGGCGAGCAATTAGCTGAGCCGCCATCTGTGGATCAATTTGTGGCTGAGGAGCACCCATACCCGGCCTACCCATTGCTCCGGGACCCGCCATCCCCGGGCGCATTCCGGGCCGCGTTCCCTGACGCTGCGCCATGGCCTGCTTGACCTTCGCGGCTCCTGCTTTGGCCTGCTGGGCTAGGGCCTGCTTGCCGGCTGGGCTGTCAGACATTCCGCCGTGACAAACCGGGCACGTCGGCTCACCCTTCTTGGCGCCGCGTAGTGGTTCGCCGCCGCACGCTGGGCATCGCTGGGCAGGCTGTTGCTGTCTCTGAGGCATCGGGGGCATACGTCTTCCTTTGCGCTGGGTGCGCTACTTCGGTATTGGAGTGCGGCTAAGAGTTACTGCTGATGCTGCGAGGCGAGGTACTAGAAGCCTTCATCGCTACCCGCCCCACCGCTTGGACCCTGACCTAACTGCGAGCTGGCGGCTATCATCGAGGCGAGCGCCGGGTCCCCGGTCTGAGCGAGTGCCTGCTGGTATGCCGCAAGATAGGCTGGGCCCATGCCACCATACTGAGTCTGGAGGTCATACGCCGTGGGGCCGGCTCCCTGATACTGCTGCGCCGCCTGAATGTCCGGTGTGGGAGCTTGTGGAACCGGAGGCGCGGTGAACTGAGGCGCGGTGCCGCCGTATTGACCGAGCAGGCCCCCGAGCTGGGGTCCGAATATCTGATTCAACTCCAAGAACGTGGGGCCGCCATAGGCTGATGCGAGATCCTGGAAACTATTCATCCCACCAAGCTGGAAGTTAGCCGCCGGGCTCGTCCAGTTCGGGAACCCGTTTGCAAAGTTGGAGTTGTACATGTCGGAGACATTGTTCAGCTGAGGTGCCATGAGCCCGCCGAGCACATCGTTGCCCACACCACGCCCCTGAAGGTCCGCGATGGCCTGGAGCATGCTCGTCTGGTCGGCTTGAAGGGCCTTCTGAGACTGCGCATAAGCCTCTGGGTCAGTCCGCTGTAGACCGTGGAGATAGGCCATGACCGCCGTGGCGTCGCCACCATGGCCGCCAGGCATGCCGGCCCCTTCGGCGCTGTAATAGCCCGCCAAGGCGTTCCCATAGCGAGGGATGAGCGACTCAAGTTGTGGAGTCGTCAACTGGTTCAGATCCGTCCCCGGTGGGAGTAGGCCCGCCGTCTGCTCTAGGTTGCCAATGACCGAAGGACCCATCGAACCGGCAAGCTTGTTGATCGCATAGTTCGAGCGGGGATTGAACGCCTGTTCGATGGCGTTGGTGATCATGGCTATCGGCGTGCCGATGACGGGGATGGCTTGCAACGCCTCACTGATGAGGCGCTCGTTCTTATCCAAGTTCAGGCCCTCGGAGACATCCGATCCGAGCGTGACGATCCCGGGGCCGAATCCAGCACCACCGATCACTTCTCCGGCAGCCTGTCCAGCGATCTGTGCTCCGGCTGCTCCTCCTGCTGAGATCCCGAGTGACGCGGCAGCCTCGGGGAAGGCGCTTGCGAACGCCTGCGTCGCGGCCTGCGTCAGGGAGGGGAATTCCTGGGTTAGCTGAGATAGCGCGTTGTAGGCTGATATCGCCCCGCCGCCAAGTTGAATAGCGGACTGAACTGGATTCTTCCCACTGATGAGTCCCTGGATTCCCTGCTCGACCCCGAGTGCGCCGCCGATTCCGCCAGCCGCTGTACCAATATTCCCGAGTGCGCCGCCGCTCAAGCCGAGAAAGTCTCCGGCTGCGGGGAAGGCCTTGAGTAGGCCCGAGATCCCGCCGATGCTCTGGAGAATCCCGGCGGCGTCTTGCGGGAGGTTGCCCGATTGGATGCCCTGGATCAGGCTCAGAAGGCCCGCACCCGTCGCCGCCCCACCGCTCAGTGCGCCGCCTATGTTGACGCCGCTCAAGCCACCACCTGCCCCCGCAGTGTTTCCGCCGGGCACATTCCCTTGCTGACCAAATGTCCCCGCCGTGGTGTTCGCGCCCGGTGTGATGCCGACACCAAAACCGCCACGAGACTCAGGCGCCTCGGTTTGCAGCATCATCACATCATTGGCCTCTGAGTCCGTGAGGCCTGCCGCCTTGAGCTGGTTGAACACGGTGACGGGAGACTGGTTCCCGACGGACGCCGCGAAGTCCGATCCGTAATTCTGGACGATGGGAGAAGCCGTTGACACCGAAGCTGCGCCCGTCTGGTCACCGCTGTTCTGATCACCAGCCTGGGGCGAGGCCGTTCCTACCGCCGTGCTGGCAGCGCCGAGAAACTTTTGTAGAAGCGCGGCCGGATCTGCCGAAGTACCACCACCAGAACCGGCGATCATGCCCGTCGGAGCGTTCGCCGTCTGCCCAGCAATTTGGGACTGCCCACCAATCCCGCCGGCCTGCTGTCCAAATGAACCCGCGCCAAGTCCTTGCCCACCAATTGCCGCGAGCAGAGAGGACGTATTCGCGGCGCCGGGCTGCGACGCATTCTGGAGTGCAAGGTATTGCTGAAGCTCTGCTAACGTGAGCCCGCCAGTGATCCCCGGCTGGACACCCGCCTGCTGCGTGCCCGAGAGACTTCCCTGCTGAGACTGTCCAGAGAAGTTACTTCCGCCCGGGCCGTAGTTCAGGCCGGATAGCCACGCGATAGGTGGGACTCCGGAAAGAGGATTAGTGTCTGGCGCTTCTGGTGCCATTGGCGTGCGTGGTCCTTGTAGGGAATGTCGGAAGATGGAGGCGACTGCGGGACGGTGTGGCGGGCTACAGAGACTTAGTTGCGGACAGAGGGACGAGTTACGCGGCAGTCACGTTGGCCCGGTTGCGTCGATACCACCGACGGTTTACTTCTCTCAGGCGCTCGGGGTCAGTCGCGCGGATGAGGGCCTTATGCTCTCGGTCGTAGGCTTTCAATCGCTCGTGTTTCGCCGGATCAGACTTGATGCGTTCTCTCTTGGCTGGCCCGCGATGCCGCTCGTGGATGCGACGGCATTCGAGGCAACGGCGTGAACCAGATTCGTGGATTGTGTTCTCTTCAGTGAACTCATGGCCAAAGGGGCAGGCATCTCGGTTGGCCTTCACAAAGGCGAGATGGCGTTCCCTCTCAATAGAATCTGAGGTCGAGTCAACGGGCCACTGCTCGACCAGGTGCGCGTAGTTGACACAGGCTCTCGTGCCACAAGTTGGTGAGACCGACATGCCGGCGGTCAGCGGGCGTCCCGTCGCCAGGAACAGAGCCGCTCGGTTGGCTGCGAACCGGATTGCTCCTTCAGCAGCGCGGCGGCCTTGAGCTTCAAACCGGCCGAATCCGTCCTTAAGGATTTCGCCCTTCCACAGCCAGCACGAATCAGCATCCTCCGTGCGGTCCACCTTCGACCAGAAACTCTGAGCTATGTACGGTAGGTCGAGAAGATCGAGCCCCTGTGGGTCGAGGGCCGTCAGCTTGAACGAGGTATTCGGACGATGCTCGCGGGGTGGACGGGCGTCCATGATTACTCGGTCTCCGTAGGAGCAAAGTAAGCGCGGCATGAACGGATGGCGTCGGGGAGGGTGCGATCACCCCCGCTGCGGCTCAGGATCTCCTCAACAACCGGGAGCCCGCCCACGTTCGCGCTGCACAGGGACAAGAGAACCGGCGCGGCAAACACCCACGCGAAGGTCTCATCAAGAGACTCATCCGAGTAGGGCCGCTCCGAGTACCCCCGCCAGGCAAGAACAGGGAAATCGAGCCGGCCGTTACGCATGAGCGAGCCCGTCCGCATGTCCGACAGCTCACCCCCCTCTGCGGTGACCGTGTAGACAAACCGGGCCATCGGCGTGGTGCCCATGAAGCAGAGAGCCCACACGGATACGGAGCCGTCCTGCCACCGCGAAGACTCTACGAACGCGCCGAGCTGCGAGCCCGCCCCCTTCTCCGACGCCGGCACAGTCCAGTGCAGCCACTCGGGAGAGCGGGTAGGTCGAGGAGCGGGGAAGATGGCAGGCGCCCAATCGGCCTTGGTGGACCTGGCGGCCAGGTAGTCGGCCTCGGCCTGAACGTCCCGGCTAGGGGCGTCGGACAAGGCTCGCTCGAAGGCGCCGGGGTCGGGGCCAAGGATCTGGCCCGCCTTCACGACGGCCAGGAGTTCGTCACGCAACACAGGGTCTCCAATCGGTTATCAGCGGGGCTTATAGCGGGTATTACGGCTCTCTATAATATCCGCAGCAAATTGGGGGGGCCTAGCCAGGACCGTCCCCTAGCTCCCCCCTCCAGAGGCCGGCGGCCTGGGAGATCGAGGCCGAGGGGGGGGGTGTTTGCCGTATCAGAAGTGATTGATTGGTATGGCGCTTGACTCGAAGCCCCTTAGTGAAGGGAGTGGATGAAGGAAGATCAGTGCAGAGGATGCCAGCCGGTTGGCAAGTGCGGAGCCCTGTCCTAGAGGGCTTGACACCCGTGAAAGAGGGGGGGGCTTGACGAGGGGGACCTACCAGTGAGGCCCCTTGACACGAGTGAAGTACATGGGGGAGACCGTGTTGACAAAGCATGTATGCATAGGAGGGGCTCATGCTAGCCGGCTGGCAAGGTAGGGCTTGACAGACGTGAATAGGGTACAGGGCACACATGTGATGCCCGGCGGCTTGACAAGAGTGAAGTATATGGAGAGAACACGCGATGCCCGGATGCCAAGCGGCTAGCAGGAAAATGAGCCTGAAATGGTCTCGTCAGCACATACAAAATCGTCAATGATTTCACCGTGCCACAACTTTCTTCGCTGAAATGGTTTAGGTATCCGGCCAGTTACTTAGGCGTTTCTGCTTACTGCGGCAGCACTTACGGCCACTTTCCGGAAAAAGTCACATTGACCTATTAGTGAGGGGAGAAATAAATTGGAAATGCCAACCGCTTGGCATCCCCTAGAGGAGACGTAATGGCTGTTACTCCGAAGGTCAGCAAGAGCCTCCTGAAGCTCGCCTACCAGATGCTCGGTAGCAAAGGCGGGCAGGCTCGTATGAAGGGCCTTAAGAAGAAGGACCGCACCGCCCTGGCGAAGAAGGCCGCCCAGGCTCGTTGGGGTAGTCGGCGCAAAGTAGCCTCCGCCTCCACCCGCAACAAGTAGCAAGCCCAATCGCCCATTTTAGGCTTGATAGGTTGAACGCATTTGCTGCGGATATTGTAGGGCGCTCACATGGCGCCCCTGCTCACGGGGATAGGACCGGCCGTCCGACACGGGGGAACCTGACCCCCTTCCCTGCTGGGCTCACCCTCAGGAATCGACCACACAGGATGGAGATTCAGTGAACAGCCTCAAGCAGTACCTCGCCTCGAAGTCCCCCGAGAACGTGGAGGAGCTGGAACGGGTCAAGGCCTGGCTCCGCACCTCTACCCCGCCAGCAGAAGATCCCGCCCAATTACTCACCGTTCAGTGGCTCCCGCTCTCGGTCGAGCCCTTCGTGGGGAAACACGGGAAGCTCGGCAAGCTCAGCCGAGAGGAGTTTGACGAGTACCGACGTTCTCAGCACAACCACGAATCCGCCAACCTGGGCTACCTCAAGAGCTGGGGCCGCCCGACGTTTGAGACAGCCGAATCGGTGTGGCAACTCCTGGCCAAGCGACTCTACAAACTGGCGCCCGAGGCACCGCGAGCGCCTAGGAAGCGCCCCCCGAAGGATCAGTGGAAGGAATGGGATGGCACTTGGCAGCCTTGGTGTGGCCCGTTTCCCAACCCGAACAACGCCGACGATCAAAAACTAGTTGAGCATCAGGAGATCGTCACCAAGCAGGCGGCCCTCATCTCGATACTCTGTGCGATCAACTGCGGCCTAACAGGCAAGATGCTGACGCAGACCAAGCTCGTGGAAGAGTTGGCGCGATACTTCAGCGATCATTGGCGCTTCATGGAGAAAGCTCTAGACCGCCGGGTGTCTTGGAACGACATAACACCGGGAACGCAAGAGGGCGCGTGGCGTGATCTAGTGAGGAATCAGGTCTGCATCGAGCGTCTATGGTATCTCGTTACACAGCTCATCCCCGGCCAGTTCCCCGACGATGCCCACATGTACGACGTAGCCTTGGACCGTAAAGCCAATGGCGGCTACTCGGTCATGCTCGACGGGCAGAGCGAGCTGTTAAAGGAGTTCGCAGGAAAAGTATCTAGCGACCCGGGTTGCCGTCGTCCTGTCTACCGGCACCGCATCGTGCCCGCCGCTGAAGACATGAACACAAAGAGAGAGCGGTTCCACGTTGCAGGCGAACGCCCTTACAATCGGGTGGATTATGGACAGCGGTCCTTTGATCTACTCGACGCGCTCGATAGCACCACGCTACTGTTTGACACCCGCGCTTTCATTGCTCGCTACGATGAGTCGCAAACCGTTTGTCAGCTAGTGGCTAGTGAGTTGTTCCAGCGCGGGATCAAGGCATGGCGCCTCCCTTCCGGTGACTTCAAGCGGCGACTAGATGCAGCGTGCCGCCAACTCGCCGGGTGGGCAGAGAAGGATGAGGCTGAGCAGCACACCATCCGAACCGAGATTGAGCCTCTTCTGAAGCAACATGACCGGCGACATGACTTCCTCGTGGCCTACCGAGGCGTACACGAGACTGTTGTGCGGCATGGCGGGCGGTGGCAGCAGGGCGCCGACATGCTCATGGGGGCCGAGTCCGATCAGTTGATGGAGATTCAAACCCGCTGGTACAAGACACTCAACGGACGTTACCAGACGGCGAGCCTGTGGCCACTGTCGGTCACGTCCAAGAAGCTGGCAAAGCAGACAGACCTTGCCACCTTTGCCGACGTGATTGAGACGGAAGGGCCACGCCGCGATTGGTTCCGCATCCCCGGGCAGCCTGGTGTAGACGATGGCAAGCCGCAGCGGCTCGTGGGGCTCGACGTAGTAGCCAGCCAGTACCAGCTCTATTCGCTGATCCTGGGCATTTCCGAGCTAGAGGAAGTGGTATTCCAGCCCGGGTTTCGTGCCCTACTCGTGGAGAAGGTGAAGCCATTCGTTAGGGCTGAGGATTACCCGGAGGATGACCCAGCGGCGCAGGAGCGACTCAAGACCCTCGTCAAGACGCTGAACATGGTCGATGGCTACGACGCTCAGACCCATGAGACAGTGCGGGACATGCGTAGGGACCCCGAGGCGTTCGGCCCGGGGTTCAGCACTGAGGGCTGCTGGAAGGGTGGCGAGCAGAAGATGGCCACGCTTCGCGCCAAGGAATACCTCGCCAGCGTGCCCGGCCACCCTCACATTGAGAAATTCAGGCTTGCGTGCCGCCGTATTGCGACCGTTGCCTACCAGGGACGGAGGAAGCCAACCAATAGAAGGCTGAAGGCGCTCTCGGCCAAGCTCCGTTATCGGGGCGTGTCGTTCGTCAACCCGTGGGACGGTAGCGTGGTGCGGTGGAATCCAACCCGAAGGGTGCGGGAGGCATCTCGCTGGGGGTCGGTGCAAGCGACCTACAGCCCGCCCGGAAGTCGAATGATAAACGAAGAGGGCAGGGTTTGGCGCGAGGCTTTCAGGGAAGATGAAGCCGCCGAACTTCGGGCCCTGAGCTACCTACCCGGTACGCCAATCTACAAGGAACCCCGGAAGAGGAGTGATACAACCAAGTGGCGTGTGATTGGTGAAAAAAAGGACAGGGGCCTTTATGGTCCGATTCTCGGAGAACATCCGTGGAAGAGAGTTAAGAGATCGTACTGGAAACACTGGACGACCCTCTACCCAACCGAGAAGAACCCCGCTGGGGACTATCCGGTAGACGTGAGTGCAATGCGCCGAGCTGTTGCTCCATGCACTATCCACGTTACCGACGCTTTATTCAGCGGCCTCGTCATGGAGCGGTTGACCAAGCGTGGAGTTACGGTCATCGGCTTCCACGATGCTTGGTGCGTGGGAGAGTGGGTGTCGGACGGGTTCGGCGGACAAGTGCCCGGAGAGGCTCTATTGCGCCAGGTAATCGAGGAGGTAGGCGAGGAGTGGCTCACCAGCCTGAAACCAGTCTACGACTTCCTAGACAAGTATCTCCGTAAGGATAAGTCTCCTATGCCCGACGTGATAGGAGAGGACCCCGAGACCAGAGGGGAAAGTTACTCAGCCTACGTGCAGCGTCTCCGCCAGCAGTGGGAGGACCGGGTTTCAGAGTGCCGAGTTACCGGCAACTGGCCCCGGTTCCATGTGGATCGGAGCCGATGAATATGCTGCGGATTAAGTAGGGAGAGACAACATGACATCAAACGAACAGCCCGCCGATCCGGTAGTTATCGCGGTATACGACGGCCTCATCAAACCGACCATTGACCAGTTCTGCACCGTTCGCCCCGACGCTGCGCCCGAGGAAATAGCGGCCGTTACTCACAACGCTATGCTGATGGGGACCGGCCTGATTCGGGTCTTTCGCATCACGGCCGGCTTGGATCGGGTGGAGAGCGTAACCGGGCCTCCTGAAATGCCCACGTTCGAGTACGAGCGTACGGAGGCCGACACTCCCGATAAGGGGACGCAGATCGCCGCGTGGGTGGCCGCCTATCTCCAGGGCGGTCGGGTAGGGACTCCGCTGCCGACCGCTCTCCCCGAGGAGCCGGCGCCGACCCCGGCGCCCACTGAGCCTGCATCCGTGACCGCGGTGCCACTGGCCTCGTCACGATGGCACTTCGGAGGGGTCTACCTCTGATCGACGAGAAACGTCACATCCAGGTTGACTGGCCGCAAAACCGCATGCGACAGTGATTGCCAGTATCGCCGCTGCCGGTAGGCGAGGACAGTACGTCCAGATAATCCGACCCCCGCTCCAGCACACCGGAGCCGATGGAGGGAAACCGTTGAGCCGCCCGGCTCATCGGACAGGCCTCTCGCCAAGGGTGGCGTCTCTGTAATCACCCTTCGAGATAGGCTTCACTCGCAGTCCAAAGCCGCGCACTACACCTTTGCCCGCGCACAAGGAGCCACTGCGCTTGCGCTATTGGTTTGCTTACATCGTGTGGCAGCTCAGCATTACGGGATTCGTCTGGGTATCTGGAAGGATCTTCGGTCTGCTGAAGTAGAAGTCTAACCCTAAAAACACCAACGCCCCGGTTGGCGCCAGGGCTGTTGGAGTAGAGGAACGAGAGAAGCTCTGTGAATACCAACGTACCATCCCCCTACCCGTCTGTCAACAACCTCTCCACGCAGTCCGCAACACCGCCCAGAAGCCTGCTTGACCGCCCGCTCACCATCCATCCGCAGACCTTTCCACTGCTCCCTGGAAAGAACTTCCAGATCGTAGAGTCCTCTGGTGAGTCCTGCCCACTGGTCTTCTGCCATCAGTGTGGCCGCCGTGTGAAAGATGCGCGGCTGGCGGGTGTGGTGTGGACCTACACGAAAGCTAAGCGCTCAGGCTACCGGATTCTCTGCAAGGACGCCGGGACTGGCAAGGCAGGTTTCCATGGATGCCTAAATGACACGAGCAACCGTCTTCATCCGTGGATGGAGTACTCCGCCTTCATCGGCTACCTGCTCTACAACACAAATGTCCGCACGAGTGACGAGTGGGAAGACGTACGGCTGCATCCTCGGTTTGAGTTCTGAGGCGGCAGACCATGAAGCCCACGCCTCCCACCGTGTTTCGCTGTACCGATCTATCCGTCGCCGCCTACTGCCTCATGCTCGGGGTGGCGCTTCAGAAGGTTGAGAAGAACGCCCCGCTCTCGACATTCGTATTCGATCCCCGAGGGGCTGCGGCGGAGAAAGAGTTTTACAGCGGCGCCGAAGCAGTGTGCCGAGATTATGCCGCCGCGATGCAGGCTGCCAAGCGGGCGCTCTATGCCGGGGACCGGCGATGAACCAGCCGAGACCGCCGCTAGAGCAGTACAAGTCTCGCGGGACATACGCCACCGCTTTCCTGCGAGCCCTCTTCCCTTCCCGGGCTACTGGCTTTATCGAGTTTCGGAGCAAGTGCCAGCGCAACTTTGTATCACAACGCTGGTACTCGCCTGACGGTCTGCCTTACCTTGCCAGCATTCTCCGCAGCAATGATGACTGCGACCTGTGGTTTGGCGTAGCTCTCCGACGCCGAGAGGGTAGCGGCGGGGCTCCCAACTGCCAGGAAGCCTGGAGCCTTCACGTTGACTTCGACGGGAGGACACCAGGGCGGGCCGATACGTTCAAGTCCAAGCTGGCCGCCTTCCCGATCAAACCAACGCTCGGTGTGGCGACGGGCTCACCTCACAGCTTTCATTGCTATTGGCGTCTCAGCGAACCTGTCCGGTTCCTTACTGCTACAGGGCTGCCCGACCTGGACACCATCAGCCTCTACAGCCGAACCATTTCAGGACTCGCCCGGTACTTCGACGGAGACCGATCGGTTGGGGATACGCCGAGAGTGATGCGGCTGCCCGGGTCTCGCAACATGAAGCCGACAGCTAACGGGGCTCTCGTGGAACTGCGTCTCTACGAACCCGACCGAATGTATAAACTCGAGGATTTCGCCGGATGGGCTGACGCGAAAGAGGAAGATCCAGCGCCGCGCCTGTCGAGCATCACCGGGCACAGCGACGACGTGAACCTGATAGACGAGTTCACAAAGCGGAGCTGGATGATCGAAGACCAGGGAGACGAGTTCTATTACGTCCGATGCCCCTGGATCCACGAGCACACATCCAGCAGTGGGCCGAGTGAGACGGCTCTGTGGTGCTATGAGGGCCGTTGGTGCTTTCGCTGTATGCACTCCCACTGCTCCAAGAGGCGGATAGCTGAGTGCTATGACTTCTTCCGATTGATGCAGATGGCGGAGATGCTGTGATGGCCCGTAAAAAGAAAGAGACCACGGTTAAGTCGGGACTCTCTGCTAACGAGATCGCAGGGATTCAAGAAAGATTAGAAGAGAACCAAGAGCTACGAGCAGAGTTCATAGTTGAAAGAGCGAAACAGAAGGACAAGAAAAAGAAGAGGCCGCGTCTGCCAGAAGAGAAGCGGCATGAACTAGTTAAGTTCTTTCAACAGAGACTACTAGAAACGTCTGACCCGGTGCTCCGCGAGATTTTCCGCGGTGAGTTTATTTCTGAATTGTCGATGTATGACGTTCACAACCCGGCGAGGGTGGTCAAAGCGGCCGAGCAGGCAATTGGCAACGTCTCTGAAACTGACCGCCAACCCATCGAGGGAGACCCACTCAACTCCATAAGGGCCCTGCCTGACAACCCGGCCATGACGGCGGTAACGGCGGCCATCCTACAGGCGGGCGCTCTGCTCACCGGATCTGTATATAACGAGCATCAGATCCTCGCCCACCGCCGAACCGCCATCCAGTTGCTCAAGGCGCGGCATGTTGCGGCGACCGAGATTGTAGACCGGACATTCAAGCCGCTTCTGGCTAAGGCTCGTACGGTTCCAGGGGGCGAGGATCAGCAGCGCAACACAGATCAGGCGTATGCAGAGGAGCTATCCCGCACGGTAGGGGAGAACATCAAGTACCGGCCGGGCATCAAGACAGGCATCTGGTATGTGTACGACGGCATGCGCTGGGCGCCGAGTGACGGCGGCGGCGTGATTCCGATGGTGACAGCGATGGCCCGCCAGCGATACCTGAAGGCCGCGGAGTCAAAGAGTACGGACGAACGGCTGAGGATGATGAAGGAGGCGCTGCATCTTGAGTCACTAAAGGTGGCGCAGAACATCGTGGGGATGGCCGCCACGTTGCCCGAGCTTCGAGCCACGTCTGACGACTTCGACTTAGACCCGTACCTGTTGAATGTGCAGAACGGGACGGTGAACCTGCGCACTGGCGAGCTACGGAAACATGAGCGCAGCGACCTGCTGACCAAGCTCATCCCCATTGAGTACGACCCCCAGGCAGGGTGCCCGGTGTTTGAGGGGTTCCTCAACACCATCTTTGACGGTGACGCGGAGCGGATTGCCTATGTGCAACGTGCGGCGGGATACACGCTGACCGGAGTGTTCAACGAGCAAGTGATGTTCATTGCGACCGGCACCGGGTCCAACGGCAAGACGACCTTCCTGAATGCGATCCAGTCCGTGATGGGCCCCTACGCCGTGAAGATGTCCGCTTCTACCCTGTTGGCCAGCAAGAACGGCGGGGATGCTGCGCGCAACGATGTCTCTACGCTTGAAGGTTGCCGTCTGGCGGCGTGCAGTGAATCAGGACTTGGCCGGCGCCTTAACGAAGAGTGGGTGAAGGAGCTGACCGGCGGCGAAAAGATCAAGGCCAAGAAGCTCTACCTGGATCTATACGAAGTCGATCCGACGTGGAAGATATGGCTGGCAACCAACCATAAGCCGTCGGTACGTGGAACCGACCATGCCATCTGGCGCCGGCTCAAGGTGATCCCCTTCAACGTGACCATCCCCGACGAGGCACAGGACAAGGGTCTGCCCGATAAGTTGCTGACCGAACTGCCCGGCATCCTCGCTTGGATGGTGCGCGGGTGTCTGGAGTGGCAGCGGTGCGGGCTGATGGAACCCAAGGTGGTGAGCGACGAGGGCGCGAAGTACCGGCAGGAGATGGACTTCGTAGCCACCTTCATTGACGAGTGCTGCGTGATCGAACCCGACGCATGGGTGCCTACCGACGTGCTCTACCAGAAATATTCCCGATGGGCTGAAGAGAGCCGGGAGCCTCAGATCACTAAGCGTATGCTCTCTGACCGGCTGGCAGAAAAGGGGTTCATCCCTAGGCAAGCGACGACCGGCAACCGGGCTAAGGGGTGGAGCGGGCTCCGCATCGTCACTACCTGGGAGCCTGGGCCGGGCGGGTCAGGCGGCTCAGACGGGACCCTGGCCGGGCTGCTCCGTCCGTCGTCCAGCCCCCAACCGGGTCCCCTTGGGGCTGCCCGTGGAACGCAGAGGAACGCAGAGGAAGCGTTTTTAGGAAAGTCTCCTAAGGAAGGCTCTATAGAGGACTTTACTGAAAATGGGGTTCTCTGCGTTCCACTGCGTTCGTCTCGGGTCGAATATGGGGAAATAAGACCAGATACGCCAGATATTGACGCTGAGAGCCATAGAGAATCGCTTCAAGGCTTGCTGTCCGATCTTGGTCTGTCCACGCCGAAGAGGGGCTGATGGCCCCGAAAACGGTCACTCAAGCGGTCCTCTGCGCGTCCTGTGGCAAGAAGATCCCGGCCAAGTCTCAGGGCAAGACTCGTTGCCCCAAGTGCCTCGGGGTCATTCAAGGGGCCATCCAGGAGCTTGAGGCTGACCCGGTTGCAGTCCTCGGGCCCCCAGACCAAGGCCACCCCGGCAGTTTCCTGTGGCACGTCCGGCGAGATCGGGCACGCCGGGCTGAGGTCATGGCGAACCTATCCGATGAACAGGTGGCCACCATCATTGCGTGGGGCCGCTACGGGGGGAGCTTTGCCGAAGCGGCTAGGGTCGCTCGACTCGATGCCCGGCAGCGTGCCTCTTCCCTGTCACTTAAAACCAATCCTATTTCCAGGAGTGCCTCGTGAATCCGCCTAACGTGAACAGCAGTGCCAGCCGGAAGATTACCGCTGGCCTGGATCTCCTTGACCGGCCCTGCGCTCCCATTGAATCAGTCGAGCACAGTGCCACCTCGGGCTCAGAGTTCTATACCGTCCAGACCAGTGTCGGGCCCAGGCTCTACCCCCGGGTCAGTAGCGCACTAGACGGGATGGGCAAGCCGTGGTTGGCGCGGTGGATCGCCAAGACCGAGCGCGAGTCCTTCCGAGCCGCCGCCGTCGAGCAAGTGATGAGCACCCAGCTTGGCGACGGTCCGCACATCTCCCGGCAGGCGGCAGCGGAGGCGATGAGCCACCTGTCACCCGTGCTGGAGAGTGAGCGGTTGAAGGATCGGGCCGCCACTTTCGGCACCAAGCTCCACGGGCTGATTGAGCACTACCTAGGTGACGGCGAGATGCCCACCTTCGACCCGAGCAAGGAGCGAGAGGCCGAGCTGGAGATAGCCTTCAACAAGTGGCGCGAATGGTGGCAGGCCAGCGGGCTCACCATCCACCGGACAGAGATGAAAGTCTCGTGCCGGTTCTGTGGCTACGGGGGGACGCTCGACTCCCTGGCTCACGACGGAGAGGGCCGGCTCTGGGTGCTCGATTGGAAGAGCAGCAAACGCATCAGCGACGAGTATGGGCTTCAGGCGTCGGCCTACTCACACGCCTCACCCGAACCCGTGTATGGAGCGATGGTGGTACGCGTCCCGCACACGAAGCGGGCTAGCGTAGAGGTTCGTAGCTTCGACGGTGCAACACTGGCCGAGCACCTACAGGTATTTCAATGCGCCTTGACCCTCTACCGCTGGCAACGCGAGGCGAGCGGGCACGAGGCGGGAGACGCGCCGCTAGGGCACTGAAAGTTGAAGGTCAGCGCGAGGGAGACACGCCAGCGAGCCGGAGTGCCAGGCGGAGGTTGTCGGCGGCTACTGCGCACGCCACTGCGCCGCTCGATTTTTCCAAGACGATCAGGTTATCCGTGATGCTTTGGAAATACCGGAATAGGTTTTGTGCCTCAGCCGCCGCGCACGTCACTCTTCG
>Ga0070708_100002332_pt1 | contig 14688 bp, 24 predicted proteins | sample KBSK5503metaG_FD_65469 | JGI IMG/M metagenome (GOLD analysis project Ga0070708, IMG submission 65469) | Corn, switchgrass and miscanthus rhizosphere microbial communities from Kellogg Biological Station, Michigan, USA - KBS K5-50-3 metaG | ecosystem: Host-associated > Plants > Roots >...
TACAGCCGCCACTGTCGCTCATTGAGCACTCCGTGCATCATTTTGTATTGATCTTGCTGAGAGAACTCTATCATGCCCTCAGCTTATCACATCTGTCCCTTTCTGTGTACTTTATTTCCGCGAGTCTCCTAAGAAGGATGACGATGAGGACGACGGGAAGCGGTACTTCTGTGGCCGTTGCGGCTGCATGATGCCCATCTCACACTTCCCTCACTGAAAGGAGGTTTTGATGAGTGACGATGACAAGCCTACAACCGCCCGGGATAGGCAGGTGAACAACCTGGAAATCTCAGGCTGGCTGCACTCGCCAGTCGAGAAAAAACAGAGCGCCAGCACACAGAACTGGTATCTCTCCACAAAGCTGCTCATTGCAGATGACAAGCCACTGGCCTACATCACACTGTGGATGAATGAGCATGTAACGCAAGAGGTGGTAGATACCGCGCTTGCCTTCCATGAGGGGGACAGCGTTGTGGTGACGGGTGAGTTAAGCCCCTGGGTTTCACAAGGGCGAACGTATATCGGCATCAAAGCCTATAGCATCAGCTAAGGAGGGCTCTCATGACCGTTGATCTCTCACGCCTCACCTATAACGACAAAATTACCTACACCCGGGGGTACACAACACAATCCGGCATCGAGGACCAGGACGCCGAGAAAGGCCCGTATACGTCCCTGGTTGTGGATATTGGCGAGAAGCTCGTAGAAGTCCGGGCAGATGGGATGCACGGTTGGCAGCCCCTCTATATCGTGTTTAAAAGCGATATTCTGGGCGTTGAGCCCAACCAGGATGACCGGAAGTAGGGACATACGGTTTCCGCTACAGCATTCGCGAGAAATGGCCTGAAATAATTCGGACGAGTGATTGTACGGTAGGACTACATTCAGCGGTGGAGGTCTCATACATTGAGTTTGATTTTGGGGTAAGGATAGCACGACTGTCATTTACCTCAAAGGAGGCGACTAAGGGTGTATAGACCCATCAGGCATGGTTGCGCCTTTAAGTGACCTGGCTGTTTTCAGTTGTTCTTCAGTAACGTTGGCTCCTTCCAGGTTGGCTTTGGTTAGGTCGGTTTCACTCAGATCGGCTCCATCCAAGTTGGCTTTAGTTAGGTTAGCTCCACGTAGGTTGGCTCCCCATAGATCGGCTTCACACAGGTTGGCTCCTTTCAGGTTGGCTTCAATCAGGTAGGATGTCACCAATTGGGCCCTGCCCAGGTTGGCTTCACGTAGGTTGGTTAGGTAGAAGTCGGCAAAATTTAGGAAGGCTTCACTCAGGTTGGCTTCACGTAAGTCGGCTCCATTCAGGTCTGCCTCCAACAGATCGGCCCCATGTAGGTCAGCTTTATACAGTTTGACTCCACGTAGGTCAGCTCTATACAGGCTAGCTTTATATAAATCAACAATGCTCTTGTCTTTGTCTATAAGGCCAGACTCGTAAAGGAATTGGAGAACACTTCTTTTGCGCTCATTATTCAGGCGAGGGAGCACCATCAATGTCCGTACACGTGCAATTTTGCGTATTTCTTTCTCTGGGTCTGACTCACGTAAGTTCTCATGAAGTAGGAGTTCTGACATTTTATCGATGTACGCTTGCAAAGCAGCTTCTTGTTGGTTATCAGTAGCAATAGCTTGCTCATTTTTCCGTTCGACACGATTAAACCAAAAAGCAATCAGAGCAAGGGCTACAGGGATAATGAGCAGTTGCAGCCAGTCCCACAGCGTTTTACCTGATTTGTAGGTTCCATTGAACCCTGTCCAATCGAACCTGTATCCTGCGATAATCAATGCAATAGCTACTACCAGGACGCTTGCAACGACCACGACCAGGATAGTTACTCGATGTGTTTTTATTTCCACCCACCATGTGCGAAGCCTTACTATCATCGTCTGCTCTCTCCGTTGCAGTATACTCAGTCAGAGTATAGCAGACAGAGCATGTAGCAAAGCCTACTTCTAGCCCATTTGGGCGGCTTATCTGAGCTTGACTACCAGTTAGTGCGGTTCTACTTGATTGTACCTACCCCATCAAAAAAAGGCTCTCAGCGCGAAATTGAGCATTGAGAGCCTTTACTACAAGAGGATATAAAGTTGGTTATGAAACATCTCGCATGAGTCTTTCTAGAACTATCTCACGTGTACGGAGTGGATCTTGTCCCTCTAGCGATATTGGTGTCTTTCGAGGAACATAGCCCTTGACGCCCAATAGTGATTCGTAATATCCAGTAACGAACATAATTTCATCAGCAATTTCTCCTAAGCGTTCTTTTTTCAAACGCTTCTCCTGCCTTTTTGCAATATTCCATTGCAGCCATACAAAGATAATCCCAACGATAACAGCAATATTCTGAATAATTGTTGTAACGGTTACCAAATTCTGTAGTAGTGGCATTAGTGCTTTCTCCATGTCCTTAAACAAAATACTCCTAAGAAGTATAACGAGCGCTCTATCTTTTTATAAAGTGATGCCCTCCCGGCCAGGGCGTCATTGGCCGGGAGGGCATCATGCCGCGCCTTTGCCATGGCCGCGCGGAATTGCCTGAGTACATGTGTCTACTTATCGGAGCAAGAAATTGAACTTGTGGGCAAATTTCGTGCATACGATCTAGCGTAGGAAGGAGAATCTTGCGCGCAGGCGTTCGGCGCCTTCGTCAGCCTGCCCGGCGAGTTGCCTCAAGTAGCGGTCAGTTGTCGATATATTTGAATGCCGAAGGAGCCGCTTCAGGCTGAGTAGATCCTCACCCAGGGCGTAGCGATGCAGCGCTGAGCTATGCCTGAAACTATGGAGGCTGAGACCGGCGCGATCTTCAATCCCAGCTCGCTGACAAATTTGGCGGAAACGACTATTTATATAATCATCACCTAGGGGCTGGTTTGTGGGGCTGCCATGGCGTCCCTGACCTGGATGGGTGCTAACCCAAATCGGATCATCTGGCTGCATGGTAGCAAGTCTACCCGAGGCCTCCAGGTAGCGAAGAATGGTCGCATAGGCGAACTCGGGCAACTCTTGTGTATCGAGCAAGCGCTTATGCCCTTTACCCCTAAAGGTATACAATCTTCCGCGGCGCTTGTACCCGTTTGAGTCGGTGAGCATGCCCTCGCTGATATCCCCCCACTTCAGATTGACTAGTTCACTACGCCGGCGGGCGCAAGCCAGGAAGGTGACAAAAATGGACTTGTCCCGCAGTGAGATAACGCTCGAATCGGAGATCGCGCCGAAAAACGCTTCTAGCTCCTCCTCGCTCATAGCCCTGTAGTGTTCATCCGGCTTTCCGTAGCTGATTCCCTGCACTGGCGGTATGCCCACAAACAGAAATGTGTCAGTGCCAGGAATGAGCCAGTTAGAGCACCATCTATAGTAACTGATCAAGACGCATAATCTGAGATTGCGCGTCGCCGGCGCGACCGGTTGGCCAGCATTGCGTTTGCTCTCGGATTTCTGAGCCAGGAACGCCAGCACATCGGTGCGCGTGGCCTGCTGTGGTGTACGTGGAACTGCAAAAAAGCGGCGCAGCATCAGGCGGTATGACTCTACAGTGGCATCCGATCCGGAGCGCTCCCACAACTGGCTCAAGAATTGCTCCGTGGCCTCGCGCCATTCGGGCGGGAAGTGGTCAAAGGGTGCAGGAACATCGTTCGCTACACTGGGCCGGAGTTGCCAGTTCGCCAGGATGGCAGGCAGGGGTTTCTGATAGAGTGGCAGGCCCGCGACCTCATAGTTACTGGCGAAGCGATAGAAATCGGCGAGAATGCCCACACGACGCCGATAGGTACTAGCTGAAACGTCCTGGCCGCGATTTTGTGGCGCGTGTGAGCCAGAGCGCGAAAAGGTCTGGATCTCGGCATCGGTCACCGCATCTGGTGAAGTGTTACCGAGATCATGTAGAAAGGTGTAGAGGATCGAGTGATAGGTAATGCGGCTGGTCGCAGACCGGTTCGACAGCAAGAACGCATCGAGGCAGTCCTGCCAGGAATGATCAAGCATAGAAGTTCCTCCTTGCAATGTTATTATAAACAGACTTCTTATTGGTTCACACGAAAACGGTCAAGCGGCATCCTGCGCCCCTGGTAGGCATGCGTGCCTAGCGGCCAGTGCCCTTGACGCATGGAGACCAGGAGGTCTACCGGCTCGCCGCGACAAATGGGGCAGAGGCGCGGGCTTTCGTGCCGGTGCTTCAACCTGCGTTCCAGGGACAGGGAGGCGATTCGCGAATCACATTCCCACAACCGCGCCAGCTCCCAGGAGATACCGGCATCGCTCACGACCTCCATCAATCTTGCGCCATTGCCTGCGCGATGCAGCGCCAGGCGCGTGTCAAGATGGGAGGATGAGCCGAGATAGTGCCCGGCATGATGAAGCTTTGTATGGAAGTGAATCAGGTAGACGAAATGGTGTGTTGCTGGAAAATGGCGAACGGTGAGCCCGCGCCATTCCAAAATGATAGAATCAGATTCGGTGTTCATGGTCTACTCCGTGTGCACCAGCCGGTCTGGTAGGGCCTCGGAAACTCATACCAGACCTGGCCACAATTGCGACTACCACCAGCTCCCGTCGCTGCATTGCGTTGTCGCGTTGCGCTCCTGTGGCTCGCACCAGGCGCAGCGGCAAACGGGCGGATGCGTGCCCGTTTGCTCCAGTTCGTCGTAGTCAATCGGGACCGGCTCGACGTCTGTCTGGCATGGGCAAGTAGGGTCATCGCAATACGGGTGTGAATCAGTGTGGATGATTGGGTCTTCCATCGGGATTGCGATTGGTTGGGGTCCAGCGATCGCATGCATGAGGTAATCATGCATCAGTTTACGGGGGTCGTTCGCCATAGTGTATAATCCTCCTTAGATGTGATTGGCCTGCGGGTGGCTTTTCGTGATTGCCTACCCGCAGGCCTCTTCTTGCTACTCGTACAGGGAAAATTCCTGCACGTACGCTTCCCTGCTCAACTTGCGGTCCTCGCGGGCCTGCAACTCCGCAACTACTCTCGGCGTTTCTCCACCCATCGCCAGCGCGATCGTGGCGCGCCTGATCTTCAATACTTCCTGGACGGCGGCCAGGTGGCAGCAGGGGCGACCGTGCGCGCCCGCTGGGCAATTGCACTGCCACATCGAGCGCGCATTTGACCAGCGTTGCTGGTACCAGGTGTTGGGTGCCGTGTTGGATTGACAAACATAGTAGGTCTCATGCGAGATCTTGTCTGTTCCCCTCGCGATCGCAGGGGCGGTGATGGTCGTGATTGCCTTGGTCATTTCTGTCTCCTTAGAACATTTGTACTTGTCGCGCCGCTTGTAGAGCGGGTTCGTGAACTTCTCACACTTCTAGTATACCATGCATTATACTGAAATACAAGTGTTTTGAGGCTGTTTCTATGAAAAACTATGAAATATTGCGTATCTCACATGACTATGGTAAGATATGGATATCGACAGGCTATTATTGGCAACGAAAGGACATAATGAGATGCCTGAAAAATTGTTAAGCATCAAGCAGGTAGCGGACTACCTGGGCGTTACGACGCGCACGGTACAGGCGTATGCAAATGAGCAGGACCCCGAGCTACGGTTAAACGGTGTGCTGCTGGGTAACCGTTGGAGATTTTCAGAACAGGACGTGAGAGAGTTTATCGAGCGGCGGCGCAAGTTGAGCGGGCAAAAGAAAACAGAAGACAAAGATGCGGCTTAGCCCGTGGGCACTGGCAGCCCGCCTGGAAACGTCGCCACCAGTGCCCAACGGACCCACGCTCATTATACCAGCACTAGCCAGGAACATTGGTTCAATGCGCCATTTTTCACACAATGTTCACACGATTTCCTTGACCAGGCAGGCAGGAAAGCGTAGAATGCAGGCAGGAACCTCGGGCGCCCGAAAGGGGGAACCGGCAAAGGTCGTACCAGCTCGCAAGAAGTTAATTCAAGCGTGAGCGAAGAAATAGAGAATTGGAGCGTACCGCTTCTCTCTATCTCTTTGCTCACGCTTTTTTGTTGCGTTAAGTGCACGATGTGGTTATCATAGTGAAATAATTTACGAAAGAGGGACGCACAGCGTTTCGCCAAAATAAGCGAAACGCCAGCTGGACAAGAGCTGGCGTCTCAAGGAGGAATATCGTGAATGTAACCGCTGTTACATTTTTTGGAAGTTATACAGGTATACTACACCATGCTTCCAAAAACATCAATACCTCCGTGGGGAGTGTACCTGTCGCTTGGGTGAAAGTCAACCTCCTGCTGAAGGAGGTGAGGCGATGACGCAGACAGCCTCTCACAGCGCAGCCTACTACGAAAAAGTCATCGAAGCGCAGAAGCGCATCATCAACACGCAACGAGCTGAACTCGCCTGGTTCACCAACAGCGCGTTGCCCATTGCAGCGCGGTATGCTGGCTATGCCACTGAGAAGTTCACCCAGGACCACAAACCAGGCGAGGATGGCCGCTATAAGGCGTATCTGCCGGACATGGCAGATGAAAGCGGCGTCTCAGCGTCTACCATTTCACGCGGTATCCAGACGCTTGCCGCTGCGACAGAGGCCCTCGACAAGTACACGCTGGATGAATGGGATGAGGACGGCAACAAGCACAGCACGCTCTACATTCAACCGACTGACCTGTTTTCCCGCCCATCTGAGATCAGGCCCACAAAAGACCTTCCCCAACACGGTGGAAAGCGCGTCAAGATTTGCACGTGTGGCAGCGAGAACATCGTCGAGAAGAAACTATGGGTGTGTGCTGATTGCGGAACAGTCTATAAGGACTTTAAGCCGCGCCCGGTGAATACCCCGTTGCAAGATGAAATGGGTGAATCCGAATCGAGTGAAGAGCAGGCCATCGATCCGGAGGCGTTGCAAGTTGCAATCCTTACGTCTGTAGACACAGGCATTTCATCTTGCAACGGCTTGCTTGCTCACCAGGAATTGCAGGCGCTTGCTCAATGGGTTGTCGTGCGCGATAAAAAACCCTACGATGCAAAACTGACCGAGGCCCGCGCAAAATATGCATGCGACTATACCGACCCTGCCTGCTGGGCAACGTATGACCAATGCCTCGCAAAATTGCAGGAGTCGCAATCCTGGACCCTTCCTTATACGCACGTCGGCTTCTGTTTCAAAAAAGGTGGCGGCCTGGTCGGGATCGACCGAGATAACAGTCTCGCGCCGCTTATCGATTCGTACGGTGAAACATCCACGCGCGGCGCGGGCAACCATCAATTTGCGCATGGCGAGCTGCCCCGCAATATCAAACGGAGCGACCTGGGCATAGAACTGTATGATCATGACCGCTTTTTCGTCTGGACCGGGAACCACCTGGCAGGGACGCCATTGCAGATACAGGACAGGCAAGAGCAAATCAACGCCTTGTTTGCGGAGATTGCGCCCCCAGTTCGCGAGGATATCCCACGGCCGCAATTCACCTGCTCTCGATCTGATGAGGAGATTCTCGACAAGGCCAGGAACGCCAAAAACGGCGCAAAGTTTAGAGCTTTGTATGATGATGGCAACACCGCCGGCTACGCTTCGCAAAGTGAGGCAGACCAGGCGCTGTGCGAGTTGCTTCTCTATTGGGCGGACGCCGATGTGTCCACGGTCGAGCGGCTGTTCGAACACTCTGGCCTTAATCGCGAGAAATGGGAGCGTGCAGATTACCGGGAGCGAACCATCAATCGTGCGCTTGGGCTTTCGCGCCGAAAGTGGGTGGCCGCGTGACACTGGACCTGGAGGAATTGCTTCGTCAGGTTCGCGCGTACGATATGCTTGTGATAAGCCCTACGGAAGTATGGCCGTCGCCGTGGGTGACCGGTGAAATACAAACGGCTCTGGTGGAGCATCAAGACAACGTGGCGCGGCATCTGGAATGGGGCGATGCCCGATTGTGCGTCGACCCGGGCCTCCATCGTGACAAACATCACGGATGGATCTATCTTGGCCGCGGCCGGTGGACCTGCAAGCTGTGTGTGCAGCTGGACCGCTCGATATCCGCTTGAGCGGATGTCAGTGATATTATTATAAGGAACGGAACGGTGAAAGGCAGGAGCATGATAGAACAGGACGCGCGTTTACTCGAAGCGTTTGCCCAGCTTGAACTCGGCTACGATCGGGCACAGGTGCACCAGATTGGTAACGGTGAGTGGGTGGTGATCCTGGTCCCGGCCATCGGTCGGGAGGACGTGTATTACTGTTGGGACGCATCGGACTGGCGGGCCTACATGCGGGCCAACCCGCGTAAGGACCCCGAGGAGGCGAAGGTGAAGAAGCAGCGCGGGCGGTCACCGCGGGCGGAAGAAGAAAGCTATCAAACGGCCATAGATTACACCACGCCGCACGAGGTGTTGCTGGCGGCGCTGTGAGAGGAAGGCGAACATGAGAGCAACTATAGAAGAAAAGCGACTGGCCAAGCAAGCCGAAAAGCAGGCTGCCCTTGAGCGGATTGACGCGTTGCAGCAGCAGTTCGTTGAGTTGCTCTTAACAGGCAAGTCGATTGCGGAGGCAGCCAGGCGATTGCGGATAGGGCGGCGAACTGCTACCTATTGGATGCAAGAGGACTCACTCGTGCGCTATGCCTACGAGCATGAGCGGCAGAAGGCGGCTACCGAGTTTAGAGAACGCATTACAAAATTGCATGACCTGGTGCTGTCTGCGCTTGAGGATGCGCTCTCATCTGAGACAGACCCCGACGTGCGTATCTCCGTTGCCAAGTTCATCTATAGCAGCAACCTGGCCCAGTATGGCACGCTTGCGCCGCTGCCTGATGCTGAGCGCCTGGTCAATGATGTGCTGACGGAAGCCCAAAACGTAGCCGTGTTCGGTCTGAATGACCCCGGCCGCATTGAGCTCGTCGAGGATGAGTAGTGCGCGTTTTTGCGCAGAATTGCGCATATGTTGGGCCAGACAGAAAGGATGAGTCTATGGCAACACTGAGCGAGCTGCTTCCCTATCTTGAAAAGCAGTACGTCATTCAAAATGTCCGGGGCGAGTCATTTCGCATGGTTGATTCCTGGGTTGAGTGGCGCCATCTCACCTGGTCCGGTCGCCATGAGGTAGAAAAATGTAGCCTGGCCCAGGTGTCCGGCATCAAAGATCTGTGGGACTACGGCGTCGTGTTTTGCGACCAGGGCGGCAAGAATCCCTTTATTGAGACGGAAATAGCCAGGATCGACGAATTGATTGCGCGTGGGACGCCTGGCATCGGCTACATACAAAAGGAGGAACGATGAACATAGAAGCCTTACGCGAACGAGCAGCGGCGATGACGGAAGCCCAGCTTGTTTGGTGGCTGTGGGTCTTCGAGCACATGGCACAGATAGAAGCGCGACTTGACGATCTGGAAGCAGGTGTGATGCGTGGTCGGCGTCCGTCTGATGGGGCTGTGGCTGATATCCAGGAGATGCTACGCAGCGAGTTGCGGGCCCGCATTCTCACGAAAAGTGGGAGGCAGCCGTGATGGACACAGCCGGCGAACGAGCGGCCTTTCGTAAACGGCTCGTGGATCTAGACAATGTGGAGCTGACCCAATGGGCGTATCTTGTCGGGTTGGCCCAGCGCATTGACACCGAGCTTCTCGCCTACCACGCGCTGTTCGGGGCGCCGGCCAGCGAACTCGACCCACCGCCGTCCACCGAACTGGCCGGCATTCAGCTTCTAATAACCCAAGAGATCAAGCGCCGCAACGCTGCTAAAGCAAAGTTACATACACTACACACAGAAGGAGAAGAGAACCATGCCAACACGAACGGCAGCCATTGAATTTAAGGACATCCCGGCCAGCGAGATGCGCGCGACGAACGATCGTCAGGGCATTATAGAGGGCCTGGTATCCAAAACTGGGAACATCGATCTACAGGACGATCGCGTGTTGCCCGGTGCCTGGCGCGACACCATCAAATCGGCGTATCAACGAAAAGCGAGCGGTGATCCGTACCTGGTCCCGTTTTTGTGGAGCCATAATTTTGACGCTCTGCCGCCGGGGGGCGTGTTTTACCTGGATGAAACGAAGCAGGGGCTGTTCGCAAAAGTGCAGCTCAATCGTGAAATTCAGAGCGGCGCGGAGTTATATGCCAGCTATAAGGCCGGCACAGTGTCCAAACAAAGTATAGGGTACCGCACAGTAACCAGCGACTACGAGAAAATTGAGGGCAAAACAGTGCGCAACTTGCGCGCTTGCGAGCTGCTCGAATGCAGCGCCGTGCTCTTCCCGGCCAACCCAATGGCCGTAGTTACGGCAGTAAAAGGAGGGAGTTCCATGTTCGCACGAACAAAAGATTTCAACTCGAACTACCAGGCCCAGCAATTGGACGACTGGCAGTATGACGATTGGAGCGGCATAAGCAGTGCGCTCCAGCAAAGCATTATGGAATTGTTCGCACCAGGACGCGCACCGCTCGCTGACTTTGAGCGTGATGTGCTCCCTGGCCTGCTTGCCGCCTTACGACAGTACATCCAAGATGGTATTAATCTGGGCTTTTCGACGGCGCCAGCCTCCGCGCAAGAGGTCTACGCGATGTCCATGTCCGGCGCCGGCTCCGAGAGCAAGGCGGGCTACTTGAACGCTTCAGATCATGCTGCCATCAAGGAATCGAGCAGCATGATTATGAAGCATGCCAAAATCATCGCGAGCGCATCGGCACGAGTTGAAAACGCGAACGCCCGCGCGAGGGCAAATGCCTTGCAAGGGTATCAAGTTTACTCCGACCAGGCTTCAGCGCCGTCGTACTTCGAGCAGAAAGAAGCCGAAGAGGACATCCGGCTGCAGCTCTCGTTGATCAACACCCGGCTGCAAGTCGATGCGGCGCTGCGCGAAGGCAAGGAGGCGCTTATAGAAAGCACGCCTTCGCCGACAGCCGGCGTTGAAAGGGCGATTGCGGCACTTGCCGCTCGCTGGAAGCAGCAGGGGAGCTGAGGTAGTAGAGCATGAGTGAGGGCCCTTTTGTGAAACTCAGCACAGCCACGCCGCGCACAACACAAGCGTTTGTCCCTGAGCATCTCAGCGCACAATGGCTGGCCCGGCTCGATAAGGAAGTTGGGGAGCTGGTGGCAAAGACGGGTGGGTACTTTGATCTCACCTTGATTTTCCGCGGCCAGGCGCGGCCAATCACGAAGGTGTCATATGAGGTGAGGGAAGCCCGATCAACGGTTGTTGATTAATAGAGCGCCGGCGCGCTGAGCCGGCAAACCAATAAGGCACTATCAGTAACGTTATAAGCCGATTTACGGGTGCTTTCAGATCTCTTCATGAGGTCTGGAAGTGCCCTTTTTTATTGGTGAACGAGGGAGGGAGCAATGAACAAGAACAAGCCGGCTGTTGTCCAACAGCACACCAGGTATGTGTACACGCTGCCTGCTGACCGCATCAGAGTGCAGGGGCTTGGCATGGCGATGGGCTGCATGGCTGCACTGCGCGATTATCCGCAGGTGCTCACTAATCGTGACGCGATTGAGGCGCAGGCGAGAACCGGGTGCTTATCACTCAACGTGTTCTTCGCCTCGCCTGGCTGGCAGTTGACGAACGAGTTCGGTCAGTTCTGTGAATTGCTCAGCGAGCAGTACGTCCGGGGATATGAGAAAGATGGTCATGTCTATCTGCTCTGTGAGGCAGACTACCGCGAGAACAAACAAGAGACGGACCGCATCGGCTGGGCTGTCGTGGCGGCCCTACTCGTTGACGAGTGCATTCGACAATTGGAGGAAACATCATGAGCGTGATGATGGGTGACATTCTTGTCAAATATCGCGCCGACATCTCCAATTTGTCCAGTGGGGTCAAATCGGTCAAGTCCGAGATGTCCTCGGTGACGTCAACCGCGAAAACGTCTGGTGAGAGCATCTCGGGCAGCCTGAAAAAGGCCGGCGCGGGTGCTGAGGAGGCGTCTGGTGGCTTTAAGCATATGCTTGCAAGTGCGGCAGGCTTTGCTGCTGGTTTTTCTGTCGTCGAGCTTGCCGGCAAAGCGCTTGATTTTCTCAAGGACCAGGTGGCCGAAGTCATCAAGGTCACAGAGGCGCATCAACTGGTCGCAGCGCAGACGAACCAGGTGCTCAAATCAACCCATGACGTTTCGGGAGAGACAGCCGGCTCACTCAACGAGCTTGCCGACGCATTTTCCACAACGACCATGTTTTCTCACGATACCGTGCAGAGCGGTGAGAACCTGCTACTGACCTTCACCAACATTGGCAAGAATATCTTCCCGCAGGCCACACAATCCATTCTTGATCTCTCCCAGGGCATGCACCAGGACCTGCAAACAAGTGCCATCCAGGTGGGCAAGGCATTGAACGATCCCATTGCAGGATTGACCAATCTTTCACGCATCGGGGTAACGTTCAGTGCGTCGCAAAAAGAGATGATCAAGAACTTCATGGCATCGGGCCAGCAGGGCAAGGCACAGGCCGTGATCTTGGCAGAACTCAATAAGGAGTTTGGGGGAAGTGCCGCCGCTGCCGGTAAAACGTTCCCCGGCGCGTTGCAGATCCTCAAAAACACGTTTGAGGATTTACGGATCAAGATTGGGACAGCCGTCATGCCCATCCTGACGCAATTCATGCAGTGGTTCAGCAAAAATGGTATGCCGGCGATATCCTCGTTCGCTAGTTTTCTCACCGGCACCCTCATTCCTGGCTTCCTGAAGATCGTCTCAACGGGCGTGGCCGTGGTCCAGTTCTTCCAGAATCTCGTCACCTGGTTTAAGCAGGGATCGGCGCCTGCCATTGCGCTAGGGGCTGCGCTTGCTGCTGTCGCTGCTGGTCTTCTGGCGATGAAGATCGGGCAATTTATTGCCTCGTTGCCGGCGCTCATCCTCCGGCTCGGGGTGTGGGCCGCCGGTCAATGGGCGGTTGCCGCCGCTACCATCGCGACCGCTTTACCCTATATCGCGGTGGCCGCGATCATAGCTGTGGTCGTGATTGGTATCATTCTGGCAATCCAGCATTGGGGGCAAATCACGAAGTGGTTGGGCGATGTGTGGGCCACGGTCTCAGGCTGGATAGGAGCCCGCTTCTCCTGGCTTGGCGGGGTTGCGCACGTAGTAACGTCAGCGATAGGCTCTGCATTCAGCTGGCTTGGCGGGGTAGCGCACGCGGTAGGGGCAGCTATAGGAGCCGTGTTTGATTGGATCGGCACCCGGATTGCCATCTGGCTGTCGGCCTGGCGGCTGGTGTTTTCGCTCGCAGGCGCTGCATTTTCTCAATTTGGCTCATTCATTCAAAGCATCATCTCAGCTATAGGCGGCGCATTTTCCGGGCTAGGCTCGCTCATATCCGGGGTGTGGAATGGCATCGTCGGGGATATCAGGCAGGCCATCAACTGGATCATCGGCATGATCAACGGCTTCATCGGCGGTATCGACAGTATTGGCATTGATCTCGGGCCAATCCACATTCACCCGAATATTCCACAAATCCCGTATCTGGCATCGGGCGGCTATATTCAGTCAACCGGCATTGCAGTGGTACACGCAGGCGAGAGCGTGATCCCGGCACACGCAAGCGCAGGCGGCTATGGTGAGCATGTCACCATTATAGAAATCGATAGTGTGGTGATGGCACGGGTAGTGAACAAGGGGACGGACCGCCTTGTTCGCTTAAAACTTGGAGCTGGCGGGAGAGCGCCTTAGCTCTCCCTCTTTCCCTTCTGATGCTTCTGAAAGTCCAGCACTTTAGTAGGGGTGTCCAGTTCCTTTGGTAGTTCGAGTGTCCCCTCGATCATCGTATCACGAGCATCAGCGCACGGATCACACCGGTAATAGGTCTCTTCATCTTCTTCTATCTTTCGATAGGACTGCCAGTGCTCCGAAGGCACCATGCACACCTGTGCGTCACCTCTGTTGAGCAACAAATAAATCTCGAGTGGATGAGTGTTGACCACCTGGAAAAGCTCAAACAGCTTTCCTTTGTCTGATCTGTGCCCCACATAGAGTTCTACTTGTAGCCTGGTGATTGTCTCGTCCGTAAAGGTCGGATCCATCATTCGTTGCTTCACCTCTTCAGGATCCGGATATCGACGAATCCACAAATCAACCTCGCCTGATCGTACCAGTTCGAGAAATTGTTCTAACGTCATGTGCAATTTCCTTTCAAAATGCCTACCCCTGGCGGTCCCCGCCCCAACAGCGCTACGAAGAGGGAGCGGCGTATATCGCAGCGCTGAGGGGCAAGGCTAGCCCTGACCGCGTTAGCGGTAGCTGCCGTAAAGGCAGCGTTGGGCGTAGCTACTGGCGCTCATTTGGGCAGCAAGGAGTAGACTTTTCGCGTACTAGAATGTATACTTGAAGAGTAAATTTATCGTGGCCTGGGACAAGACTATATCAGGGTATTTTGCAGAGGGCGTTACGCTCGCATCAAGCCCGGGGGGCCCGGAGGGGGCCACGATGAATTCATCGCGCACTGGACTCATTAGCATGCTTCTACTCCTTGCTGCCCAAACGAGCGCCACTTGCCCCTCAGCGCTTCGATGAGCGCTACCCCTTCTTCGTAGCGCTGTTGGGGCGTGCGCCACTCGACTTTACCACCGCGGGATACTATCCCTCGCCAGAACACGTTTTTTACTATGCCCAGGTAACGATCCATTTCGGAGGCAAACAGGAGTGCACTACTAGCATCCTCCATGTAGAAGTAATGACCTTGAGTGACATACCACTGACGTATGTCTTCTTGAGAGGTGACGACGAGGTTGTGCAATTGCTCATCAAGGTCGTACCCGGTCATCCCAAAGGGA
>Ga0070708_100002333_pt1 | contig 14687 bp, 13 predicted proteins | sample KBSK5503metaG_FD_65469 | JGI IMG/M metagenome (GOLD analysis project Ga0070708, IMG submission 65469) | Corn, switchgrass and miscanthus rhizosphere microbial communities from Kellogg Biological Station, Michigan, USA - KBS K5-50-3 metaG | ecosystem: Host-associated > Plants > Roots >...
AGAAGATGGGAATGAAAACAAACGCCGAACTTACTCACTACGCCATCCAAAATAAGTTGGTGGACTAAGACGGAGAAAAATTGATATCCTTCTAATTCAGCCGGAATACCCGCCCCAAAACCTCTCCTTTTGCCCTACACGCAAATTTGTAGCGCAAAGATTGACTAAGCTGTAAATCAATTCAGGACAGAAGAATCATGATTACAGCGATACTCGTCTCCTCTCCGGGCTTGTATTCTCATTACGAGTCAAAAAATTCCGCGAGCTCCAAGCAATTACCGACTCAGTCCCGACTGCTGAATCCGCTTCGTTGACCCGCGAAATAGGATGCTTCAATTCCCGAGCGAGGACCATAGCCAAAGGAAAATTTGGAATGCAGGAAATTCGCGTCTTGGTGGCAGATGACCGCGCTCTGATACGAGGTGGAATTCGCGGACAACTCGAAAAGCTTCCGGAATTGCAAGTTGTCGCCGAAGCTCGCGATGGCCCCCAAGCGTTGCGTTTAATCATGCAGCATCAACCCGACGTGGCGTTGATTGAGAGCGCCATGTGTAAGTTGAACGGCTTCGAGGTGACTGACCGCGTGAGAAAGGAATGTCCCACCGTGCACGTCATCGTGCTTTCAACGAACGCCGATGAGGAACGCCTGATGAACGCACTGAGCTGTGGCGCGGCCGGCTGTTTGACTATGGCTACCTCTGCCGCCGAACTGGAGATGGCGATCAAAACCATCGCGAACGGTAAGACGCATATCTGTTCCTCGGCGAGAAAACCCTTACTGGACTTTGTTCAGTTCAGGGCTGCCAATGAAACCTTCGCACGATTGACGCCACGACAGCGCGAAGTCTTGAAGTTAATTGCAGACGGTAATTCGACAAAACAAATTGCCTTAGTCCTTAACATCAGCGTCAAGACGGTTGAGACGCATCGGATGTTATTGACAGACCGCTTGGATATTCACAACACAGCGGGATTGGTGCGTTATGCGATCAAAGCTGGGCTCATAGGACTGGGGGATTAACACACTTCGGCCATCGGACGGAGGGCACAAATCTCAAAGAGCGTTACAGACTTAAGTAATGGTGCTGGAGATGTGCCGCGCGAGAGTCGGGCAAGACTGGCGGGGATCGTCGATTCGGCGATGACGCCATCATCGCCGACTGAAGGATGCTATCGGACAATGACTCGATCGCTTTATTCCTGGACGCTTTCTGCCGTGAGGCCAAAGGCATGACGAAGCACAAGCAGACGCAAGAAGGGCTGCTGACTTCGGAAATCCGTTAGCGGCGGGTTTTCGAGGCCGCACGAGACGGGATACTTGTGAAGCGCTACATCTTCATGTCCTTCATGCCCGCCATCCTTCTTCTTGCCCGCTTTGCCTCTGCAATGCATGTTCGACATCATCCCGAGGTGCCTAATCAGTGCGTTCGCATGAGTTCTAATTTGTGCGGAGTCCGGCTTTTCATCTTGGACGTCGGTCTCAAGCGCGCTGACCTGATCCTTTAGCATCGCTCGGTCCTTATCCATTTTCTGCATCATCGTCTGCATCTGCGACTGCATCTCTGAATTCATCGACTGCATGTGTTTTTGATGCAGGGCCTCCATTGCATCGAGATTATGTCTCAGTTCAGCGACGGTCGCGCGGCGTCGACGTCAAAACCCTGGGCTTTCATCGCCTGTTCACGAAGTGCAGAGGCGAACGCTAACATACTTTTCATGTAGGCCATCATCAGCTTGTGATGTGGTGACCGCATCATGCTCGCCATGTCCATCTTCATATCCGACATGCCCGCTTTCTTCTGACCACCCTGCCTGTGCTTGTGCTGCTTTGAGAAATGAATGTTGGGTGATATCTCGCATTTCGCTTCGCCGCGTCCGGGAATATTGCGCAGAGTTCTCGGCGAGGTAAGGCGCGCGCGACCGCGATCTCTAATGGAGTCTGAAAATCCGCCTGAAAAATTTACGATGGTACGGGTGGTCTTGAAGTTGCGTTGCTGCCTAGTCCAAGGATTGATATGGGCGAGCATAGCGTAGAGCAGCAAGTTGACGAACGAAAAGCTCAGGCCTTTATGAAGGCCCTGCTGGAAGACCTTCGCGCACTTGCCTTCATGCTCGAGAATGGTCGCGTTGAGAGTGGCGTAAGGCGAATCGGAGCGGAGCAGGAAATGTTCCTGATTGATCGCGACTTTCGCCCAGCACCTCTTTCGGTGGAAGTGTTGAAACAGGCGAATGACGCTCGGCTCACAACTGAGATAGCCCGATTCAACCTCGAGGCCAATCTTACGCCGCTTACCTTATCCGGAAGTTGCTTCAGTCAAATGGAACAAGAGCTTCAGGAATTGATTACCCTCGCGCGCAAGAGCGCCGCAGGTGTTGGCGCGGACCTTTTGCTTTCGGGCATCTTGCCAACGCTTCAGAAGTCGGATTTGACGCTTGAGAATCTGACGCCCGTCGCACGCTATCGCGAGTTAGATCGCGGCGTAATTCGCTTGCGCGGGGGACCGTTTTCCATCCATATCAAGGGACTGGATGAGCTTCAAATTACGCACGACAACATCATGATGGAGTCGTGCAACACAAGCTTCCAAGTGCACTTTCAGACCAGCCCGGCCGAGTTCGTCGCACATTACAATTTGGCCCAAGCGATAACTGCTCCGGTGCTGGCCGCCGCCGTCAACTCGCCGCTCTTGTTTGGTCACCGCCTCTGGCAGGAAACACGCGTGGCGTTGTTTCAGCATTCAACTGATGCGCGGTCTCGACCGCAGCTCGCCCGTAGTCAACCCACCCGAGTCAGTTTCGGCGAAGGTTGGCTGGAACATTCGGTCATTGCACTCTTTCACGATCAGATTTCTCGCTACCGCCCGATCATGATTACGCAAGCGGACGAAGATCCCTTTCAGGTATTAGCACGAGGAGAAACTCCGCTGTTGTCGGCGTTGCGTATGCACAACGGCACGGTCTGGCGCTGGAACCGTGCGTGTTATGGCGTTGCGGACGGTGTTGCTCACCTGCGTATCGAGAACCGCGCGCTGCCATCCGGTCCCACCGTTGTCGATGAGATCGCTAACGCAGCATTTTTTGCGGGGCTGATGCTCTCACTGCCGCAGGAGTACGGAGACGTTGCCAACCGAATGACCTTTGACGATGCTAAGACAAATTTCTTCGCGGCGGCGCGACACGGTCTGAATGCTCAATTCAACTGGATCGATGATCGCAGCTATTCAGCGTCTTCGTTGATTTTGGATCACCTCCTTCCGCTGGCGCGGCAAGGCTTGCAAGGTGCCGGTGTCGATTCGTCAGATATCAACAAGTACCTCGCTGTAATAGATGAACGAGTGCAGAGTGGAAGAACCGGCGCGCAGTGGATGCTGAAGTTTGCTGCAGCCGCAGGTTCCGGAAGCAAAGACATGCGTTATCGAACTCTGACTTCGACGATGCTGCAGCAACAAAAGGAGGGTAAGCCCGTGCACACATGGCCGATTAGTGAAGCGAGCGAAGACGCAGATTGGAGTCAGAGCTATCAAACAGTGGGACAGTTCATGGCAACCGATCTTTTCACGTTGCGCCCTGATGATTTGGTTGATCTCGCCGCGAGTGTGATGGACTGGCGGCACATCCGCCACGTTCCTGTCGAAGACGAGGAAGGGAGGCTCGTCGGTCTAGTCACTCACCGAGCCTTGTTGCGTTTGCTGAGCCGTCGAACACAGGCGGAGTCCGCCAATCCATTGACCGTGCGCGAAATCATGAAGACCGATCCGGTAACAGTCTCCTCAACCACTCCAACTCTGGAAGCGATGGAATTAATGCGGAGTAACAGAGTTGGCTGCCTTCCCATCGTGGATGATGGCCAACTTGTCGGAATCGTTACGTCGTACGATTTCCTCGATGCTTCAGCCCGGCTCTTCAAGGATCAATTAACTTCGACGGCCTCCGGGGCAGCTCGCGGCAAAGCTCATAGCGCCGGAGTTGGGAAATCAACTGCCGCTTAAGCTTCTTCTGCGCAGTTTCGCGCAAGACCGTGAGCAAGTTCCCACAGAATTAGCCTATGTCATCCCGTACTTTCAAGCAAATTTACCATTCAGGTTTCGGCACATCGGTTGCTCTCTAGGAGATACGGGAGTTGGATTAGAGGCGAACCAAAGGCAGCGGCTGGCTGCTCGAGGTTCAGATTGAGAAGAACTGGAGGTTTGATTGCCATGGCAAAAGACGGTCGCGATATTCTCGAAGTTCTCCAAGGGGAACTCGACTTCATTGAGAAGGGAGGATATGGCCGATCGGTTCGCACGCCGTGGTTGCCAAAATCCATCTTCCAGGACTCTCTCAGTTGTCTCAATTACGGCTATCCGTACCGGGCTCACCCGTGCAGCGAATGCCACTTGCTCGATTTCGTTCCTCCGGAAAACCGGTCGCAGATGGTGCCCTGTCACTACATTCCCCTGGATAGAGCGGGAGACACCATTGAAGAGTTGGAGTCCGAAGGCCTCGAATATCGAATGCAAAACTTGGTAAGGAATTGGCTACGCACCCAAATCAATCGAATCGGAGCCGAACGCGCTAAGAGGTTCTGTCAGAACGTCGATTGATCGCTCTCTCGGGTGGGCGCGGATCACTATCTGATCGATTTGAGGCCGCAGGCGATGCGCTTAGAGAGAACGCCTGCGGCCAATCTTATATTTTGAGGATCACACGGTAATGAACAACCGCACCGTTACAATCGACGGCAATGAAGCAGCCGCATACGTCGCTTACAAGACCAATGAAGTGATAGCAATCTATCCCATCACGCCATCGTCATCGATGGGTGAATCGGCGGATGCCTGGGCTGCAAAGAATGAAAAGAACATTTGGGGCATGACGCCGTTGGTGCGTGAGATGCAATCCGAAGGCGGAGCGGCTGGCGCGGTCCATGGCACGCTGCAAACGGGCTCGCTGACAACCACCTTCACTTCGAGCCAAGGCCTCCTCCTGATGATCCCCAACATGTTCAAGATTGCGGGTGAGCAGACCAGCACCGTGTTTCACATCGCCGCGCGATCGGTGGCAACGCATGCGCTGTCCATCTTTGGCGATCACAGCGACGTGATGGCAACGCGCTCGACCGGCTGGGCAATGTTGTTCGCCAACTCTGTCCAGGAAGTGATGGACTTTGCTCTGATTGCTCAAGCCGCCACGTTGCGTTCGCGCGTTCCTTTCCTGCACGTCTTTGACGGCTTCCGCACTTCGCACGAAGTGTTGAAGATTGAAAAGCTTTCCGAAGAGACCATCCGCGCGATGGTTGACGAGCAGTTGGTCCGGGCGCATCGCGCACGCTCACTCTCGCCTGATCATCCGGTCATGCGCGGCTCAGCACAGAACCCGGATGTGTTCTTTCAGTCGCGCGAGCGCTCGAATTCTCTGTACCTCGAAACACCGGCGATGGTCGAAGAAGAGATGAAACGATTCGCTTCGCTCACCGGCAGGCATTATCGACTCTTCGATTATGTCGGCGCGCCTGATGCCGAACGAGTGATCGTCATGATGGGCTCGGGTTGCGAGACGGCCGAGGAAACTGTGACAGCGCTTCGCGATAAGGATGAAAAGGTTGGTCTGTTGAAAGTGCGTCTATACCGCCCACTCTCGGTTGAGGGTTTGGTAGCAGCTCTGCCGCGCTCGGTGACGGCAATCGCGGTGCTTGACCGAACGAAAGAACCGGGCAGTGCCGGTGAGCCGCTCTATCAGGATGTGATTACCGCGATCGCTGAGGAGGCGGACAATTGCACTGCCGACTTTGCCTTGAGACCGCGCGTTATCGGCGGTCGCTATGGCCTCGCCTCGAAAGAATTCACGCCTGCAATGGTCAAAGCAGTCTTTGACGAGTTGGATGAAGAAAAGCCAAAGAACCATTTCAGTGTCGGCATCGTCGATGATGTGACGTTTACTTCGCTTCCGGTCGATTCAAACTTCGATACCGAACCGGACGATCAGGTACGCGCAATGTTTTGGGGCCTCGGTGCGGATGGCACAGTCAGCGCGAACAAGAATTCGATCAAAATCATCGGCGAGGAGACCCCTAACTATGCGCAGGGATATTTCGTTTACGACTCAAAGAAATCAGGCGCGATGACCGTTTCACACCTGCGTTTTGGAGCGCAGCCGATCAAGAGTACATACCTGATTCAGCGGGCGAACTTCATCGCGGTTCATCAGTTCAATTTCCTCGAGCGCTACCCAGTACTCGATGCAGCAGTTGAAGGCGCAACGTTGCTCGTTAACAGTCCGTATGAGGCTGGCGAAGTCTGGGGGAACCTGCCGCGAGCGATTCAGCAAACAATCATCGATAAACAGATCAAGCTCTTTTCGATCAATGCGAACGCTGTTGCCAAAGAAACACAAATGGGCAATCGCATCAATACGATCATGCAGACTTGCTTCTTTGCGATTAGCGGCGTGCTGCCGCGCGAAGAAGCTATTGCGAAGATCAAAGAATCAGTACGTAAGACCTACGGCAAGCGCGGCGAGCCGGTTGTGCGACAGAACTTCGCGGCGGTGGACGCGGCCTTGGAGCATCTGCACGAGATCTCAATTCCCGCGCAAGCCGCGAACGTGATCGAAGCCGCGCACGCAATTGCCGACGACGCGCCTGAGTTTGTCACGCGCGTGACCGCCGAGATCATGGCTGGTCGTGGCGATGAGTTGCCGGTAAGCGCGTTTCCAATCGACGGCACCTATCCGGTCGGCACCGCGCAATGGGAGAAGCGCAATATCGCACTCGAAGTGCCGGTGTGGGAACCTGATCTCTGCATCGAGTGCGGCAAATGCGTCCTTGTCTGCCCGCATTCAACGATTCGCGCGAAGGTGTGCGACGAAGGCGACCTGGCAAACGCTCCCGAGGGGTTCAAGCGCATCCCCGCGAAATGGCGGGAGCTGCCGGACAAGCTCTATACGATTCAGGTAGCCGTGGAAGATTGCACCGGCTGTCAGCTCTGCGTCGAAGTTTGCCCGGCAAAGGACAAGAAAGATCCGTCGCGCAAGTCCCTCAACATGCATCCGCAGTTGCCGTTGCGGGAGCGCGAGCGTGTTAACTGGGATTTCTTTCTTAACTTGCCCGATATCCAGAAGAATGGTCACCTGACTTTTGGATCAGTGAAAAACGTGCAGTTGCTCCAACCGCTCTTCGAATTCTCAGGCGCGTGCGCTGGTTGCGGTGAAACACCGTACATCAAACTGATGACGCAACTGTTCGGCGACCATGCTGTGATTGCGAACGCTACCGGATGTTCAAGCATCTACGGCGGCAACCTGCCAACAACTCCATACACTACGAATCGCGAAGGTCGAGGACCGGCGTGGAGTAATTCGCTCTTTGAAGATAACGCTGAGTTCGGTCTCGGGATGCGCATGGCGCTCGATCATCAAAATGCGTATGCGAGAGACTTGGTGAAGCGACTTCGCGATCAGATTGGACACGATCTTGCCGATGCTTTACTAAGCACAGAGCAATCGTCCGACGAAGGTATTAATACTGAACGAAAGTTGGTCACCCAACTAAAGACGAAGCTTGCGGGATGCAATGAAGTTGAAGCGCGCGATCTGTTGAGCGTAGCCGATGCACTCGTAAAGAAGAATGTCTGGATCGTCGGGGGAGATGGCTGGGCTTATGACATCGGGTATGGAGGACTCGATCACGTGCTGGCGAGTGGGCAGAACGTCAATATCCTGGTGCTCGATACCGAAGTCTATTCGAATACGGGCGGGCAGGCATCAAAGGCAACACCGCTCGGCGCGGTTGCAAAGTTTGCCGCCGCTGGAAAACCGACCGCAAAGAAAGATCTCGGCATGACGGCAATGCGCTATGGCAACGTTTACACTGCCCAAGTTGCGATGGGAGCCAACGACTCACATACCGTCAAAGCTTTTATCGAAGCCGAAGCGCACAACGGCCCTTCGCTCATCATCGCTTACGGCCAGTGCATCGCGCATGGCATCGACATGGCGAAAGGAATGCATCAACAGAAGCTCGCGGTTGATTCCGGTTACTGGCCGCTCTATCGCTACAATCCTAAGCTGAGCGATGAGAACAAGAATCCGTTTCAGTTAGACTCGCACGGTCCCAAGATTCCGCTGGAAGACTACATCTACACGGAGGGCCGTTACCGGATGCTGCAACAGAGCGATCCTGAAGTCGCAAAGTTCCTACTTGGGCAAGCTCAGAAATCCGTAAATCACAAGTGGCAGCAATACAAGCAGATGGCGGAGATGACGTGGAAATCGTGAAATTGAGCCGAAGCCGGCACTTGAATCTCGGACCCTTTTATCTCAAATCAGTAGCCGCCTTCGTTATCTAATACAACCTTGCCCCGAAACGAGCGATAGAGGAACGTAAAATATCCAATGGCTAGTGCTATTCCAATGGCCCACCAGACCAGACCTACGCTTAGGCTATAAGCTCCAGTCTTAGCGTTATAGATCGTGAGGCTGTAGGAAGGATTGGTCGTTGCAGGCAGAAGGTAGGGATACATTGCGAACGCGGCACCCCCTAACATTCCGACAATGTAAGTCGTTGAGGAAAGAAACGCCGCCAGCTCTCGTCCCTTCCGAAGAGAGATCTGCATAGCGACAAGCGACGCCACGACGACGAGAGGAATAATCCAGCCCCAAGGACGCAAACGAAAATTGTCAGTTACTTGTGGTCGCACGTAGAGGGTTGAAATGAGGCTCAAAAGTGTTAGCAGCACAAGCCCAAACCAGCCGAACGCGGCAACGCTCCGGGCGCGTCCATTGAGATCACCTTCAGTCTTCAGCGCGATGTAATGAGCGCCATGGACAGTCAGCGCTATCATGGCGAGCACGCCAGTCAGAACTGTATACCAATCAAGGATTCCAGGATTGGTCCCAACTCGGAAGTTCGTCCAAAGAGCTTCAAAGAAATATCCGTCTGCATTAAGCGGGACTCCTCGAACAACATTACCGATCGCTGCGCCGAAGAAGATCGCGAGCAGCAAACTGGAAATCGAAAACACAAAGTCGAAAAATGACCACCACATAGGATCGCTCACGTGTGATCTGAGTTCGATACCAATGCCTCGAAGCATCAGCAACCACAGCACCATCATCAAGGGTAAATAAAAGCCGCTGAAGCTGGACGCGTAGAGTAGGGGAAACGCGAAGAAAAGTGCGCCTCCGGCAGCCAACAACCAAACCTCATTCCCATCCCACACCGGGCCAATCGCACGCAAGACGGTCCGGCGCTCATCGTGAGTCTTCGCGACGATCAGGCTAATGATTCCGGCGCCGATATCAAATCCGTCCAGCACCACGTACGCTGTTAGCATCAACGCGACAAGAATGAACCATAGGGTTTCCATAGTCTGTTCCTCAACTACGCGGCACTCGCAAGGTCCATTTTTCCGTGTTCGTGATTCTTCCCACTCAGGAAGTCCGGGCCGTGTCCCACTTCGCGCCAAATCAGGATGATGAACAGAATGCTCAGCACGGTGTACATACCCATGAACCCAAGCAACGTGAATAGTCCATTGCCTGCGGAAACATTAGAAGAATATCCTTCGTTTGTCCGCATTAAGCCGTAAACCAGCCATGGTTGCCGACCTACCTCCGCCGTTATCCATCCAGCGGTGTTAGCGATATAAGGAAATGGAAAGCTCAACATGACAATCCATAACATCCAACGCGAATTGAAAAGCTTCGTCCTCCAAAGCATCAGGACCGCCGTCACCATGATCAGAATGAAGATCGTGCCCAAGCCGACCATGATGTGATAGCTGTAATAGAGCAGTGGAATGTTGTCGGGCCATTGGTCGTGCGGAAATTCATTAAGCCCTTTCACTTCCGCTTCCCAGTGACGGTGCGTAAGAAAACTGAGCGCCTTCGGAACATAAATTGGATTGTCGAGCTTTTGGTTCGCCGTATCAGGTTGGCCGACAAGAACGATTGACGCTCCCGACTCAGTTTGAAATAGACCTTCCATCGCGGCGAGCGTGACCGGCTGATAATCGGTCACGAGCTTGCCTTGCCGATCGCCGGTTGGAAACAACTGAAGTAGTGACGCGATTGCAGCGACGATCACGCCTACCCTTAGAAATAGACGGCCGTACTCCTCTTGTTTTCGAGAGAGGACGTAGTACGCGCCGGTCGCCGCCATAGCGAACGACCCTGTGATAACCGCGCCTCCCATATTGTGAACGTACTGCCACAGTGCCCATTCATTAAACAACAGGGACCAGAAGCTATTCAGGTGAGCCGTGCCATCCGCAGCGATCTCGTAACCGACTGGATGCTGCATCCAGGCGTCCGTCACGATGATGAAGAAGCCGGATATCCATGAGCCGGCGAAAACCATGAAGGCTGCAAGCCAGTGGATCCTTTGTCCGAACCGCTTTTCTCCGAACAGGAATAAGCCGAGGAATGAAGATTCCAGGAAGAAGGCGAACACTCCTTCCATCGCCAGTGCTGTGGCTATCACTCCACCTGAGTAATGAGAGAATCTTGCCCAGTTGGTTCCAAACTGGAACTCCATCGGAATTCCCGTTATGACGCCGAAGAGAAAGTTGATGGCAAATATCTTGGCCCAAAAGCGTGCGGCCTTGTTGTAGCGCTCATCGCCTTTCCAAAGCGCGAGCGACTTGAAGATGACGATGAGCGGGGCCAGCCCCATTGTCAGTTGCGGAAAGAGATAGTGATAGGTAATCGTGAACGCAAAGTGCAACCGATGGATTACCAGTGCGCTGTCCATTATTAGTCTCCTCTGGCTGCCTCACTCTTTCACTATTGCTCAATTAAACACCAACGCCGGCTTCCATCTCTACCGCGCGTGGAAACAGAATGTTGTTCTCCAAATGGATGTGTTGGTGGAGATCCCTCTCGAATGCGTCGAGTGCCTGATACAGAGTTTGATAGCTGATGCAAACATCAGGTGGAACTGCGTAGTCTGAAGTCACTCTTCGCATCTGCCTCAACAACGCACCGGCGTCTTCGTGCTCCTTCATCATCATACTAACCGGATTCGCGACGGTGCCAAATGGCGGATACGGATGCGTGCGTTGCCATCGCACCGCATCTTCCATTTGCACTGTATACGGAAAAAGAACACGCTCTTCCTTGATCATGTGCGGTTCAAGCTCATCGCTGAGGGCCTTAAAGAACTCGCGTAACTCCGCGATCTCGGGATGATTCTGGCCATGTGCGCCGTGAACCTTATCGATCAGAGCGCGCAATCGCGCAAGTTCAGTCTTAGTGAAGACATGATGCTTTTCGACGATATGATCGATTAATTCCGCAAGCGTTGCCGTGAGGAAGTTGGGCTCTTCGAATTGCGCGTGTGGTCCATTCTGCGCAAGCGAATTGATCACCTGCTCAACGTTCACTCGTGCAATGGTGCAAGCATCATCCAGCGTCCGATCACCGCCGCAGCAATAGTCGATGCCGAGGTTTTCAAAAACGCGAGTTGCGCCGGGAATCTCTACGGCGAGATCGCGTACTGTCTTGGTTGCAATTGAGTTCATGATTAGGCCTCCGAAATCTAGTAGGAAAAGTCTTTGTAAATTAAGCATTGCGCACCACGGCCGCCGTACTGATTCTCCGTGTCAGCAAACTGTGAATTAGCCCGACGAAGACCGCCAGCCACGCAGCTATTGCCACGAACACGAAATAACGCGGAATGAGCATCAATGGCTCAAAGCTGATTGCTCTCGATAGCTGAAAAGTGCAGACCGTGTACATGCCAAGCGGGAAGACCATGCCCCAGTACAACGGGTCGTAAGCGAGCGGAAAGTGCTTGCGTATGTGCCGCCACACTCCAAGTATTAATAGCAATGGAATCCACCAAGTGCCTGCTGCCCAAAAGAACAAGGTGAAGCCTTTCAGGAACGGCGCCATACCTGACAGAAGCTCCCACGACGGGGCAACTATGATTAGTCTCGCGCCGGCAAGTGTCGTGATCGCAACTGCCCCCATGTTGATCCAATAAGGCGGCGTCAGCGTCACCGTTGTAAGTTTGACGAATGTGAAACGATAAAAGATGAGCGTGATGAGGAGCAAGTAGAGCATGCAGCCCAGTAGAAACATGCAGAGCGTGAAAAATAGCATCGACTGACGGTAGCCGGTGAAGTAATCAGCCAGCAGTGTTCCCAGGACCGAGATTGATTGAGTCGCAACGGTTGCGAGTAGCCACGTACCACTGATCCCTGTTTCCAGCGGCGGCTTATCTTCCTGCACTGTTACCGCCGTCAAGAACGCATACATAATTAGGAGCCAGAGCAGGAGCCCAATAATCCAAAGCACAGCCGCTGCTTTGTACTGTCCAAGGATGATCACTAACTGACTGCCGAGTACGCAGGTGCCGGCAACGACTGTGAAGAACCCTGGTCCGCGAGCATGGTCCATGATGTCCGCTTTCACACGTGGGAAGAAACGTACCAAACGGATCAAAAGCAATAACCAGAGAATCGCGTAGGCGATCGCATTGATAACCAGCAAGACCCACGCGACCGGTTTCAGGCTAAGTTGGAACGCCGCGATTGAGATGATTCCTGTCGCCATCACGAGCGCAAAGTAACCTGGAAACAGGTTTTCCGCTGCTCCACTAATCTTGCCGGTTTTCATATCTTGTCTTTTGTGACCAACTCGAAGTCCTTTACCGTAGCAGGGGCTTCGTCATCGCAGCGTTTGCAGTCTAGTTCAAGCCGATCCGCGACGCCCGACCTTCCTCTGTCAGAACCCAATGCCGCGTCGCCAGTGGCGGATCATGGCGAACATGTTGAAAGTGCCCACAATCAAGCTCGGCGCGCCAGTGACCCTCGTCGTCGGTTTCAAAGCCTTTGATTCGACGTTTCATCGCGCCAATTCTAAATGGAACCAACTACGCATTGACCGACAGATCATAGGGCGCAGAAACACCCACAAGCTGCTTGAGCAACGATTGTGCCGCCAATTTTGCCCACGTCTTGCAGTAGTTGCTGGCATTGTTGCGAGAATTCGCAGAGCGATCGCGGAATTCTACGCAGTGGCAAGAATCATGAGAAGCGTGGCGGAAGATTTTCCAGTTCGAGCCGAATGCCTTCATGAAGCCTGCTGACCATTGGCTCATCGAGAAGCAATGACGGCCAAACGTATGCGTGTTCCTCTTCAAGATGGTTGTGAGCCTCCAAGCCCTTCTTAATAACCGTCATTCGCTTCCTTACTTCCTTCACTTCTTTAATGCGCGCTTGTTTCCTGGCAACAATCTCGCGCATGAGCTTCACTAGCTGTGCAAGTTCCTTCATGAAAAAGTCGTGATCTGAGCGCAGCCGTAAAAGTAGACTGTGTGCCTCCTCGAAGCCAGGCAGACTGCCTTCCCCGGTAAAGAGCGAAGCGGGAGCATTGGCGAGAGCAGGAAACAGATGGACATTTTCCGCTCGAATGTGAACAGCAAGGCGAGCCCAGAATAAGTCCAGCAGCTCAAAGGCGCGAGTGACCTCTGGCTTTGTTAGCTCCGCGTCAAGTTCGATAAGTAACTGGTCCAACGACGCGTGGTCGTCTTCAAGCAGAGACTCCACCGAGTTCTTCATCTCTTCAAGTAGCCGGAACTGGTGTAATGACGTGACGCGGGACGCCACCAGAAAATGAGCGTGAGGGTAACTACAAAGCAAATGCCGGAAGCGATGACGAGTGGTAGCAGCGCTGAAAAACGATGCGCCAACGCGGCTTCGACCGTTGCCGCAAGAATCCAAAGCTGCGCGACATTTACCATTATGAGCAACACCAATCGCGCTTGCGCCACTGCCGTGCGTCCCCGGCCAGCGTGACTATGCATCGAGTCTCTGCCTTTCGTCGTTATAGGATGCATCAGATCAACCTCTCGCCGCTGGCGGCAATTCTCCCAATGGCCCACACCTCACCGTTACCACGAACTTCAAGGTTCACGACATCCAGCGGTCGTGGCGGTGGGCCATGCAATACGTCGCCCGTCCGAGCATCGAACGCGCCTTCATGACAGGGACATTCGAGACGCTGATGATGGCGATCAAAATAGACAGGACAGGAAAGATGCGTGCACTTCTGGCCGAAGGCGTGGTAGCTGCCGTCGAGTGAACGCACCAGGATCGCGGTGTCTTTCTGAGTTGGATAGCGGAAGTTAAGCGAGGTGCCGGGCGCCAGAGCTTGCGCGCCCTCGATCTTTGCCGGAGTGAAAGTCTCCGCGCGGCGCGCGTCGAGCGCAGCCTTCCCCGCAAAACCCGTTGCGCCGACAAACAACGCCGCTGAGGTAAGGCCAAGGAAGTTGCAGAACTCGCGCCGCGTAACTTGCGCCTCTTCATCGCGATCGTGAGGAAAGTCAGTTTGATAGGGCGCGGTCGCGGCACGCACATCACTATCGTCGTGCCGGCTCTTAGTCAGGACTTTATCGATGGTTTCGCTTAGTTTAGAACTCATTGCTCTTGTCCGTCTGCTCAACTTGCAGGTCAATCCATGATTCGCTTGCCGGTTGCTGCTCAGTTGTCACTCGCCCTTCGAAGACGCCGCAACCATCAACTTCAACTTCATCGGCATCAGTTGGTAGCATCAAATAGACCTTCGTCTCAACTTTCTGATTTCCGAACACGTGAGCGTTCACGGGCTTGGTACGACGCAAAGGCACAATGTCTTCATACTTACCAAATGTGATCGCGCCGGTTGGACACACGCTCGCGCACATCGGTTTCAAACCTTCACTTGAA